>Ga0163149_10005320_pt1 | contig 13641 bp, 10 predicted proteins | sample OliLakLV19MP5G1_FD_148604 | JGI IMG/M metagenome (GOLD analysis project Ga0163149, IMG submission 148604) | Freshwater microbial mat bacterial communities from Lake Vanda, McMurdo Dry Valleys, Antarctica - Oligotrophic Lake LV.19.MP5.G1 | ecosystem: Environmental > Aquatic > Freshwater > Lake >...
ATTTTTTCAGTCAACAAATTATAATCCTTCTCCGTAAATCCCATAACTCTTCTCTTTTCTCCTTTTAATTTTATTTCTCTTTTTTTCTCCGTGAAACTCTGAAAGCTCCGTGAACTCTGTGTTGAAAAACCATGGAAGCCTATTGATGCCTCCTAAAGCGAATCTTTCACCTCACTATAAACCCCGCTAATCCCTTCTTCCAAATTAATAGTATGTTTCCATCCAAAAGAATGCAGTTTACTTACATCCATTAATTTGCGGGGAGTTCCATCCGGTTTAGAAGTATCAAATTTTAATTCGCCTCCGAAACCAACAATTTTTTTAACGAGTAATGCTAAGTCTTTGATAGTAATATCTTCACCAACACCAATATTTACCAAACCTGCTTCATTATAATTTTGCATCAAATAAAAACAAGCATCCGCTAAATCATCTGCATGTAAGAACTCACGCATGGGTGAGCCTGTTCCCCAAATTTCAACACTTGCCGCATTTTCTTTTTTTGCTGTATGGAATTTACGAATCAATGCTGGCAGTACATGTGAGTTTTTTAAATCGTAATTATCATTCGGTCCGTACAAATTTGTTGGCATCACCGAAATAAAATTACAACCATATTGCGAACGATAAGCATCGCACATTTTTATTCCTGCTATTTTTGCAATAGCATAAGGTTCGTTAGTATCCTCCAATAATCCGGTAAGCAGATAGTTTTCTTTCAAAGGCTGAGGAGCCAGTTTAGGATAGATGCAAGAGGAACCTAAGAACATTAATTTTTTTACACCATTTAAATACGAGTGATGAATAACATTACTTTGAATCATAATGTTTTCGTAAATAAAATCAGCACGATAAGTATTGTTTGCTACAATTCCTCCCACTTTAGCTGCTGCTAAAAAAATATAATCGGGTTTTTCGTTTGCAAAAAAATCAGCAACTTCTTGCTGATTTCTCAAATCCAGTTGGGTTGAAGTGCGTGTTACAATATTTGTAAAACCATCTTTCTCTAATCGTCTGATAATCGCAGAACCAACCATTCCACGATGTCCTGCGATATATATTTTATCCTTTACATTCATTAAACTCAATCTGATTTTTCTATTAAATAAAAAACTATATGTAACGATAATCTCTCCCTTCTCCTTTTGGAGAGGGGATTAAGGGGTGAGGTTTATTCGTGGAAGTTCATTACATCGTGACCACCATCCAGCAAATATTTATCTCTCTCAAATAATTTTACATCACAAGCAACCATTTCACTTACCAATTGTTGTAAAGTATGTTTTGGCTCCCAACCCAAGATTGTTTTTGCTTTGGAAGCATCACCAATTAGCAATTCTACTTCTGTTGGACGGAAATAACGAGGGTCTACTTCCACTATCATTGCTCCCGTTTCAGCATTATATCCTTTTTCATCCACTCCTTTTCCTTCCCATCTGATCTTCACTCCTACTTCAGCGAAAGCTAAGTCAACAAATTTACGGACAGTAATTTTTACGCCTGTTGCCAACACAAAATCATCTCCTTCTTTTTGCTGCATCATCATCCACATTCCTTCAACATAATCTTTTGCATGGCCCCAATCGCGCTCCGCATCCAAGTTTCCAAGGAATAATTTGTCTTGCATTTTCAAATGAATCTTTGCAACTGCACGTGTGATCTTGCGAGTAACAAATGTTTCTCCTCTTAACGGACTTTCATGGTTAAACAAAATACCGTTGCAAGTGTACATTCCATAAGCTTCACGATAATTCTTTGTGATCCAAAACCCATAAACCTTTGCAACACCATAAGGTGAACGCGGATAAAATGGAGTTGTTTCTTTTTGAGGAATTTCTTGAACATAACCATACATCTCAGATGTAGAAGCTTGGTAAAAACGTGTTTTCTTTTCTAACTTTAAAATACGGATCGCTTCAAGAATTCGTAATGTTCCTATTGCATCTGCATTAGCAGTATATTCAGGTGAATCAAACGACACTTTTACATGCGATTGAGCAGCTAGGTTATAAATCTCGTCAGGTTGAGTTTCCTGTATGATTCTAATCAGATTGGTAGAGTCTGTCAAGTCACCATAATGAAGAAAAAAGTTTACTTTCTTCTCATGTTGGTCTTTGTATAAATGGTCGATGCGACCGGTGTTAAACATTGAGCTTCTACGCTTGATTCCGTGAACGGTATAACCTTTACTCAGCAACAACTCTGCTAAATATGCTCCATCTTGTCCTGTAACTCCTGTTATTAATGCAACTTTACCCATTTTTGAACTTTTTAAATTACATGCAATTATACGAAATAAATGCGTTGAAAAAGCAAAAAAAAGCCCTTCCAAGGTATATGGAAGGGCTTTTTCGAAACAGATTTCAAATGACTATTTCGTAATCACAATTTGTTTTACAATGTTTTTATCCGTTGCATTTACTTTCATTGTATATATTCCTGCTCCAAGGCTTGATAAATCAAGAGAAGAAGAAACAACAGAAGAATGCACTAACTCTCCAAGTGTGTTGTATACCTGAACATTAGCTTCATTTGAAGCCATTTCAATTGTAAATACACCTGTTGAAGAAGGATTTGGATAAATGTTAAATAATCCAATGGAAGAAGCAGAAATACCGGTTGCTAGTACAGTTACTATTTGTGAAGTAATGCTAGTATTGCATCCACCTGCTGATGTTACTGTTAATGTTACTGTCCAAACACCCACTGGAAATGTGTGAGAAGGATTCATTGTGTTATCAACTGGAGAACCATCTCCAAAATCCCAAGCATACGTTACTGCTCCTGTTGAAGTGCTAGTAAAAGCAATTAATGGCGAAGCGGTTGTGTTTTGTGTAAAGGATGCAACAGCATTTGCGGTAATGTTTAAATACGTTTCTTTTGTATCCAAACAACTGCTCATTAATCCACCCAAAGTGTACAAAGTAACAGTATCCAAACCTGCTGCGGGATAAGTATATGCAGCATTTGTGCTCCATTGAAGCGGGGAACCATCACCCATATCCCATACATAAATTGAATCAGGAACTGAATTCCAAAAAGCATTAAACGCACCGTAATTGTACATACGATTAGTTAAAATATTTGTTGGAGTTGTTGTATTTGTAAATGTTAAAACAGTTCCTAAGCACATTGTTGTTGCAGCAGGACTCATTGTATAGTTCGTAGCAATTGGATAGCTCAAAACTGGAGCAATTAAGCCTTCACTTTCAATACCAGCACCAAAAGCAACGCTTGGAGCCAACCATCCACCAAAAGCTGGTGCATTTAAAAACCCTAAACTTTCACCATAGGTTGCTGTCATCGCATCGTTCAAAAACACCGTTAATGTATCTGTTGTACTGGTGTTCTTTAAAGCAACTGCATAGTTTCCTGTAACCGTAACTGGAGAAGTAAACATTGCCGTATATTGTCCGAAAGTAGTATTAAGCAATATCGTAGCAGAAGTAATCTGTGTAGTTGGAGTATTGGATGCATTCACGTTATACAACACCACTGTTGCAGTAACAGTTTGCGCTGGATTTACAAAATCTGTAACATTTCCGAAAAAAGAAATTCCATTCACAGTTAAAGTTCCAGTATTCAAAAATGTTTGAGAATATTCTGTAATCACACCATTATACATATCTGTAGTATAATATGTAGATGTTCCCAAATTCTCCTCTTTCAATAAGGTATACAACGTTGTATCGTTTGCGCAAGTCATGCTTCTTGTTTCATGATTTGGACGAATATGAGTGCTCGGTGCTACAGCACTTTTTCTAGCATTAGCAATACTTAAGCCTTGAGCAAAAGAAAGCGAACTACAAAATAATAATAATGCAATTGGTAAATTTTTTTTCATGTTATTTAATGGATTTAGTTATAATACTTGTTTGATGAGTGCAAAAATATTAAAAAAACAACATGGAATAGCATTCATTTTTGTAAAAACTACTTACTGCACAACAAACCAGTTGTTAAGCAGGTTGGGCTTATTGTATAGAAGATTTTGGTTTGTAGAGTAATCCAGTACTTTTTTACCAGCAATTTCACAAATTGCTTGTCCGGCAGCCGTATCCCATTCCATTGTAGGAGCAAAACGAGGATAGACATTTGCACTTCCTTCGGCAACCAAACATAATTTTATGGAACTTCCGGACGAAAGAAATTCTACTTCTTTGTGAGCTGTTTTCAATCCATCAATAAACATTTGGGTTTCTTCTGATAAATGTGAGCGACTTGCTACCACAATAAATTTTTTGTTATTATTTTCAATTGGCAGTTTTATGGATTGCAAAATAATTCCATCCAGATTATCCTCTATCATATCTACAATTGCAAATTTAAAACTACTTATTCCTTCCGCAGCGAAATAAAGTGTTTTTGTAACTGGAACATAAATAACTCCAAGAATGGATTTTCGTTTATGAATCAATGCAATGTTAACGGTAAATTCTCCATTGCGTTTTACAAATTCTTTTGTTCCATCCAATGGGTCAACCATCCAAAAATAGTCCCATTTCGAACGTTCGGAATACTCTATTGATTTACCTTCTTCGCTTAATAAAGGAATATTGAAATCTTTTAAAATGTCAGCAATAGCATTGTGAGCATTTTTATCAGCGAGTGTTAAAGGAGATTTATCGTCTTTCTGTTCAACAGCAAAATCGGAATCATACACTTTTAATATTTCCTCTCCCGCTTTTAAAGATGCGTTAATAGCGGCAAACAACAATTTTTTAATGTCAATTTCCATTTACAATTTAAGATTTACAATATACAACTCCCTTAATATCCCGCTTTGGAAGTGCCAATGTTTTCAATTGGATGCCAAGTTGTTTTTATTTCTTGTGTATCAAAAATGAAGTACGGACTTTCCGCTTTTTCTGTTGCGATATTTATTTTATTATAAACAAAAACACGTTTCACATTCAAAGATGCGTTTTCTTTTATGGTCTTTATTTCTGCTTTGTTGTTGCGGTAATATACAACCGCATTTACATCCATGTGACTTGAAAAATGTTCGTGTAATTCGGATGAGCTACCTGTAAGAATATTTACCACTCCGCCTGGGAGATCCGATGAATTTAAAACTTCTGCAAATGTAACTGCACATAAAGGTTTTGTTTCAGATGCCAAAACAATACATGTGTTTCCTCCCGCAATCACAGGCGCAATGGCTGTTACCAATCCTAACAATGAAGTAGCTTCATCCGCAATAATTGCAACCACTCCAGTTGGTTCTGGAACAGAAAAATTAAAATGCGAAGAGGCAACGGGATTTACGGAGCTGTAAATGGCTTGAAATTTATCACACCATCCCGAATAATAAACCATTCTGTCAATAGATGTTTCTACTTCTTGTTTTGCAGCAGCAACTGTTGAACCTTGCAAAACCAATTCAGAAATAAATTGTTCTTTTCTGCCTTCCAACATTTCTGCAATGCGATACAAAATTTGAGCACGATTGAATGCAGCTCTGCTTCCCCAACCCGATTGTGCGCCACGAGCAGCCACTTCAGCATTTCTGAAATCTTTTCGTGAACTCAAACAAATGTTTGCCATCACATCTCCTTTTTTATTTTTCAAAGGATAATATCTTCCGGATTCAGTTCTTGGAAATTGCCCCCCGATATAAATCTTATAGGTCTTTTGTATTTCGATTCTTGTTGCCATTTGTCAATAATTAAAATTGTAAGTATGCTCCTAAACCATGCAATCCGCCTTCTCTTCCAAATCCACTTTCTTTGTATCCACCAAACGGAGAAGTAGGATCAAATTTGTTATAGGTGTTTGCCCATATAACTCCTGCTTTTAATTTAGAAGTAAGATTAAAGATCTTAGAGCCTTTGTCTGTCCACACTCCAGCAGACAATCCATAAGGAATGTTGTTTGCTTTTTCAATTACTTCTTCAATAGTTCTAAAAGTTTGAATCGCTAAAACAGGCCCGAATATTTCTTCTTGAACAATGCGGTGTGATTGAGAAACATTTAAGAAAATTGTTGGTTTACAAAAATTTCCTTTCTTCGGAAGACTGCAAGAAGGTTGATAAATTTCGCCTCCTTCATTTTTTCCGATGTTGATGTATTCTTGAATTTTTAATAATTGTTGCTTCGAATTGATTGCTCCTATGTCTGTATTTTTATCCATCGGATCCCCAACTCGCAACGTTTCCATTCTGTCTTTCAGCTTACGAATCACAACATCAGCAACACTTTCCTGCACAAACAAACGAGAACCTGCACAACACACATGCCCTTGATTAAAAAATATTCCGTTTATAATTCCTTCTACAGCTTGGTCGAGTGGTGCATCTTCAAAAATAATGTTTGCTGCTTTTCCGCCTAATTCAAGTGTGCATTTTTTATCTGTTCCGGCAATTGATTTTTGAATCCACTTGCCCACATTTGTAGAACCAGTGAACGCAATTTTATTTATATCCGGATGATTTACAATTGCTGCTCCTGTTTTTCCTGCACCTGTAATAATATTTACAACACCTTTTGGCAATCCACTATCGCGGATAAGTTCAGCAAGTTTTAAAGCAGTCAAGGGAGTTGTTTCGGCAGGTTTCAAGACAACCGTATTTCCAGCAGCCAATGCCGGAGCTATTTTCCAAGCAGCCATCAACAATGGAAAATTCCAAGGGATAATTTGTCCGGCTACACCCAATGGTTTCGGATTTCTATTTGGAAACGCATATTCTAATTTATCGGCCCAACCTGCGTAATAAAAAAAGTGATTGGCTGCCAATGGAACATCAATGTCTCTGCTTTCACGAATTGGTTTTCCACCATCCATTGTTTCAATCACAGCAAACTCTCTTGCACGTTCTTGCATCAATCTCGCAATGCGATAAATGTATTTTCCTCTTTCTTTACCGGATAATTTGCTCCACTTACCAAAAGCAGCACGTGCTGCCTTCACAGCTTTATCGACATCTTTTTCATCTGCATCAGCTACCTCTGAAATTTTTTCATCTGTTGCAGGATTGTAAGTCGCAAAATATTTTTTGCTGTTTGGTTTTACAAACTCTCCGTTGATAAATAAGTCATATTGCTTCTTTATCGAAACATGCTTTGAATCTTCCGGAGCGGGGGCTAAATCCCAGGCTGAATTGAATTTTAATTTAACTTCTGGCAAATCCTTTCCAGAGTAGAAAGCTTTCTTTGTATTTTTATTTTCTTTCATTTTTATTTTTTTGCGCAACACCTCCTTCCCTTTAGGAAGGTCGGGATGGGCTTTAATCCTTCGAAAAATAATCTGAACTTTGATATACACCCGTTGTTTGTTTTGCAATTTGCATCAACACATCATTCGCCAAACTACTCGCTCCGAAACGAAACCATTCGTTACTTAACCAGTCGGCTCCCAAAGTTTCATTCACCATTATTAAATATTGTAATGCTAATTTTGAAGTGGAGATTCCACCGGCAGGTTTCATTCCAACCATTCGTCCCGTTGCATAATAATAATCACGAATGGCTTCTAACATTACCAAGGTAACAGGCATTGTAGCCGCTGGAGAAATTTTTCCTGTGGATGTTTTAATAAAATCTGCCCCAGCATACATAGCAATATCACTTGCTTTACGCACATTGTCTAAGGTAGAAAGTTCTCCTGTTTCAAAAATCACTTTTAATCTGGCTTTGCCACATGCTTCCTTAATAGCCACTATTTCGTCAAATACAAAATTGTAATTTCCTTTTAAAAATTCGCCACGTGAAATCACCATATCAATTTCATCTGCGCCATTATCCACAGCAAATGTTGTGTCTGCAATCTTTATTTCATGAGTGGATTGTCCGCTCGGAAAAGCAGTAGATACCGAAGCTACTTTTACGCCTGTTCCTTTTAAAGCATCTTTTGCCGTTTTTACCATAGATGGATATACACAAACTGCTGCTACCGTTGGCAATCCTGGAATAACATCGTGCAAATGTGCTGCTTTGTAACACATTTGTTTCACTTTACCTTCTGTGTCTTTTCCTTCCAAAGTAGTTAAATCAATCATGCTAAGGATCATTTTCATGCCTTGCATTTTCGATTCTTTTTTAATGCTCCTCGTTGTAAATCTTGCTACACGCTCTTCTATTCCAACCTGGTCTATTGTTGGAGTAATTCTAAAGTCTGGAAGTGTTATTTTTTTAGCCATTCTTTGTTTTTTAAGCCTTTGAACAAAGGTATTCAAAATTTTCTTTTTCAGTTTCAAAAAATGCCTTACATTTGCATCCTCAATGAAAACAAACAACTTCTATAAAGGAATAAGCAAATACAGCACAATGATGTGTTGTATGCTATGCTGCATTTAATTTACAGAAGGACTTTAACATATATTTGAACTTATTTCAAAGGTCTTTCCCAACAGGTTAGGCCTTTTTTGTTAGACCTCACCCCAACCCTCTCCGAAGGAGAGGGGGACAGTTATGTCTTTGAAATTGCGCACATATTTTTTGTATATTTATGATAGAAAAAAGAAAACTTTAATTTAATACAAAATCCCTTTTAGCCCCTCTCCTTTTTCAAGGATAGGGGTTGGGGTGAGGTCTATGAAAAATATTTTCCCTACAGACAAAATTTTGCTTCGAGCAGACAAAGAAAATTTGCTCAAACAAAAAGGAATTGCTATCTGGTTCACAGGACTAAGCGGTTCCGGAAAAACAACTATTGCTATTGCATTGGAGAAACAATTGCATGAAAAAGGATTGCTAACACAAATTTTAGACGGAGATAATATCAGAACAGGAATCAATAATAATCTTGGGTTCAGCGATGAAGATAGAATTGAAAATATCCGAAGAATTGCCGAAGTAACAAAATTGTTTGTGAATAGCGGTGTTGTAACTATCTGCTGTTTTGTAAGTCCGACCGAGGAAATCAGAAGCAATGCAAAAAGTATAATTGGGAAAGACGATTTTACAGAGATTTTTGTCAACACTCCGCTTGAAGTTTGTGAAAAACGTGATGTGAAAGGCTTGTACGCAAAAGCTCGAAAAGGAGAAATAAAAGATTTTACTGGAATTAATGCTCCGTTTGAAGCACCGGTAAATCCAGCGATAATATTAACAGATGCATTAAGTATCGAAGAAAGTGTAAAGAAGATATTGGATAAAATTAAATTATGAAAAACTACTCACTCACACATTTAAAAGAATTAGAAAGCGAAAGCATTTATGTTTTACGTGAACTGGCAGCGCAATTTGAAAAACCCGCATTACTTTTTTCAGGTGGAAAAGATTCTATTGTATGCTTTCATTTAGCCCGCAAAGCCTTTGCTCCTGCTAAAATTCCATTTCCATTGGTGCATGTAGACACAGGACATAACTTTGAAGAAGCAATTACTTTCCGCGATGAGCTTGCAAAAAAATACAATGCACAATTAATTGTTGGTTCGGTTCAACAAAGCATTGATGAAGGAAGAGCAGTAGAAGAAAAAGGATTCAATGCAAGTCGAAATGTTTTACAAACTGTTACTTTATTAGAAACAATTGAAAAATATAAATTTGATGCATTGATTGGCGGAGCGCGAAGAGATGAAGAAAAAGCTAGAGCTAAAGAACGTTTCTTTTCTCACCGTGATGACTTTGGACAGTGGGATCCTAAAAATCAGCGACCGGAACTTTGGAATATATTCAACGGGAAAAAACATCTCGGTGAGCATTTTAGAGTGTTTCCAATTAGTAATTGGACAGAGATGGATGTTTGGCAATACATTTTACAAGAGAACATTGAAATCCCCAGCATTTACTTTACACATGAGCGTGAGTGCTTTATGCGCGATGGAGTAATTTATGCTCACTCGCATGTTATTCCTTTAAAACCGACAGAGAAAGTAGAAAAAATGCAAGTCCGTTTCAGAACAATCGGAGACATCAGTTGTACCGGAGCTGTACTTTCAAAAGCAAATTCACTAGAGGAAATTGTTGAAGAAGTTGCAGCCACAAGAGTTACAGAAAGAGGAAGCAGAATAGATGATAAACGTTCCGAAGCAGCAATGGAAGACAGAAAGAAAGCGGGATATTTTTAAATCGGATTTCGAAAGTTTTATTTCGGGGGCAAAAAAATAAAGAAATTAAAGAAAATAAAAATAATTTATGACAGATTTTTCTACAGCAGGATATTTAACCATGGATTTGCTTCGTTTCACAACGGCAGGAAGTGTTGATGATGGTAAAAGCACATTGATAGGTCGTTTACTTTACGATTCAAAATCAATTTTTGAAGATCAATACGAAGCAATAAAAGCAACGAGTGAAAAGCGCGGTGAAGAATATGTGAACTTGGCCTTACTAACGGATGGGCTGCGTGCAGAACGCGAACAAGGTATTACCATTGATGTTGCATACAGATATTTTGCAACTCCGAAACGTAAATTTATTATTGCCGATACACCAGGGCACATTCAATACACACGCAACATGGTTACAGGTGCATCCACTGCCAATGCTGCCATTATTTTAATTGATGCACGCAAAGGTGTGATTGAACAAACGATGCGACACACATATATTGCCTCATTATTGAGAATTCCTCATGTAATTGTTTGTGTGAATAAAATGGATTTGGTAGAATTTAAAGAAGAAGTGTTTGAAAAAATAAAAAATGATTACACCGCATTTGCTACGAAACTTGATATCAACGATGTACACTTTTTACCGATTAGTGCATTAAAAGGCGACAATGTTGTGGATGCTTCTAAAAATATGAATTGGTACAAAGGCAATACACTGATGTATTTATTAGAAAATATTGAGATTACAAACGATACCAATCATACCGATGCACGTTTCCCTGTGCAATACGTGATTCGCCCAATGAGCACTGAGCATCATGATTATAGAGGCTATGCTGGAAGAATTGCAGGAGGCATTTTCAAAAAAGGAGATGCAATAACGGTTTTACCAAGCGGACATACATCTAAAATAAAATCGATTGATTTATTAGACACTTCATTGGAAGAAGCATTTGCACCCATGAGTGTAACATTGACATTGGAAAATGAAATTGACATTTCTCGCGGGGATATGATTGTTAAAACAGACAATCAACCTTTAGCTACGCAGGATTTTGACGTGATGATTTGTTGGTTAGCAGAAAAACAATTACAGCTAAATGGGAAATATGCATTAAAGCATACTTCTAAAGATGTGCGTTGTGTAATTAAAGATATTCAATACAAAGTAAACATCAATACGCTGGAACAAGTTGTAGATGATAAAACAATTAATTTAAATGACATTGCCCGTATCAGTATAAAAACGACAGCTCCAATTGCAATTGACAAATACGGCAAAAACAGAAATACAGGAAGTATTATTTTGATTGACGAAGCAACAAACGTAACTGTTGGTGCTGGAATGATTATATAAAAAAAGAGTCCAGAGTAAAAACTCTCTGGACTCTTTTTAATTTTTTTTAGAATTCTACTTTGTAAGGACAACACTCTTCCTCTTCACCTCATCACCAACAATTATTTTCAGCATATAAATTCCATTTTCCTGATTGGATAAATCTATTTGATTTTGATTGTTTGTTACTTCTTTCGAAATAATTAATTGTCCTAATGAATTATAAATTTCAATTTTTGCAGAAGCACTATTTCCTAAATTTAAAAACACAATTCCGTTTGTTGGATTTGGATACACTTCCAGGTTTATTTTATCTAAAATTGTAATCCCTGTAGTCATTACTACATAGCAAGCAGAAGTATCAATACATCCTGATTCATTTACAATAACAGCATAACTACCATCAACCGAAGGAGTAAAATTTTGATTTACTGCTCCTGAAATTATTGCAAAAGAACTATTACAATCCACCCATTGATAAGATGTTGTTGAACTGCTGGCAGTTAAAATATTTCCAACTTGTGTAACACCAATGTTCACTGGCGCGTTCACATTTATTGTTGTTGAAGCGCTATTGGTACAACCACTTAATGTTCCTGTTACAGTATAAGTTCCTGTTGTACTAGGACTAAATGCAAGTCCGTTTGTTACTCCACCACTCCATGAATAAGATGTTGCTCCACCACCTGTTAAAGTTACAGACTGGCCTGCACAAATAGTAGAACTAGTTGTAATTGCTGTAACTGATGGTAAAGCATTCACTGTAATAATTTGAGTTGCAGTATTGGTACAACCACTTAACGTTCCTGTTACAGTATAAGTGGTTGTTCCTGCTGGAACAAAAGCGAGCCCGTTTGTTACTCCAGCACTCCATGAATAAGAACCTGCTCCGCCTCCTGTTAACGTTACAGATTCACCATCACAAAGTGTTGTGCTGCTTGCGTTCGCAGTTACTGATGGTAAAGCATTCACTGTAATAATTTGAGTTGCAGTATTGGTACAACCACTTAATGTTCCTGTTACAGTATAAGTGGTTGTTCCTGCTGGAACAAAAGCGAGCCCGTTTGTTACTCCAGCACTCCATGAATAAGATGTGGCTCCACCACCTGTTAGAGTTACAGACTGTCCAGCACAAATAGTAGAACTGCTTGCATTTGCTGTAACTGTTGGTAAGGCATTCACTGTAATAATTCGAGTTGCAGTATTTGTACAACCACTTAATGTTCCTGTTACAGTATAAGTGGTTGTTCCTGCTGGAACAAAAGCGATCCCGTTTGTTACTCCAGCACTCCATGAATAAGATGTGGCTCCACCACCTGTTAGAGTTACAGACTGTCCAGCACAAATAGTAGAACTAGTTGCATTTGCTGTAACTGTTGGTAAGGCATTCACTGTAATAATTCGAGTTGCAGTATTTGTACAACCACTTAATGTTCCTGTTACAGTATAAGTGGTTGTTCCTGCTGGAACAAAAGCGAGCCCGTTTGTTACTCCAGCACTCCATGAATAAGATGTGGCTCCACCACCTGTTAAAGTTACAGACTGTCCAGCACAAACTGTTGTAGCAGTAGCTGATGCAGATACTGTAATTCCTGCTGTAATTGAAACTGTTACGGAAGCAGTATTTGTACATCCTAAACTTGTTCCAGTAACTGTATACGTTGAAGAAGAAATGGGAACAAAGGATACTCCATTGTTTACTCCACTTGTCCACGAATATGCTGTTGCTCCTCCTCCAGTAAGGGTTACAGAACCACCAGAACAAATAGTTGCTGAACTGGCATTTGCTGTAACGGAAGGAATTGAATTGACAATAATTGTTTGTGTTGATGTATTTGTTCCACAACCAGCAATTGTTCCTGTAACTGTATATGTTGTTGTTGATGTTGGAAAAAATGCAACAGCATTTGTTACTCCTCCAGTCCAACTATATGTTGTTGCTCCCAATCCTGTAAGTGTAACAGCTTGGCCTTGACAAATAGTAGTTGCAGAAGCACTAGCTGAAACCGCTGGAACTGTTGTAACATTTAAAAGAAAAACATAGGTTGAGCTTCCTCCAAAACCATCATTTGCCGTAATTGTAATGGTAGTACTTCCTGTTTGTCCCGCAACGGGTGTGTATGTCGCTTGATAATTACTTCCACTAATATTTGTTACACTAATGCTTGCATTTGGTAAAAGAGTTGTGTTACTGCTGTTCACTGTAAATGAAATTACATCTCCATCAACGTCAGTCACTGTAAATGGATTTGAAGATGTTGTGCTCATGCACATATTCATTACTGGTGAATTTGATGTAAATACAGGAAC
>Ga0163149_10005321_pt1 | contig 13640 bp, 18 predicted proteins | sample OliLakLV19MP5G1_FD_148604 | JGI IMG/M metagenome (GOLD analysis project Ga0163149, IMG submission 148604) | Freshwater microbial mat bacterial communities from Lake Vanda, McMurdo Dry Valleys, Antarctica - Oligotrophic Lake LV.19.MP5.G1 | ecosystem: Environmental > Aquatic > Freshwater > Lake >...
TCCTCAAGCCAAGCTGTGCTTCAACACTAAGCCGACTGACACAGCTGAGGCAGTACAGCGCTGGCTCTGAAATGCAAGACGACTTTGTGCTTTCGCGAGACACAGCTGCCTAACCCTTCGTTGCAGCGGACTGCCTTCGGCAGCCGCTGAACTCAAACGTTAGACCTGCCACGGAGAAGTCGGGATGAAGGATGTGCTCAAGGCGATCATCGGCCTGATTCTGATCTTTGTCGTGCATATCCCTCGGTTCCTGTTCCTGGGCCTGCTGATCTCGTATGCTGCCGTCTTCAACAACCAGCCGACCCTCACAGCGGACCCGGCGGAACATCTGAAACGCGCGCGCAAGATCCTCAGACGCGGGCGACTCTCGGAACTCCTTTACGCGGCAGTCGAGGTTCGTTTCGCACTTGAGCGGATGGCTCAACGGGAATTGATCTTCACAGAAGCAGTATCGAAACGGATGCTCCGAGAGCCCGATCCCGTGAAGAAGGTGGCCAACCTTCACCGAATCTCGCCAGACGCGGTGCATGTTCACGAGGTGTGGTTTGTGAACAAAGAAACTGGGGAGCGGTTCAAAGGGGCTGAGTACAGGCCGCTCGACAAGACCCGGGTCGCAATGATCCAGGGGCGTCTCGGCGATCTGCTGCATCCCAAAGAAGGCCTGCTGCTCGGGGTCCCGAATGACGACTGGTACGCAAATACAAGAGCGTTCCTGAATGAGTCGGTGAAGTATCTGATCGAGTTGCAGAAGGACAACCCGCCATTTTCTTTGTATCGAGGCCTGGACAATTTCGAAATGATTAAAGTCGAATAGCCCACAGGACGTCTAACTCGGCATGCAGCCGACAGCGGCGCGTGTCATGATGAGCGCCGCTGCGGCTGATGCCCGGTGTTAGACCGCTGAACGAAGGCCAAGGCATTTTGATGTACCAACGCCGCCAATCATTGCCTCGACGACGAGACAATGGCGTTCATGCCTGTTGTTGCCACCTTCTTCGGCATTGTGGTCCTGATGCACTACCGGGAGCATGAGCCAAAGCACTTCCATGCGGAGCACCAAGCTCGCGAGGGGAAGTTCGATTTCGAGGGCAGTCAGACCGTCGGGAATATCACGTCCAGGAACGCGCTGGAACTGATTCGGCAGTGGGCGTCGCTCAACCGCGGGGCCCTCGAGTCGAATTGGTCTAAGATCAAGGCTGGCCAGCCGCTTGATCGGATTCCACCCTTGGAGTGAACGAGGTCGCCATGGAGATTCTTCCCCGCGTCGTGCGAGCCGAATACGAAGAAGGCCACCGAATCCGTCTGACGTTCAACGACAACACGGACGGTGTCGTCGACTTCGCCTCGTGGCTCAGCGGGCCGGTCTTCGAACCCCTCAAGGATCTCTTGTATTTCAAGCAGTTCTTCCTCGAGGGCGGAACGGTGGCCTGGCCGAACGGCGCCGACATCGCTCCGGAGACGCTGCACGAGGCCGTGAAAACCACGCGGTCTAACCAGCGAATGGAGCCGACGGCACGAGGCTGAAGCTGGCGTGCCGCGGCTCATTCGCGATCGTTAGCCCGCTTGAGCGAAGGTCCAGAAAGAGCGACAATTCCTCTTGATGGTGCCAGGTCGCAAACTGCCGGAGGATCCACTCGCTTTCATTCGCGGGTGCATCCTGGGTCGGAGGCTTTTCTGGACGTACCATGTCAATATGCGTTTGGCCGGTCGGCACATCACTCGAGACGAAATCTTGGCGGCGGCAGGGCGCTATGAAGTTGTCGAATCGTATCCGGACGACAAGTACCTCCCGAGCTACCTGGTCGCCGATGTTCAGCCAACCGGTGCGTTCCATGTACTGTTCGCGGTCGACGTCGATGCCGACCAGGCGACCATCGTCACCGCCTACCGTCCGCATCCTGATGAGTGGGCGCCGGACCTGAAGACACGGAGAACACAATCATGAAATGTCGTGTGTGCGGCGCGAAGCTTCGATCGACAACAACCGACTTGCCATTCAAATTGAGCGAGCGGACCATCGTGATCCTGAAGAACCTGCCCGTCGCCCAATGCGAAGGGTGCAACGAATACCTGATCACTGATGCGGTGTTGGCGGCGGCGGACGAATTGTTTTCGAAGGTCGATCAGTCGACTGAACTTGAGATTATTCCGTTCGCGGCGTAAAGCGACGCAGGCTAACACCCAAATGGAGCCGACGTCCTTGGCCCGCTTGCGCGTGCCCGCGGTCGCGGCTCATTTGGACCGTTAGGCCGCAAAGATCGGGCGGATGTTCTTGACCGACAGTATCCAATCGGATACAGTACGAGCGTGTATCAGCTGCAGTCGACGGAAATCTTCGACCAGTGGCTGCGTCGCTTGCAGGATCGCAGGGGCCGGGCGCGCATCTTGGCGCGTCTCGAGTCTGCACAGCTCGGGAATCTCGGAGACGCCAAAGCGGTCGGCGACGGTGTTCGGGAAATGCGGGTACACATCGGGCCCGGCTACCGCGTCTACTTCGCGCAGAGGGGCCGCGTGCTGTTGCTCCTGCTGTGCGGTGGCAGCAAGTCGACCCAAGTGCGTGACATCACCAAGGCGCGGAACATTCTGCGCGATCTCGGTAAGGAGTAATGCAATGCCCAAGCTGAAGCCTTTCGATACCAGCGCCTTCCTCGATGATGACGAAGTGGTTGCGGAGTACCTGACCGCGGCGCTCGAAGACTCGAATCCCAACGTGTTCCTGGCTGCGGTCGGCCAAGTGGCCAAGGCTCGCGGTATGAGCGCCGTCGCCGAAAGCACCGGGCTCGGTCGGGAGAGTCTGTACAAAGCCCTCACGCCAGGCGCCAAGCCTCGGTACGACACGGTGCTTAAAGTCCTGCAAGGTCTTGGTGTGAAGCTCACGGTCACAGCGGCCTAACACGGCATGCACCAGACAGCGCGCCGGATCACTGCGCGCCGCTGGTGATGCCTGCCGTTGGGCCGACAAGACGGAATCCGTGTGACGGGCGTAGAACCAGCATCATGAGCATCGACGAACTTGAAGCGGAGGTCTTGAAGTTGAGGCCTGAGGGCCTGAGGCGCGTGCGCGTGTGGTTGAACGACTCCTCGACAGTCTTGAGGATTTGCCGGACGAGGTAAACGTCCGCGTGTGGGCCGAGGAAGCCGAACGGCGGTCGGCCTCGTGGGATGTAAACCCTGACAACGGTCGCCCAGCGGAGGCTGTCTTCCGAGACGCCAAGTCGCGGCCTGTTTGAATGGAGCTCTCGTTTCACGAGCTGGCCATGCGCAAACACCAGTGCAGGCGTCCTTCGTGGTCGAGAGCTACTATCGCGTTCGCTGGGGCGATGAGGACGAGTTCATCGCGCTGTTTCACAAGAACCACGTGCCATTCCTCAGGCTCCAGCTCGAGAAAGGGGTTCTGCTCGAAGTCCGCCTTGACACGCCACGGGAGCACATGCCGGAGGACGCCCGTTGGGACCTGCGGATGACGCTTGTCTATCGCGACGCCGCAGTGGCGTATCAGGACGACAAGATCACTGAGGCCGATTACTCAGCGATCATCAAGGATGATGCGGCCGAGGAAGTGTTCAACCGAGAAGAGCGGCGTCGCTTCTCGCTGCTTCTGGCCCATTGGGACGTGAACGTAAAGCGCGGGGCGGCGATCACGGTCAGATAGAGGATCGGTCATTTGCCCGTCGTCATCGGCCAGTTCGCGTTGCCGATACGTGTGGCAGCTGACGACACCTCACTATTGCGCTCGTGAGGTCATACGGGCATTTGCGCTCGGTCTCATCGATCGTGTCGCGATCGCCGCTCCGTTTGGGCGTGCTTGAGGGATTGACCACGACGCACTCCTCGCCCTGCGCCGCCAGATACCGATGGATCCCGAACCCGCACGGGCCCGCCTCGTACACGAACCGTCGCCGGCGCGCGGGCGCGCGCAACGCCTTCACCACCTTCGCCAGGGCCTCCAGATCCCCGCGATGCTCCCGTAATGCCGCACCTCGCCGTCTCGCCCTTCCTCGGCGAGGGAAATGTCGATCGATTCCTTGTGGACATCCATCCCGACGAACATGCTACGTTTCCCCATGACCTGCCTCCATTGGTGTGTGGCGCTGCGCGCCGCCCGACGTGGGCGGCGCATCATCCACGGTAACAATGTGAGGCGGGTCACTGTCTTAGAGAGCCATACTGTCTGGGCTTCGAACAACCACTCGATCATGCGAGCGGCCTCGACAACCTGAACAGCGACCATGCCAATGATTCTCATTACTGGCGCCCTTGGCAATGTCGGGAGCGAAGTTGCCACCGCGTGCACTGAACGCGGCCTGAGCGCGCGCGTCGCCGACCGATCGGTGTCGCGCCTCAAGGAACGCTTTCCGCTGCTTGAGTCGGTGCGTTTCGACTTCGAGGACCGGGCGACCTGGCCGGCCGCACTCGCCGGGTGCGACGCGGTATTTCTCCTCCGCCCGCCGCCCATCAGCGATATGGACGCGACACTCAATCCATTCGTCGATGCCGCGTACGCGGCGGGCGTTGCCCACATCGTGTTCTTGTCGGTCCTTGGTGCGGACACCAAGCAATGGGTGCCGCACCGGAAAGTCGAATTGCATCTCAGCAAATCTGGCACCGCATGGACGGTATTGCGCCCGGGCTTTTTCGCGCAAAACCTGCAGGACGCCTATCTTCGCGATATCCGGGAGGACCGGCGGCTCTACGTGCCGGCTGGTCAGGGGCGCGTGGCATTTCTCGACGTACGCGACGCCGCACAAATTGCGGCGCGAATCTTTGAACGCCCTGAACAATTTCGCGGCCATGCGCTGACGCTCACGGGGCCGGAGGCATTGTCATTCAGTGACGTGGCCACAGTGCTTACGTCGGCACTCGGCATGCCCGTTCGCTACACTGCGGCCACCATCATGGGCTATTTCTGGCATCTCGTCTTGCGGCGTCGCATGTCATGGATGCAAGCGCTTGTGCAAACGGTTCTGCACGTCGGGCTGCGGAAAGGCGACGCGGAGCGCGTCGATGCCACAGTACAAGCAATGCTCGGCCGCCCATCGGGAACGTTGGCGTCCTATGTTGCGCGCACCGTCGCAACCTGGCGCACGTAGCCGACTTGCAGACCAGACACCGTGACGCGGGCCCCGCGGCCGACCGCCCTACGCCGTCTTGGACGTCGTGTTCGATAGGAGCCGGGTGGGAGTCTGGCAAGCGCACCCGCCCAGGTACGGCAAGACATGCCTGAGTCGAGGTGGACCCTCTTGCAATCCGGCCGTCCGCCCGCCAGGATCGAACCACTCGTAGACCGCCACGGAGGGAGCAGACGCTTGACGAAGGAGTTCACAGCCACTGAACGGATGGCCTTTGGGATTGTCGCGGCGATCGGAGCTCTCGGATTGAACGGAGTGTTCCTCTATGCACTGCTCGTGAATCCGAGCCTCATCGGCGCGGCGTTTACCAACCCAGTGTCGATCGCATTCGTGTTGGGAGCGTTCGTGATGCTTGGCCTGCTCGCCTATGTTCTCGACAGGTGGGAAGTCTCGCGTCTGACGTGGCTCGGCTTCGTGATTCTCGCGCTGCTCGGCGGCCTCGCGTTCGCGTTCCCAGTCGCGCTGCTTTGGAGGCGCGAGGCGCCGCTAGTTGCTAGTGTGCTGCGGATGACGCTTTAGGACGTCTTCCTGGCCGGGCATCCCGGGGGCCGGCGTTACTCCTCCCTCAAATACACTCGGTATTCTCGGTCGTCGCGCCTGGGCCGCCGGGCGCCGCGCACCGGAAGACGTGTACTAAAGCGTCATCCGCAGCACACTAGTGCCTGGCCGCAGTCGTTGATGATGAATGGGAGGGGTGAGACCCAGGCCGCGCTAGACTAGGTGTTGGCCAATGCTTCGCGCAGCAGGTCCCACGCCCGGCGGATGTGTCGTTCCTCCGTCCGCAAGTTTCCGACGGCCAGCCGAATCACAATCTGCCCATTGAGTGCCGTGTGCGAGAGGAATACCTCGCCGGTCTTGTTCACGCGCTCGATCAGTGAATGATTGAGAGCGTCGAGGTCGCCGTCGGCCAGACCGACCGCGGCGCGAGGTCGCGCGCGGAAGCACACCACCGAGAATGGCACGGGCGCCACGCGTTCGAAGTCCGGATCGGCGTCCACCCATGAGGCGAACACCTGCGCCAGTCGGCAGTGTTCGCGCAGGCGCGCGCGCACACCCTCCGCGCCAAAATATCTGAGGATGGCCCACAACTTGAGCGCCCGGAACCTGCGTCCCAGCTGGATGCCGGTATCCATGAGGTTCTTCACGGCGCCGGCCTCCGGAGTCTTGAGGTACTCGGGCGTCAGTGAAAACGCCTGACGAATCACATCCATTCGTGGCGTGAAGAGTACGCTCAGATCAAATGGCGTGAACAGCCACTTATGGGGGTTCACGACGATGGAGTCGGCCTGGTCGAGCCCGGCGCGCATCCAGGCAAACTCGGGCACCATCGCCATCACGCCGGCATAGGCCGCATCCACGTGCAGCCACACGCCTTCGCGTTTGGCAATTGTCGCGGCGGCCACCACATCATCAACTGACGTGCTCGACGTGGTGCCGATGGTGGCGACGATGGCGATTGGCGTGATGCCGGCGGCGCGGTCTTCGGCCAGAGCCGATTCCAGCGCGTCGATGCGCATGCTGAAGTGGCCGTCCGCAGGGATGCGCCGCAGCGACTCGTGACCGAGGCCGAGTGCGATGACGGCCTTGTCCACCGACGAATGCGCGTGTTCGGACGCGTACACGCGCATGCGAGGCAGATCGCGGCCGGCCAGTCCCTTCGTGCGCACGTCCGGCACGGCCACCTCGCGCGCCGCCGCGAGCGCGTGCAAAGTGGAAATGGATGCCGTGTCGTAGATGACGCCTTCAACCTGGTCGGGCAAGTGCATCAAGCGCGCCAGCCACCGGAGCGTGACTTCTTCGAGTTCCGTGGCCGCGGGTGATGTGCGCCACAGCATCGCCTGCTGGTTGAGCGCCGACGACACCAGGTCCATCAGGACGCCTGGTGCGCTGCCCGTGATCGCGAAGTAGGCGAAGAACCCGGGGTGGTTCCAGTGTGTGGCGGCCGGCAGGATGAGGCGATCGAGGTCGGCGATGACCTGTTCGAATGGTTCGGGCTGTTCCGGCGCGTTGTCGGGCAGCGCCTTCCGGAGGTCGCCGGGCGACACTTGCGACAGGACGGCGTGTGTTTCGATCTGTTCGAAGTAGCCGGCCGCCCATTCCACCAGCGTGTGGGCGTGGCGCCGGAAGTCGTCCGGCGGCATGTCGCCGAACGGCGGAGGTGCCGGCGTCATCCCTTGTGCGTGGCGACGTAGTCGAGGGCGAATGTCTGCAGCGCCTCGCTTGAGAGGCCGATCGCCTTGGCCTCGGTCACGGCCTGCTCTTCGGTCCACTTGTCCACCAGCATGCGTTTGATCAGCCACATGGCGCCCACGCGATTGGCGCTGCCGCAATGGATGAACAGCGGCTGGTTGTCGGTGTTGGCAACGACTCTCAGAAACTCGTCCGCGACCTTCGGATCGGGCGCCGAACCCTTGAATGGCACGTGGATGTACTTCAGGCCGGCGGCTTCGGCTGCCGCACGCGATTCATCGATCATCGCCTCCGCTTCCGACGCCTCGCGGAGGTTGAGCACAGCCTTGTATCCCAGCTTGGCGATGTTCGCCAGCGCCTTCGAATCCGTCGCGCCCGCGCACCCAACGGTGGCATCGACTTTCGTGTAGTTCCGTACGCCCTCGATGGTGTCCTTCGGGACCGCCTGCGATGGCGTCACGGTGGGCGTCTGAGCCTGGCCGGCGACACCGACGGAAAGGAGTGCGGCAACAAGAAGGGCTCGGGGCATTCCCGGATTATAGGCGAGAGGCCGCTCTCATCTCCGAATCGTCACCGTCACCTCTTCGGCCAGCCGAACCGTGAGCGGTGCGCCGGCGGCGATCGACGCCTCGCCGGCTTCTGAGTTCATCACCGTGGCGGCGCCGCCGGCGGCACCGGCCGCGGTCCCGATGGCCGCGCCCTTTTTGCCGCCGAGCAGTCCGCCCAGGATGGCGCCCGCCACCGCGCCCGCGCCGACTTTGGCCGTTGCATCGCCCGACGGAGAGTCGCCCTCGCGGTAGATCGTATCGGTCTTGATCGGCACGCGCATGCCGTCGGCCAGAATCATCCGGTCGAATCGCAGTCCGAGTCGCGGCCGGTTCCTGAACTTTCCGCCGCGTTCCACCAGCGATACGGTGCCTTCCAGCCGCGCGCCGGCTGGAATGGCCGTGCGGCCATCCACCGTCACATCGCGGCTCACGATGGCGGTGACGCGGTCTTCGACGCGAGCGGTTCGGGTGGACACCGACGCGTCCAGGCGGATGCCGATGACGGAGTGTTTCTCGACCGTCAGTTCTTCGAGCTGAATCCTCTGTGGCTCGGGAAGAGATGCGGCGACCCGCACCGGCGCGTCGGGCACGTACCGAGGTGACTCGACTGCGACAGGGGCCGGGGGCGGCGTCGCCGGAGGCTCCACGGGCGGCGCCTGGACGGGCGCTTCGACCGGGACAAACGGAGTGGGCACGCTGCGCGCCGGCTCGTCCAGGATACTGGCGGCGGGCAGGGTTGCGGGCCTGGGAGTCGGCGCCTGCCTCGACGACGATGGCGCCGGGGTTGGTGCGAGAGCCGGTGTGAGGGCGGCCACGGGGGGAGAGGCCGCAGTCGTTGCAGTCGCCACCGGCTCGGCCTGAGCCAGTTGCGGCGCCGCCGGGCGCAGCGTCAGGTAGCTTCCGGCCGCCGCCGCCAGGCACCCTGCGCTCACGAGTCCAAGAAGTTTGGGCGACACGATGCTCTCCAGTCCAGCAAGGCCCGTACCGTCTCTTCCTGCCACGCCGTATGGGCCTTTGTCATCATCGTGTCCGGTCGTCCCGGCGGTTGGCAACCTGGGAGGACAGGTCCTGTCCCCGCGGCGAGACAGGGGCGTGGCCAATAATGAGCCCCATGGCTCACGTACGTGTCGCAATCATCGGCTCTGGAATCATCGGCGCGGCCATTGCTGATGCGTTGGCCGCGCGGGGCGCACGTGTGTCCATGTACGACATGCGATCCCCGGGCGCAGGTGCGTCACAGGCGTCGGCGGGCGTGCTCTGTCCGTATACCGAGGCTACGCCCGGCAGCCCGTTGCTCACCCTCGGCGTGCGCAGCCTCGCCATGTGGGAGGGCTGGGTGGAGCGACTTCGCGAGAACTCCGCTGCGCCGTTTTCATACCACCGGTCGGGTACGCTCGAGGTGGCGCTCTGCGCCGATGACGCGGCTCATTTGCAACGGGCGCGAGGCTGGCTGGCCGCCGAAGGGATCGCGCATGAGTGGCTCGAGGGCGCCGCGCTGCGGTCGTTCGAACCCACGGTCAGCGCGTCGGCGACAGCCGGGCTTCTGATCCGCGACCACGGGTATGTGCAGGTGCCGGCGCTCGTCACGGCGCTGATGGCGTCGGCCCGGCAGCGCGGGGCCACGTGTGAGTCACCGGCTGAGATCATTCACGTCGCCCAGAAGCGAGACGTGGTCCAGGTCCGCGTTGCCGATCGGACTGAAGAAGTTGACCACGCGGTGATCGCCGCAGGCAGCTGGTCACGGCGGGTGCGTGTGGCCGACATGCCCGTCTTCCCCGTGCGGCCCATCCGCGGACAACTGCTGCACTTGAAGTGGCCCGACGCCGGCCTGCCGGCGCGATCCGTGTGGGGACCTCGCTGCTACACCGTGCCGTGGCCCGATGGCTCGCTGCTTGTGGGCGCCACGGTCGAAGACGTGGGCTTCGATGAGCGATCAACCGCAGCGGGTGTGCGTGACCTGCTGGATGCTGTCGGCGAGCTGCTGCCTGGCGCGTGGCAGGCGTCGCTCGCGCAAGTCCGCGTCGGCTTACGTCCGGCCACAGCGGACCATCTGCCGCTGCTCGGTCCGCTTGCCAGCCATCCCCGCATCACGCTCGCGACGGGGCACTATCGCAATGGCGTTCTGCTGGCGCCGTACACGGCTGATGTCGTGACGCGGCAGATCGTGGACAACGATCACGACCCGATGTTGGAACTGACGCGGCCCGAAAGAACGTTCGGAGGTCCCGGACTTCAGCCCGGGACACCTGCTACTCCGCCACATACCGCCACGGCGCCGTCGGGCTCGCGCGCCGCCAGATCGTGACGAACGGGACGGGCCGCTGCGCCGGCGCGGTGCCCGCCTGGGCGTTCGGCCTGATGTAGCCGAAGGTGATTCCGAGGTCGCCGCTCGACGCAACGATCGCTGAAGCGGCCGACCAGTTGACTGGGCTGCTGGTCGCAGGCGATGACCACGTCCCCTGGCAGGGGCGCCAGCTCCCTGAGGAAGCCGTCAGGCTCACCGGCGAGTGCGAGCCTGTGGCCCGGCTTGAGGCCTATCTTCTGGACGAGGGCCTTGCTGCTGTATCCCGCCATGCCAACGGCAGTGAGGCCACGGAAAAAGACGTCGGGTGTCTTTTCGGAGAAAAGACACCCGACGTCTTTTTCGGCACCCGGCTGGGGACAGGCCCTGCGGTAATATTTCCCCATGAGCCAGACACGATTTTTCGGAACCCTTGCCCTCGGCCTGTGCGCGGCGGTTGGCGTCATTGCGTACGCACAGCAAGCCGGTGTGGACACCCGCCCGGCCAACGCTCCCGACCAGAAGCCGGCCTTCGCCGGGCAGACGGATGCACCCGAGCGCCTGACCAACGTCGCCTTCGACGTGGTGACCGTCGCGCAAGGTCTTGAGACGCCGTGGGGCCTCGCGTTCCTTCCGGGCGGCAAGATGCTGGTGACTGAGAAACCGGGGCGCCTTCGGGTGGTTGCAGCCGATGGCACGTTGTCGGCGCCAGTCGCGGGCCTGCCACCGATCGCAACGCGGGGACAGGGCGGCCTGCTCGACGTGGCGCTCGACCCGACGTTTGCCACCAACCAGCTGATTTACTGGAGCTTCGCCGAGGCGCGGGAAGACACCACGAACCACACAGCCGTCGCGCGTGGGACGTTCGTCGATGGTGCGGAGCCGAGGGTGGAACACGCGCAGGTCATCTACAGACAGGCGCCGTCCATGCGGTCGAACGGCCACTTCGGCAGCCGCCTCGCGTTCGGCCGCGACGGCACGTTGTTCGTGACGCAGGGCGACCGCCAGATTGAAGCGGGTCGCCTGCTCGTGCAGCAGATGGACACGCTGCAGGGCAAAATCGTGCGCATCAATTCCGACGGCTCGATTCCCAAAGACAATCCGTTTGTCGGCAAGGAAGGCGTCCGGCCGGAAATCTGGTCCCTTGGCCATCGCAACGTGCAGGCCGCCGCCATCAATCCGACGACCGGCGAACTCTGGGAAGTGGAGCACGGGACGCGCGGCGGGGATGAACTCAACATTGCGCGCAAGGGCAAGAACTACGGCTGGCCTGTGGTGGCCTACGGCATCGAGTACCAAGGCAAGCCGATTACCGGCGGCATCACGGCTCAGGACGGCATGGAGCAGCCGGCGTACTACTGGGATCCCGTCATCGCGCCCAGCGGCATGATGTTCTACACCGGCAACCTCTTCCCGGCATGGAAAGGCAGCTTGTTCATCGGAGGCCTCCTGACGACCAATCTCGTGCGCCTCGATCTCAAGGGCGACCGCGTCGTGAGCGAAGAGCGCCTGCTCAAGGACCTCCAGCCCAAGGCCGAACGGATCCGTGACGTGCGGCAGGGCCCCGAAGGCGCCATCTACGTGCTGACGGACAATGCGCAGGGCCGAATCCTCAAGCTGGTTCCGAAGAAGTAGCGCGCCATGCAGAGCCTGAACTCGACTGAACTTCGTGCGGCGCTGGCGGGGCTCCCGGGTTGGGTGGCTGACGCGCCAGCGATCTGCCGCACCTTCACTTGCCCGTCATTCCGCGACGCCATGGCGTTTGCTGAACGCGTGGCGACCTACGCCGAATCGGTAGACCACCATCCCGATTTGCTCATCAGTTATCGGAAGGTCACCGTGACCTGGTCCACGCACACCGCCGGCGGCGTGACCGACAAGGACCTCGTCGCGGCCCGGGCCACGGACGCAGCGTTTCCTGCCCCGTAACAGGCGGTGCGTGGCCCAAGCATGAAGCTGAAGTCCTCCTACTCCGCACGCGAGGTTGCCGCCCAGACGGGGCTGACCGGCAGGCAGTTGCAGTGGTGGGACGAAGCCCGCGTGTTTCAGCCATCCATCGCACCCCGCAAGACCGACCAGGGCGGTTTCACCGAACGCCGGTACTCACCCGTCGATGTCCTCGAACTGTTCGCCCTGGCCGAATTGCGTCGGCGGGGGTTTGACAATGCCATGCTCAAACAGATGATGGAAGCGCTCCGCGACTACTTCCGCCGCCGCCTCTCCGAGACGCTGGACGATGCGGGGGATTTGCGGTTGCTGACGAACGGGTCAGGTTTGTTCCTTGAGACGAGACAGGGGCACGTGTTCGACCTGCTCGTGGACCCGACTCAGGCGCTGCTCGGGGCCGAAGTCTTGAAGCTGAAGCCAGTGAAGGGGAAGGCCATCAGGAAGATGCCGCCTCGTCACTGAGGAAGTGAGGAAGTGGGGAGCTTTCCGGAACTTCCCACCTTCCCCAGTTACTATCTCCTATGCCTCGTACAGTCCGCCTGCTCGTTGTCTCCCTCCTCTTCGCATCCGCATCACTGTCCGCCCAATCGGGAATTCCCACCCCCGAGTCGGTGATCGGATTCAAGCCGGGGGCTGATTTCAAGCTGGCCACCTACGACGACACCATCAGGTACTTCAAGGCGCTGGATGCCGCGAGTGCGAAGATGACGCTCGTGCCGATGGGGACATCCACGCAGGGCCGGACGTATTACGTGGCCCTGATTTCGACCGAACGCAACCTGGCGCGTGTGGATCGGTACCGCGAGATCGCGCGGCGCCTGGCGTCGCCTGAAGGCCTCACCGAAGGCCAGGCTCGGGCCCTGGCGCGCGAAGGCAAAGCCATCGTCCACATCGACGGTGGGTTGCACTCGACCGAAGTGGCCGGACCGCAGCACACCCTGCAACTGGCGTACGACCTGCTGACCGCGCACCCGAATGAGCCGGGCCGGGACGAGCAGGTCCGGCGCATCCTCGACAACGTTGTGTTGATGCTGTGGCCCACCATCAATCCGGATGGCCATCAGATGGTGGCCGAGCACTACATGAACAACGTCAGCACACCTGGCGCGAACACGACGCTGCCTGGGCTGTACCAGGAGTACGTGGGCCACGACAACAATCGGGACGCGTACATGCTCAACATGATCGAGTCGCGCGTCATGGAGCAGGCGTGGCGGCAGTGGGAGCCACAGATTGTCTACGTGCATCATCAGACGGCGCCATTTCCCACGCGCATCTGGTTGCCGCCGTTCGCCGAGCCGATTGCGCTGCACGCGCCGTTCCTGATGTCGCGTACGGTGAACACGATTGGCATGGCGATCGCGCAGGGGCTCGAAGAGCGTGGCCAGGTGGGCGCCACGCACATGGGCACCGGCTTCGACGCGTGGTATGCGGGATATATCGATTACGCCCCGATGTTCAAGAACATCGCGGCGTTCTGGACGGAAACCGCACTGGCGAACATGGCCGCGCCGCGCGACTACACGATCAAGGACATTCCGCAGG
>Ga0163149_10005323_pt1 | contig 13626 bp, 14 predicted proteins | sample OliLakLV19MP5G1_FD_148604 | JGI IMG/M metagenome (GOLD analysis project Ga0163149, IMG submission 148604) | Freshwater microbial mat bacterial communities from Lake Vanda, McMurdo Dry Valleys, Antarctica - Oligotrophic Lake LV.19.MP5.G1 | ecosystem: Environmental > Aquatic > Freshwater > Lake >...
CAAGGTCATGTCAGTCACGTTCCTGTTGCCTGCTGGACGTTCTAGAGATTGTGATCGATTCAGTCATGGATCCGACGTTCCATATGACTACATCTCACAAATTGGGTGCTTTTTGGCAAAAAAATTTGGCAAACACTCACAAATGGACTTCATCAATTGATCAAATCATCCTTTGCTACTGCAATTGCTGGCTGTGTTTTCTAGCTAGCAGTCATCTAGCCATCAACACGTTCGACAAGCAAAGAGAGGTGTGGTGGCCATGGTCGCTCAACAAACAGTAGCACAGCAAGCAAGACAGCCGAACAATCACTCACCACCTCTTTGTCAAGCTCCGCTGTGGCTTCCAAATGGAGCAGGCCCCATTTTTTGACAGCATTTTCATCGACCTTAAGAGTGTTAGCAAGCACATCTCATGTTGTGTGCATTTTCAACAACATCATTGCCCAAAGAAGATGGGCTGGATTTGCTGGTTTGCTTCCAAGCAAATTGCTGTGGCGAAGCACATCGCCTTCCAGAATCAGTTCCCAGCTGTCAGCAACAACGGCCGGTGGAGAACCAAAATGGGACTTAAAGCGGCGCATTGTGACTTTTTCCGAACCAGAATGCTTGTGCCTTGCAGCAACTCTCCCTAACTCTGCGAATGCAGCTTCGTCAATGTTCATTGTGGAAATTGACAACAATTGCAATCGATTTGTTTGTTTTGTTTTCTCTTTTGATTCGTTTTCTTTGACAAGAGATTGTGATGACATTAACGACAAAGCGCAGCAGCATCTGCATCCACCTGCATTGCAAACTGTCGCTGACTTTCGCCTGATCCATGTGGACAACTGAAGCAACATGCATGTCCAAAACATTGTTGTGGCGTGCGTCCCGGTCAATTGCATTTGTGTAGCCGCTGCTCTGGTAACACCAAAAAGGCTTTGATTCTCATTGTGATGGTTCATCAAAACCAATCACTGGTTTAGCATCGCCTGATTTGTCGACACGAAAACAGATGCAGACTAGGTTGATGTCACAGCAGAGTGCTGGCTAGGCCAAAGCAGTTCAGGCTTTCATGAGGATGACCTTTTTTGTGACTGCATGTCACAACAAAATCTGAAAAGTCAGGGCAGCGAACAACACGGTTGAATGTTTTTGACTGTTGGCAAATCTGTCGGGTGTGTTTTGTCCTGGGCATTGACCAACACAGATGGGACTGGATGCAAGAGAAAACAACAACCTGCGTCGCACGTTTGCACCAGTGTCAATGTGGCAAGAAAGAAAGGCGATGATGCATGTGCAGTGGCGCAACTGTGATGTTGCACTGCCACACGACATGTTGTTTTGTTTCTGCTACTAGCTAGCTGCGCGTTCGCGTTCGCTGCTGCACATTGACAGTGGTGCGACGTGCAACACCAGTTAGCACTGCAGCACATTGCTTGCTGCCGACAGAAGTCAAAATTTCATTCCAAATTGTCGCCTGGCTTGAAAATTGACCGTTCACTGGAAATTGGTCTAAGTGCAGCATTTTCACTGGCAGGTTGATGGCAGGTGTGGTGCAGGTAAACCGATTGTTTGTCAACTGGTGCTGGCCAGTGAAATTAACATGCCACAGCTAGCACATTTTGCTGGCACTGGGATGAAACTGCACCGGCAATGGACCGGTGATGGACCGACACCGGACCGATGCTGGCTCAGCGGTCAACCGTTTCTAAGCACAGCAATTCAAAGCAATTCAAATGCTAGCCTCACAAAATGAAATTGATGCTCACACATGACTAACATTTGAACGTTCATTGCTGTTACCTTCCCACTAAAATCCAATTCTTTTGATTGCGCTTTGTCATCAACGACGCCAGCTTGTCTGTTCACAATCTGCTCACTTCTTGCAGGCAATAGCCAATTTAATCATCAATCAAAACTTGATCAATCAAAATGCCTGCTGCAGTTGACACATCCTTGACCAAGGCAATGCTGAATCGTCTCACTCGCATTGATGATGAGCACAGAGAAAAAGCTCCTGCTGGGGGCAATCCGAAGGATCCTTCTCGTCTCTGCAACAGTTGGAAGGGTGCTTTGGCTGAAGACAAAGTGGAACCAGAAAGGTTTGCAACTGATCCCGACATCGCAGGCAAACTCACAGCGGGTAAGATCAGAGAAGAGCACCCAAAGTGTCGAATCTACACTGCGGCTTGCATGCAAAATGCCATTGGCAACTGCCGCAAAAAAGCAAAGAAAGCTGTCGACGACCGAGAAGACAGTGAGTGCAAAGCATCCTGTGTTGGCGCATTTGATGCAACTGCTAACCACTGCATCGTTTGCTTTTGACAGTGAAAAAGAACAATGGTGGTGGGCAAGGTTTGAAAGCTCACAACACCGCCGGAAAGAGCACAGCATCGCTTTCCTCCAAGAAGAGCATCAGGACCAAATTGTTGATGAAGTCGGCAAAGCGCAAACCGACAGGTGTCTTTCCCAGCACTGACACCATGTGCAAGTGCGATGCAACTGCCGTGAGCTCAGCGACATTGCGAAGCACTGCTGGGCTTTCATTTGCTGGCAACACGATGCGCTGCAATGGGAGTGTAGCTCTCAGACAAAAGAAGAAGCATGGCACGCCAGTCTTTTGCACTGTGGTCAAAAAGGCGATCGGTGGCGCTTTGGGCTTCAGTCAGTGTGACAGTTGGGTGGACAATGGTCTCAACAGGCGAGCAAGCATTGACTTGATGGCATCAAACGGCGTTGTGATTGACGGCAACACTTTGCAGTGCCACCCAAGCACCATGCAGCAAGATGCAGTCGCGATTTCTTTCTGCCTCTCAGGCTTGTTTATGAACATTGTTAGGAAGCTTGCATGCTTGCTTGAACATGTTGCCGACGCTTTTCAGGAAATCCTGCTGCATGCATGCAAATCTTGAAAGGATCCCCCTGGCACATTGCCGCTCTTGTCAATCTCAAAGCATTGAAAGGCAGCACAAATGATCGTTTCCTTGTTGAGCATCGCATCACAGCTCCGTTCAGTGTTTCTGAGGCGCTTGTGACTAAGGAAGACAACCCGATCTTTTGTGGATTTGAAATCATCGAGGAAGATGATGATGAGGTCCACATCTGCTTCGAGCTGAAGGAAAAAGGGCACGAGTTCGTGCCAGTGACGGTGGATGGTGAAGTTGTCGACGATGAAGATGAAGAGGTTCATTGCAGCCCCCAACGCAAGTCCATGTTTGCTTCAAAGCCCAACCTGAGACCTTTTCCGGAGCACATCTCGCACAGTTCTGAAAGTGCCAACAAGCACAACGACGACGACGATGCATCTGCCATTGCAACGCAGGAACAGAATGGTCGCTTCAAAACGACTGGCTTGGATGAGAACCTGGAGAAGGATGGCGACGAGGCCGATGATGAAGAGTCATGGGACTCTGACCTTGACAAAGATGGCATGAGCATTGACAAGTCTGAGAACTCTGAAATGAGACGTCTCAGGCAACGCATCAAGGAGCTCTCTGACATTGTGTCAGGTCTCAGCCAGTGCAAACAGAGCAAATCCCAACACAGCGACGATGCAAAAAACACTGCAGGCACGCCGAAGAAAAAGAAAAACAACGATGGCGATGCTTCAGTTGCCGGTAGCAGAACCTCTCGCCACAGCACCGCGACACGAGGAACTCAGGCCAGAGAGGAAAAGCGCAAGGCACCCAACAGCCGCGATGACTCCTCCAAGAAAGACAAGTAGGTGCAGTCTTTGACAACAAGAGTAGAGTGATGGTAGATTTACAAGCAGTGACGGAACCAAACAAATAGGAAAACTAAAAAAGGTAAAAGACAACTAAAGAGTCAGTTTAAATGGTGTGTTTGTCAATGGTGCCATTGTGGTTTGTAGACCTAACTCCATAGCAACATCCGGGTAGCTGGAATTCATGGACGTCCAGTACCAGCTAGCTAGCTAGCTAGCTAGCTAGTAGCTAGTAATAGTAGTCTACAGTGACGGTGTGCTGGGTACTGCAGCAGTGCTATGGTAACAGAAACAGCACAACACGCACACTGGTCCTAATAGTCTACTTGTGTTATGCAATAGCCATGCACACTCGCCCGCCACCACTCGATGGATCCATTACTCTTCCCCTTATCTTTTTGTCGTACTTGTGCCCTGTACATGTAAGTTCTCTAACCTCTGTGTCCGCCGTTGTATTCCTTCCCATCCCAATGCCATGATTCGTTTTGCATTGATTCGTTTGACCCTTGATACTTCCCTTGCCGTTAGGATCCCCAAATCTTGATTCCGAATCAAGTGTATGGTTGGATGGGGAGCCCGATGCATGGCATTGTCTGGCAGGGGAGGTCCCAAGGAAGAGTCACTATAAGCACTTGTAGTAGGATGATCAGCATCGGTATTATTGTCATTGTTGTCGCCGTCCTTGGGTGGCAGTACAATCCAATCGTTGGGTACATATTGCTCTTTTCTTTGTATATAATTGTTGCCATTATTACATGCATTATCGTCATGGAATCGAACCTTGGCTTTGCGTTGACCAAACATGGGACTGTGCGTTTCCAAAATGGTGGCAGGAATGGTGGTTTGACTTTTTTGAAATCCAGCCATGCCATAATGACAGTGTACGACACTGCCGACGTCAATGCCAGCTGCAAGTCCACGCCACCGCAAAAATTGAGGATGAAAGGCCACCAATGTGATTTGTTGTTCTAAACAAGTCGTCGTCGTCACATGATCATCAGTTGCTTTGTCTTCTTGGTGGGTGGCGGCTGTTGATGTTGTTTTCCAAAAGTTCTTGACAAAGACATCAAAGACTTCAAAGTCGTCGTTCCATGCTGCAATGTTGGGACACACCACCAAAGTTGTACTCCACTCGGGCACACCATCGTCATCAGCTACAAGCGTATTGGCTTCTCGAACAATCGCATTCGTTATACTTGTAATATCAATGCCTTCGCAAGTGACATACTGGATACGCTTTCTTCGATCAGATTGAATGGCCCAAGGACACAAACCTAGGCCAATGGGGACTCGCTTTGTCCAGTCTTGGAGGGCTGCTGCTGCGGGACTGTCACTATCACGAGCGCTGTCATTGGTCTTGTCGTTGTTCTTATTGGTTTCTTGCAAATGCACAACGTCAACTGGGCAATGACAATCATCCCTCCTTGCCGGTGGTAGACTTTCGCTACTGTCGCTACTTTTGCTACTGCTACGGCTACGGCAACTGCTAGTAGCACTGCTCTCATCGTCGCTGCCGCTGCCGCTGTCACTGTCACTGCTGCTGTCGCTGCTGATGATCTCTTCGATACAAGTGCAGGCGGCCTCGTTGTTTCCGCCTTGCAATTCTGTCATGTTGGTACTGCACTGTGGCGACAGTGACGTAGTGCTGTTGCGTAACGTTTGACACCTCGTAAAAGACTACAGACGGCCGATCAGCTACCTGCTTGATAGTAGCTGGCTGTAGCTGCTACAAGAGACAAACTCATGTGCTATCGATAATGCAGTGCTGCTGGATGCTATCTACTAGCTAGCTAGTGCTCGTGGTGGAGTAATAGACTCTGCCATTGTCCTCCATTGTTCAGTCATTGCATGGTTGTAACACTGTTAGGTTTGCAACGTCAAAACAACGGGAAATGATGGGGTCTCGATCGGTCGGCGGCGTTGATGTTGGAGCGCAACACCCGGCCAGGTGGGCAGGGAAGATTGGAAAATGTGTGCGCCTCAAAGCCACGTCATGGACACATCTGATGACGCTTTGCACGAATGAAGATGAGAAGCGGATGTTCGCATCCAAAAAGGTAAAAGTACAGCATACCAGCGGAAGAATTTTCCAGTATTTTTACGGACAGCTTTTGGACGAGTCAGAAACGACGAAACGAGCACATCTTCACGGATTTGATGGGAGACTGACTCTGCTACTAGCTAGCTAGTAGTAGTTAAGCATGCTCGATGTCATTGTACTACTCCGATCACACGGAAGGCAACATTCTTGGCGGCGAAGTTTTGACAACTACAACTGCTCAACAAGAACGAAACCATCAATGCCCAACAGAGGCCAAAGAAAACAATGAAGATTGAAGAATGAAGATTCAAGTGATTGAGCCTGGTCTTGTGCTTCTTCGGCAATTTGTCTCAGCCGAAGAATGCGAGCGCATTGCCGTCATGGCCCAACAATGGGGTTGTGTAGAATCTTCCGGCGAAGATGGCTTTTACACCTCCACAGAGTCGGGTGAACGAGTCTTGAATACGGGAGAAGCACGAGGACGCATTTACGATGCGGCTACACGTTTTCCACCCACTCTCATAGAGCCATGCGTCGCAGCTGTGCACGAAGCTTGTCGTGCCGATCCTGTCATGCCCTCCATGACTTGTACGCACTTGCTCCTCAATATGTACACCACCTCCGATGGACTGGTGTGGCATCGTGACATTTACGAAAACGACGGCACATCGGATCATCCCGTGGTCAATCTGTCACTGGGAGCCACTGGTGTCTTTGGTTTTCGACACGAGGAAACAGACGAGGCGCGGACGGTACGACTCGAATCTGGTGACGTTCTCCTTTTTGGCGGTCCGTGTCGGTGGATTCAACATGCTGTGCTCGAAATTGATCTTGACGATTGTCCAGATTGGATGAAAGGAGGCGAGGGCCAATGGCAAGGACCCCCTTGTCGCTTTTCCTTTACCTACCGAGATTCCCCTGAAGTGTTGGGACGGGAACACGAGTTCAAGTACTTTCGTGTCAAGGAAGATTTGGTGGGCCAGGGCCAATTTCAAGTGCCGACAAAGAAAACCCAACTTCGGGGTGAAGAACAGGAAGGGGACTTTGTAGCCGTCAAATCCGATTGGCAATCAGTACATGTAGCAGCCAAAACTGCCTAATTATGAACTCATTTTAGTAAGAACCGTATATCATTATATAGATGCACTCCTTGGTATACCTTTCAAGGGGCTACTTGTTAGCCGAAACACTGTCATGCATGGGCTAAAAGTCGATCTCTGTGAATCGAATCGAGCAGTTGATCGGCAGCACCACCAAGTGATTGACTTGATCAGTATGGGTACTTCTGCCATACCATAGTGGGCGTTGCAGCATTATCGTTTCGAGAAGACCAGTATTCTCTATCATGCAGTCAGGACCACTGTCATTCATGAGATGCATTGCTTTTTTTATTATCCCCCGATAATAGTAGGCTTCTGTAACTCGGGTACGAGGCGAGACGTGGATACTGCACAAAACGGAAAACCAAAACGGAAAACTAAAGATTTTGTATACTTGAAAATCCGACTTATGGGAGCGCTCCAAAGCATCCTATTTGTAATGTGTCTGATTGAACGTTCATCAATCGATTCATTGATGCATTCCCTAACGTGAGATGCGGCAATGGTTGCCAACGTAGCGCCTCAGTGCAGAAAAGGAGGGAGAGGCAATCGCTGGCAAGCCGTCCAAAAATCACGAACAGGTCCTGTAAAAGGATTCTTCGACATCGAATATGATAGCATTAGTGAGGAGCAGAAAGCCGAGGATGAATGTCATGTGCGGTGTTTTGTATCAAGGTTCTATTGTTCCATCTTTCCCCACTGTATGTATCCGTACTCCATCGCAAGTGCAGATGCGGTGGCCAGTCACTTTCAAGCCTTCTTCACTAAAAAACGAATCTTGTACCATTGGGAAGTCGCTGGCTTTGTGAACCCAACATTTCGTCGCAACAATTATCTCACCTCAGGGCAACCAAGTCATGACAAGTTCAACAATGCTTTGACGAAGGGGCTTCCGCCCACTGCAAGGCTTGCCCTGGTTTTCCATGGTACCCCGGCTCAAAATATTGAAAATATTCTCAGGCGTGGCCTTGATCCGTGCAGGAGGTCTCGCCAAGCTTACGGACTTGGAGAATACTTTGCCAGGCACCCAATTGCGTGCCAAAAATACATGGAAGGCAGCTACAAAACGCTAGTGTTTGTGGTGGCGATACCAGATGCAGTACCCAGTCACAGTTGCCTCGATGCCCACCACGTGATTGTTCCAGATAATTCGATGCAGCTCCCCATTGGCGTCGTTGATTGTGAAGGCATAGATTCTTCGCGGATGGTTTGGATAAAGCCGCACAGGAAAGCGTGGTGTAAGAATCAACGACAAAACCAACTCAAAACAAGAAGCGAGTTTGATGAACACAAGAGGAAGATGGTATCCATTGAGATTGAGCTCCTCTTCGTATGGAAGCGAAAAAAGGCAGCAGAAACGCTCCGGAAAGACCTGGAACGGTTATTTTTGGAGCGTCAGAGTCCACTGCAAATGCTCCCAGACGATGTACCGGTCGAGAAGACTAAAGAAACTCGAAATCGAACCATGTTATCGGCTCGGGTTTCGGCTCTGTTGTACGCCATCGACAAGTCGATCGATGTCTGCATGAGAATGGAGTTTGCCAACAAAAGAGACTTTGAACGCGATGTGACACAACTAGAGATAATTCGGAGGCAGCATGAGCGACATCGAACCAATCTCTTGCAGGTAGAAGACGGAAGGGATGATCCCCTATGGCACCGCAACGTAAAACAGTCACAGATTATTGGGATGTCCACGGCTGACCTACACAATGCTAGTAGATGGTAGTTTGTAGCTTGTAGTTTCAGGTACACAGCATTGTCTACAACGATCTAGCTGCTAGTCTTGCCTACGGTTCTTCAGTTCTACGTCTGGCTCTACTAGCTGGACAGTAGCTAGCTACAACAGGTTGGTCACTATTACGACTAGATAGCTAGCAGTAAAGGTTTTCATTCAGGTCTCCAGAGTATGTTCTATTTTAGCTAAGGACGAAGCCAACCTAACTACTAGAGCGATTAGTTAAGCTTCAGTTGGGGACGATTACCGGTGCTAGCTAGCTGGAACAGCTCCTCCTATCTAGCTAGCTAGCTAGTGCTGCTTGCTAGCTAGCAGCTACCAGGTAGCTATTCGCAAGCTAGCTAATAATAATGATTGCAAGGAACTCAGAGCAAAGAGGTTAGAGTCCCTCCACATGCACAACCGTCACGTCACACCTACAACAATGTAACCCGGGCATGCTGAATCAGAATGCTACTGTTGTTCCAAGCACGTTGCTGCAGGAGTTGATGCTCCAGTACCAGGTAGCTATCCTTACATAGGTCAAGGTAGCAAGAACTAAAACTAAGCTGTTGTTGGTGCCGCTTGGTGCTCGTGTGGTGGCGTGAAATGATTTTGCGGCACTGTTGTAGAACGAAGTCAGCGCCGGCTGTTGACTAACTTGACAATCTTGTGCTCTGATGAGCTTTCGAACTGAAATTCCAGATCATTGAGCTAATAGCTAGGATCTTGTAGGCAATCATGCAGCCTTGACACAAGTGTTGCTCACACACACTACAACCCTCGTAACAGGCAGTGTGCTACTGTAGTACCGGCTATCCAATGCCAACAGCTAACTGCCACCAGCTATCTATCTATCTACTAGCTAGCTAGCTTCTAGCTAGCTACTTTAGCTAGCTAGTAGTACGTCGTAGTCGCACAGTAGAGTAGAGTCTTGTAAGAAGGGTTATGTCAGTTCCATGTGCATGTTGGGTTGTACATACATGCTATAATTTATTGCCTCGTATGTACACTTTGTACCACAGGTAGCTAGCTAGTCCAGGATGTGTAGTACAAATTGTAGGGTAGAAGCTACCAGCGTGGGTTCTACACATGGAAGATAGGGCAACTTTGTATGATGTTGGAAGAGAGGAAAAAACTGGAAAGCAACCGTACCTACCACCAACGGAATGAACGGTACCGGTACTACTAGCTAGTACGTTTGATAGCATCATGTGGAAGCGTTACCCGGAATTGACTGTGCCAATTGGATAGCGAAACGGTTAGATTAACGGACCCGATTCACCGACTTTCTCCTAATTACCATGTCTACATTGGCATTGTGACTGCTATAGCTCGATAGTTTGAAAGCGGCCGGCGCGAAACTGTCGCTCTTTATGATCTAATTAGCAGCCACATTTTCTGCACCTCTGTGCACATCTTGTGGTTGCGCGGAAAGTAGCTAAGAACTTCTAACTAAATAACTAGCTATCTCCTCATGCACCTTGGCAAACAATAATAGGTAGGTGTAAGATATCTATCTAGCTAGTGCGAAGTACGTTGCTACAGTAACCACACACTCACAGAGAGTCCTGCAGTCGATAATTGTTGTACAAACACACAAGCAAATACAGTATGAGAGTATGGAACTTGCTCTTCCTGGTGGTCCTTACCAGTAGCAGTAGCAGCTTGAAGGTGACTTCCGCTGCCAATGGGGATGCCGCGAGTCACTTGCGAGGCAAAACCACGCAGCAAAAACCACAAAGCCCTGTTCCAGCAGCCCCCAAAGAAGACGAAGAAGAAGCTACTAGTAGTAGATATCTCGTGGAAGATGTCACGGGTCGAAAAGGAAAGGACAAAAAAGGAGGAGGAGGAAAAGGAGCTGGAATTGGCAATTCTGGAGCTGGAGCTGGAATGGGATACGTGGCGCCGCAAGCTCAACCACAAACTTCCAATCAAGTGCAACCACAGCAACCGCAGGGTGATCGAGCCGATTCTGGCTCTACTACTGGCACTGGCGGCATGGCGTCTGGATATTCCGCGACCATTCAAATTGGTGGTCAGACCGTCACCATTCAAGGCGAACAGCTGACGAACGATCCTCTCATTGACGTTCCAGAATCTGCGAGTGTGACACCACCTGCATCTCTCACGCCTCCCGCTGCTACTACTCCTGCTACTACTCCTGCCACAACACCTGCTGCAACGCCCATTGAAAACAACAACAACAACAACAACATGCTGCAGAATACAGAGACATCAACATCTACAATCCCCATGGACATTTGCTCCAATCCTCCTACGGTCAATGTGTACTGGGATAAGGATTGGTTTCCACAATATGCCGATCGGAAGCGTTGTACACAAACTCCAGAATGTCAATCTGAATTTGGGGAGAATTGGTGCTGCTTGGTCGATAAGTGTCTTTGTGGGAGGTATCAGAATGCGCAGGGACAATGTGTCCCGGGTACAGGTGGCTCGAATGCCAATACCAATACCATGGAAACAGAACAGGAACCAAAAGACGAAGAAAGTCCTGCTGAAACTGCACCTGCTGAAACTGCACCTGCTGAAACCGAAACTACGATTGACAGTTCCACCAATACCAATAATGCAGTAGACAACAGTGCGAACACACCAGTCAACCCCAGTCCCAGTCCGACGGATGCCACTCCAGTCGATCCAAGTCCGGCTCCAGTCGACCCTTCCCCGGTCGACCCGAACCAGATTGTTCATTCACCAGTGGAGGTAGACAGAACAGAAAGCGGTGTCCCTACTCTTGACACCTGTTCCAATTGGAATGGTGTCAACACATTTTGGGATCAGGGTTGGTACCCACAATACGCCACATGGACCCGATGTCTCACAACAGAAACATGTCAGGCGGAAGCAGCAGCAGCAGGAGGAGAGGCCACGTGCTGTTTGGCGGAAATGTGCCTATGTGGCGCGTGGAGACCATCCTTTGGGCATAAAGATTGCGTGCCACTCCAGAGTGGAGCGCCCATTGAAAGCACTACCGGCAATGCCAATACGGGTACTGGTATCAACACTGGCGTTGGCTCCATTATTTCAGTTCCACCCCCCACACCTGCTACAGCCCCGCCCACAACGAGTCCTCCCTCTGCCAAGCCCACAGCACAACCCACTCCCAGTCCCACCGCCAAGCCCACGGCACAACCTGTTGCAGTTGTCAACAATGCTGTAGAAGTAGACGCTGAAAAAGAGATTGATTTCATTCCCTTGGTTCCCGCAGTGGCTCCTACAAGACCGTCTGTCAATTCTAATTATGGAGGTGCTGCTACAGGTGCCGGAGAAAACGACAGTCCGGTGGCTGGTACTAGTAGTACCGGTGGAACTTGTTCGGATCCATCCAAGAATAAATTTTGGGACCATGATGCTTATCCAGAATATGCTGATCAGATACCTTGTTCCAGCAATTTGCACTGTCGAACCCCTGTCAACACATGTTGTTTAAAACAAACATGCTATTGCGGCGCCTTTACCTCACAATTGGAATCGCAGCTGTGCCTTCCCTAACCTCTCACTATTGTTTAGTTAAGGATGAGGAAGTGAGATTTGTGTAGCATAATAACAAACATATTTGGTTTTTTACTTACCTGCCTAGACGAAAAGGAAGAAACACTCTCGCTGCCAACGGAAGCAACTTGAAGCTCCGGCGAACTAGAACTAAGTCAACCAGTCAGTAGCAAATTTTAGCAATGCAGAAAACGTAATGCATCTATTGGTAGGCTGTTTCCAGCAGAAGCTAGTCCGATAAGAGACACATGCGATTGAGTCAGACCTGTGTGCATTGCTTCCTGAAGCGACAACCTAGTAGCTAGACTGTCTTTGGCTGACATGTGTCCTTCTTCTCAGGATGGTTGTGTTGGACAACAGATGTGCACCAATGAACACCTGTCTCTCATTTGGCTACGATGATAGCAAGGACAAACCAGGTTCCTGAGTTTGTGACTGTGTGAGTCCTTCTTGCCAAGCCTTTGTTAATCTGGTTGAGGTGTTTCATCAGAATGGAGTCTGCCAACATAGCTGTCAAGGCATTCCCCCTTCTGGTACACCACAAAAAAGTCAAACAAGACTCAACAGCTGAAGAAGACATGTCACCACTTTGGAAGAGCGTGAAACAGAATGGTAGTCTTTAGACCATCACTGTGCAAAGCACAACACAAGCATGCACCACCTCCACAACAAATCAAAACAGCCTCTCCAACAACGTCAGGAAAGCGTAAAATGGCCTACGCTTTTAACGAAGGGGGCATTTGGCCTTAATTAAGACCGATTGGCCATCACAAAAGCGCGATTGGCCATTCATCAACGGCAAATTGGAGTTTCGATACCACATTTAACCGTTCGAACTGCCACAAAGCCGACAAATGGCATAAATGACATGCATCAAGGCCGATGCATTAAATGTGATAGCCAACAGCAGTGCATTGCAACGGCCAAACAAAGAACGTTGTGCCCAACCATAATCGCACAATGCTAAAAGTAATAGACGACCGAAAATCATTACCAAATTGCCCATTCAAAGTTCCGTGTTTGGCCCACAATTTGGCATCACATCGAAACAAACTCTCCATTTGCCCATGTCTAGTTACCTACTGACGTGCACTAGGTGCAAAAAGAAGTTTAAAAATCAGCGTGCTTTGACACAGCATCAGCGCAAATCAACCACATGTCAGGCCAAAAAAATGCCAAAAGTTAGCTGCAATTTGGCCTCAGATGATGCTCCCGTCGAAACTTCGTTGTTGGCATTTGCGCGAGTTGATCTTGCCAAAAGACGCACTGAAATGGCCAAATCTAGCACTCGCAAGGCCAATTTGCACATCAGCAGTGCTAAAAACGGTCAATCCAAATTGGTTGACTTTGCAACTGACGAGACCACTTTGGATCAATTTTCAGTCCTTGACAGCGATTTAGAGGATGATTTTGAGCCTTCCATGTTGAGCAATGAAGGTGATGATGTCCCAACTACCCCAGTTGCTGTGTCTCAACCGGGGGGAGTTTCCGACCTTGTTGACGTTGACTGGATCCTTGATGACTGGATTAAATGTGAGCAACGAGC
>Ga0163149_10005335_pt1 | contig 13599 bp, 15 predicted proteins | sample OliLakLV19MP5G1_FD_148604 | JGI IMG/M metagenome (GOLD analysis project Ga0163149, IMG submission 148604) | Freshwater microbial mat bacterial communities from Lake Vanda, McMurdo Dry Valleys, Antarctica - Oligotrophic Lake LV.19.MP5.G1 | ecosystem: Environmental > Aquatic > Freshwater > Lake >...
TTTGTTTATTGTGTAAATTATAGTGCAAAGTAGTGCTGTGAATTACCCCTATTTGTTAACTTAAGTTAAGAAATCGAAAATTTTACTTTATCAAGGTGTTAACAAACCTGCCATAATATTGCCAATACGATTTGCTTTATAGGGCAAAGCTCTTGAGAAATAATAGAATTCGAGATTTTAATTTCGTGAATTGTTTGGTCGCTAATAACTTGAACCAATGTAGGATCCGTATTAATGCCAAAGTGTGAGAGATTGAACCCACCAAAACCATAACTCCAATAATTTTATCAAGATTATTGGATTTGTGGTTTTTATAAAATTTTTCGTACATAGCTTTTTTTATGTTTCAATACGAGGCCATTTCCATGCATAACGGATAATTAGAAAAAGAAGAACGACTTCTATAGCCGCAGCAAAATACATGTGAAGCCAAGCCTCACCTGCCAAATTAAACAACATATAAGGGATATACATCACGGCAATAATGATATTTGCCCAGCGATTTATTTTAGCCGCTAGTGTAACAGAAAGGAAAATCATAAGAGCTGGAATAGCTACAAAAAACATTGCTATTATTAGAAATACATATGAAATGTCGAATATAAATACTTTTCCTGCCAAAATATCATTTATTGAACCTGGCATATATAAGTGAAAATAATCTACATATATGTAGAGAAACATAAAACTCGCCCACAGCGTAGCAAGCTTCAGTTTCACACTGACTTTGATGTCTTCCAGTGCATTCGGTGAGTTTTTTTGTACATTCATAAATAATCAACTTTATTGTTTATGTTAAACGATATTGCAAAAGCAGATAGGCGAGATATATTTTTTCTTTCACTTAAGTTAAGAAATATGTTTTAGCTCTTTCGTTCAAGAATTTTTGTTCTTAGTCTATTCCAAGTCGAGTCAAGTGGTACCTAATGAGCACCCAACTGTCAATTTTAAATTATGCACAGTCCATTTTTATGAACTTACCTTGTAAATTCAACTACTAGGGCACTCACAGTTATCGTTCTTCTGACAAAGAAAGGGGCAAAACCACTGAAGTGTTCCTCTGTCGTCACGTTGATTATGGCTTTGGAACCATTTAGCAAGTTTGCTTTCTTGATCATTTGTGAATACGCATTTTCGTACAGTTGCCTTTTGGTCATACCTCCAATAGCAAATACGTAAGACACCTCCGAACTGCCGCTTACTTGATCAATTACTTTGAAGTTGTTCCCACTTAAGTGCACCTCAGTGGCGTTTTGATTGTGGTTGGTAACAAAGGCGTGGCCGATGCCACATGAACTAACAAATGCCGCGAGCAATAACAACACGGAATAGATGACGATTTTTTTCATTGTAGTAATTATTTATTTATTGTTAAACATGTATTAAAAATTAAACCCGAAATGCAGCCCTGGTTCAGGTGTCCATTTTGGCCACTTGTCATCTTTTTGTTTAAAACCATCAGGCATTTCAGTGTGAAAAGGACGACCAGCAATACCAAAAGAAGGTTCTATAAAAAACATATCCTTAAAGAGTTTGATGTGATAACCAATTCGATACGTGTTGAATATCATGAAACCATTCCCCACATTTTTACCGTTTTCATTCACATATTTTTGCAACATAGGCATTACATGTACTGCTGCATACAGACCTTTCCAAAAATACCTTTGATAAGCAATGCCAATACCAAAATCTCTTATATAACCAGGAAATTTCTCTTCAGGTGTTCCGTATGACTTACTGTAAAAAGGGTTATTACCAAGTGGCCAGGCAGATTTCCAAGTTATTAATTCAATGGAAATTACATCCTTTCTTGTAATACGATAACCAAAATTTAGTTGAGCGAAGTTGGGGGAGTTTACGGTAGCAAAATTACCTAACAAAAATAAGGTACTACCCACAAAAAACTTTTTGTAAGTGCTGTCTGTTTTAGCATACTGTGCATTCACCTGTAAACTTCTTGTTAAAATTAAAACAAGTCCAATCCATAAAATTTTCTTTTGCATATCTTTTTTTTATTCTTAAATGATATTGCAAAAGTAGATTGGCTTGTTCCATAAAATCGTTCACTTAAGTTAAGAAATGAAACTACTCTTTGCTTTTTTCCAAAATTCTTGCTCTTAATCTACTCAGTGATTGTGGCTTAATGCCTAAATAACTTGCTAATTGGTGTTGTGGTACACGCTGAATAAGGTCTGGTCTCTTTTGCATTAAGTTTAGGTATCGTTGTTCAGGTGAAGAAATCTTAAACTCATCAAAATTGATATGTTGTTTGGCTAAATGTTCTTCTGCCACCATTTTGCAAAGGGTTTCAAACTTTGGAAACTTACTGAATGTTTCAGGTTCCATTTCTGAGTTAGTAATCGTTAGTATGGTATCTTCAACGCAACTTATAAAATATTCAGACGGAGCATTATTTTTTACACAATGGGGTGTTACACCTTCCATTTCTGTAAAAAAGGCGGTAGTTTTTTCTTCACCATTTATGATGTAATATTTCCGTATGCACCCTTTTAAAACAAAATAGTCGTCCTTCGATTTCTGTCCTTCTCTGAGTAAAATAGTCCCCTTATTAACAGAGCGGAATATGTCTAACGAAAGTATTGCGTTCTTCTCATCTGATGTTAGAGAAACGTATTTTGATATAAAGTCAAATAGTAAGTCTTGCATTTTTTGTCTGTTTTTTTAGTTCTGCGTTGCACTTGCCACCAATGGCAGACTCCCGAAAAAATCGGGACAAGTTGTGAAAAAACTCACAAACTAATTCATCAAAAATAGGTAAATAACGGTTAGTAAAAAAGGATAAAAAAGCTTACTTTTAAGAGTAAAAAGAGAGACAAATGGCGTATTTAGAAGATAGTGATAGGTTTGTCTCGTCCTAAAAAAAGTTTACAGTTTGATTGATAATCCTGCTACAAATTTACACTTAATTTTAATCCTAAAAACGCTTTACATTTGATGCACTGGATAAAGCAGAAATGGGCGCTGCTGAGGAGCAACTTGTCAGGATTAATCCAGTCAGATAACGTACTGATCCGATGTGAGCTTTACAGCTTGCCTCGGATTTTTACTTAGTACGTATTCTGCAATGCCTAGGAAAACCTAATCCATGACCTTCTCCTTTCTTGATTTGATAATAATTTTTCCATTGCTTTTCACTTTGTATGTTGCACTCATGCACTCGATCGGGTACTAGATTGCCAATACCGATGTGTGGACGTTCTTGATTGTAAAGTTGTATGGCAATGCTCAACTTTTCTTGGGCCTGTGAGAGGTTTTCCACATGTTAATAATTCAAATACTCCTCTTTCAATATGCCATTCATGCGTTCTGCAATGGCATTGTCGGTAGGCCCGCTGGTTTCAGTCATGCTGATTTGTATGCCATTATTCTGCAATAACTTTACATTCGACACTGCAATATTGAATGCCACGGTCAGAGTGGTGGATGAGTGTTTGCATTTGCTCTTTTGAAAGGTCTTTCAATGCCATCTCTAAAGCACGTTTACTCTCAATCGCTTCCAAGGTGTCTGCTACATGATAACCTACTACTTTATGCGAATAAGCATCTGTAACCAAGCTAATGTACACATGGCTAGTAGCAATTTTCCAATAGGTTATATCGCTCACATACAGTTGATTAGGCGCTGTAAGAACGAAGTGTTTTATTAAATTGGGCCATTTATGAAAACGATGGTAGCTCATCGTTGTACTGATTTTGCGATTATGTTTCCTGGCTAAAAGCTTATAATCGGCCAATAAATCAAAGAGTGCATTTCTGCCTATTTTGATTTGATGCTATAAAAGAAAGGGCTGTAGTTTTGTACACAATTTGCGGGTATCCATAGCTTTATGATCTTTTCTAATCTTCAAAACCTGCTTTATTATCATTTCAAACAGCATTTCTGTACGCTGCTGCTCCCTAAAATATTGGTAATAGGCTTGGCGGGTAAGACCAAATAACCGACAAATATGCAATAGCCCAATAGGGCGATATCTGTCTTTCATCTCATGGATTACTTGGTATTGTACTTTTTTCTGATGGGTATTTTTAGCTCCTGTTCTGCGATTTCTATCACGCGCTGGTAGGCTTCGGCTTTCATTTGAGCCTCTAACAGCTCTTTTTTAAGGCGCTTAATTTCGCTGTTTTCACTTGAAGAATCAGACTCTGATGCAGTCAAGGGTTCACTTTGGGGCAAAGGCATGGGATGTAGTTGTTGGTAGTTTTCAATGCCAATTTCTACAATATTGGGCTTATATCTATCGCTAGAAGGTAAATAATTATACTTTCTAAGCCACTCATAGATTGAGTAATGGCTGCTTAATTTGTACTTCCTTGTAAGTTCAGATAAGGTTGAACCCCCTTCAATATGCTCATTACATATCAAATGCTTGAGTTCTTCACTATATCTGCGAACCCCAAAAACAACTCCTTTTTCTTCCATATTTTACACTTGATTTGTGTAAACCTATTTCAGAACAAGACAACGTGAAATGGTATTGCCCACTTGAATAATACTTTAGAATTTTGAAAATTTAAGCAAACATTTGGCAGTATTAACTAATGCCCAATATTTTGCGGTTTAATTTCTGATCAGCACCTACATTGGCAAAATCGTCAAATGCTTTATCGGTAACCCTAATAATATGGTCGGCCACAAAAGGTGCCCCTTCTACTGCTCCTTGCTCTGGATGCTTAATGCAGCATTCCCACTCTACTACAGCCCAGCCTGTATAATTGTATTGCGATAGCTTAGTAAAAATAGATTTGAAATCTACTTCGCCATCGCCCAGTGATCGAAAACGACCAGGGCGGTCGATCCAATCTTGAAAACCGCCATACACGCCCGATTTCCCAGTAGGGTTGAACTCGGCATCTTTCACATGAAACATTTTGATATACTGGTGGTAAATATCGATATATTGGAGGTAATCAAGCTGCTGCAGCACAAAATGACTAGGGTCATAGAGTATATTTACACGCTTATGATTGCCCGTAGCTTGAAGAAATCGCTCGAAGGTAATACCATCATGCAAATCTTCACCAGGGTGAATTTCATAGCAAACATCTACCCCACATTCATCAAAATAATTTAAAATGGGCAACCAACGTTCGGCAAGTGCTGCAAAACCCGTTTGCACCAATCCGGCAGGGCGTTGTGGCCAAGGGTAAATAGTATGCCATAGCAAAGCACCCGAAAAAGTGGCATGGACATCTATTCCCAAATGTTGGCTCGCTTTGGCAGCCCACTTTAGCTGCTGAATAGCCCACTGGGTGCGTGCAGCATAATTTCCTCTTAAATTTGCGGGAGCAAAACCATCAAACATTTCATTGTAAGCTGGATGCACAGCCACCAATTGCCCTTGTAGATGTGAGGAAAGTTCGGTGATTTCTAAGCCATAAGATTGTACTTTAGCTTTGAGTTCATCGCAATAGGTTTTGCTCTCGGCTGCTTTTTGCAAATCTATGCAACGGTTGTCCCAAGTAGGAATTTGCACACCTTTGTAGCCCAAACCAGCCATGTATTTGCATATTCCTTCAAGTGAGTTAAACGAAGCAGAATCGCCCATGAACTGGGCTAAAAATATGGCAGGACCTTTGATTGTTTTCATTTCTATGAAGTTAGTTAATTGGAACAAAACTAACCGAATATAGAAATATTGGCAAGTATCTTTAAAATCTTGTCTACATTTCCAAATTGGATAATGCTTATAAACGTGGGTAGTATTGCTATCCTTTCACTAAAGAAAACTATACCCGACTATTTAGGAAATATAATTTGTTGGTTTACAATACATATTATACCTTATAAAGCAGAATCAATATAAGCTTCAATCATTGGAAACGAGCAAAATAATAAATGATCTTCGATTACTATATGCTGACAAACTAAAGATGCTTGACCTGAAAATAAAATTCCTAAACATACACAAGAGGAAATTGACAAAGAACTTGACTGGCCTAACCAAAAAGACCAAGAAATTAATGCCATTGAAGCTGCTTTTTTCAACTCAAAATAGCATTTCATCTAACTATCAATTTAAAATTGACAATTATGACTGTTTTACAAAAATAAAGAAAGTATTGATAGATAGAAATAAAGCCTACATGAGATTGGATGGTGAAAAATCAACATCTATGACAAATGAAATTGAAATTCTTTTGCCTAAGATAGTAAAAGATGAAGACCGTAAATTGGTTTTGAAATGGCTAAATGAAAAAAATGAAAAGCAATATCATATACTTCTTGAAGCCTAAAATCATACAAACTTAGAATGAATTCATCTGTAATGAGCATCTGTAACCAAGGTTACGATCTAAGCGAATGGTGTACTATTACCCAGTATGCTATAATATTAAATTTTAAAATTACACAAGCTATTACCAATCAAATAAAAAGAGGCAAAATGCCTACTCAACATGTGCTTTCAATTCCGGAATTAGATTTAAAACTTATAAAGCTCCCCTAACTACATCCCCACGATCAATTCCGCAAAATGCTTATCTTCCATCAATTCAATAAAAGTGCCTTGCTTGCGTATAGTACCTTTTTCTAAAAACAGCACCTTATCTGCTTTAGAAAGCGACAGCACATCGTTAGTTACCATCACCAGCGACCAAGCATTTTCTTTTTTAAAAAGCAAATCTATCACTGCAATTTTTTCATTGGGCTCGGTGAAAAATTCATCGTCCATTACCAGCAATTTGGGCTTTTCAGCAATACTGCGTGCCAATATAAATTTTTGGCGGATGTTGCTCGCCAAGCCGTTGCCACCACCTACAAGCTTTGTGCGAAGACCATGAGGTTGTTGTAACAAAAATTCCGAAAGCCCTACTTTTTCTATCGCCCACATCATGTTTTCGAGCGTAATGTCACCTTTACCCACAGTGATATTTTCTTCAATCGTACCTTCAAATATTTCATCGTGCGATATGTTTTCGCCAATGGTATCGCGATAGCTGTAAATGTTAATATCGCGCATAGGCATCTTATTGTAGCTGAATTGCCCTTGGTATTGGTGATATAGCCCTGTAATTATTTTGATAAGTGTAGTTTTGCCAGAATTATTTTGCCCCGCAATACATATCTTTTCTCCAGCTTTCAATGTAAAATTGATGTTGTGCAATACTTGTTTTTCTGACCCATCAAATTTATAAGACAATCCTTTGAGCTCAAGTGTAAAATCTTCATGGTTGGCGATGTTGTTGAGTGAAATGCCCTTAGGATCTTCAAGTGGCAAATCGGTAACGTGACCAACTTTGTCGAGACCAGTAAGCAAATCATAAACAATATCTAATGTGTTAATAAGCTTCTCCACTGAAGAGATTATCAATACAATTATTAATTCGGCTGCAATAAATTGCCCAATATTAATTTGATTTTGAAATACAAGTAACCCGCCTAATACCAGCAGGCTTCCTGTGATAAAAGTTTTAAAAGCAATAATAGACACATATTGAGTCATCAAAACTTTGAAATGTTTTTGCCTGGCTATGATGTAGTTGGACAAATAATGATCGGTTTTGTCGATTGTAAGGTTGGTGTAGCCTGCCAGCTTGAAAGTAGTCATATTACGTGCCAATTCTTCAAGCCAATAGGCTACTTTATATTTGTATTTGCTTTCAGTAATGCTAGATGATAAGCCTTTCGATCCTGAAAAATAAATGATAATTATGATGATGACAACCAGCAAAAAACCAAAAAAGATGAAAAACTGGTGGTAAAATGAAAGCAATATGAGTCCAAAAAGTATTTGCAACAAGGCAGAAGTAATATCGATTAGGAACTTAGGAAGTGATTTCTGAATATTGAGTACATCGAAAAATCGGTTTACCAACTCCGGGCCGTATTCTTTACTTATGGCTTCGAGTTTAATTTTGGGAATGCGGTAGCTGAATTCATAAGCCGCTTTTGCAAACACCCTTTGCTGTAATACTTCCACATACGATAGTTGCAAAATCTGTATATAACCTGCAAAGCCTGTAGCGGCAGTAATACCGATTGTAAGCACTATTATGCTTTCCATAAGCATTCCTCCAGAAATTAAACTAATAATAGATTGTATACCCAATGGCAATGCCAGATTAACTAAACCTACCAAAACCGCAAAGAAATAGATATATTTTATTTCTCTACGCTCGGATTTCATAAGCCTGAAAAGCCTGCCAATGGGCGAAATATGCTCTTCTTTATCTTCTTTCTTTTTTTCAAAAATAGGAATACCAGTAATAAAAAAAAGATCGCTTCCTACGTCTTTATTGGTTTCTACATGCTTTTGGCCATAGTTGTAATCGTATTTGGAATTGAGTTGGGCTACAGTGTGAAGCTCGGATAAAATATCGGATTCGGCTATTTTTATGGGTTCGCTCATAGTTTCCCCATCAAAACTCACCATAAATAAGTATTTATTACGATAAAGAATTACGGGAGAAAGCTTATCTTTTTTTCTGAAAGCGATAATAGGAAATGATAAACTCTTTAGAAAGTGTTGAAACTTGGCAGGAGCTAGACTGTTGTTGGTGAATACAAAATGGGCATAATTGCCAGTATCATACAGCCTGGAAAAGAAAAAATCAAGTGTATCGTATTGCTCAGACATATATCTGCCTTTGTCGCTAAGCAAATCAAAATGGTTGAGCTTGATATGCGAAAGCTCTGCATATTTCTCAATAAGGTTGTTTATTAGGGTTACGTTTTGCACTTTACTATGATTAGTGATTAATAATTATTAATTAGTAAGCTGAGTACCAAACTCACAAACGTGAATCGTCATTCTACAATATTAGAATAACAGATCAATACATAGAAATAATAATTATAGCTCGTTGTTATTTACATATTAGTCATTATTAAAACTCCGTTTTTCCTGCTGCCCAATACAATCCAGCTTTTGCCTTTTCGTATTTGGCCTCCATTTCCGCTAATTTTACTTGGGTATCTATCAGGTTTGTTTCGCGGCTATTTACCAAAAATAGAGAACTTTCACCGTTGTTGAATTTTTCAAGCTCCCCATCTCGCAGCCTTACATAGTTATTTACCAAATTTTTTTGGGTATCTATCAGCTTTTCAGTATTTACCAATTCATTATAATATTTAAATATTTCATTTTGAATTTGCCTTGCGGTATAGCTACGTTCAAAGTTTGTCTGCTTTATTTTGGCTTTAGTAAGTAATAGTTTTCCCCTTTCTTTTCTTAGGAATAAAGGCATACTAATATCGAAGCCATACTTGGCATTGTTCTGGAAATAACTGCTGCCAGATTCGAAATTCTGAAATTTCCCGCGGCTCAAAACGTTATAATTGAGGTTGATGGTAGGTTTTAAATTTTCTACTGATAGCCTTCTTTCAATTTCAAGTTGCTTCAGTTTAAAATTAATTTTTGTGATTTCAGGGTGATTTATTTTGGCATTGGCAACTAATTCTTCAAGGGTTTCTTTTGTAATTTTATTTATAGACAGTATAAAAATTTCAGGGCGAGTGTTAGAATCTATCTCTAAAGGCGTATCATTTTCACCCCAAGTATGGTTGGAAAGTTGCAGAGCTGCATTCTGCAATTCCATTTCGGCTTGGCTATAAGTTACACTTCGCGTTTGCAGCAATACTAAGGCCTCAGTGGTATCTATGGTGGCTTCCTCACCTACTTTAGCTCTGCTTTTTACAAATTCGTAGCGTTTGGTGGCTAGATCTATGCCCATTTCCAAATTTTGGTAGCGTTGGTAACGAAAATACCATTCCCAATAATCTTTGGCGACCTCGAAACTTATTTTATTGATTGTCTTGATTTTTTCTGCCTCATTTATTTGCTGAAATGCTTGGGCTTGCCGCAATACTGCCCTTCGTTGATCCATTATCAAACCTTGCCCAATGGGAACGGAAACGCCCACATAGCTTAGTCCATTGCTGGGAATATAATTTTGAGGATTGAGATATGTACCGTACATTTCATCATAACCAACTTTAAAATCTGCACCAAACCAAGTAGGAATTTTAAGTGCATTTTGCCAAATACTGAAATACTCTTTGCCATCAAACGATTTATAATCGAGTGTAGATTGAATTTTAGGGTCAAATCCAGTACCTCTAGCTATCAACAATTCTTGCTTAGCTTGCTCTGTGAGCAATTTAGCTTGTTTTACCACCGGATGGTACAGCAACATACTCCTAAAAACAGCCTCTAATTTCAGCACCACAATGCTATCATTGGCTTGGGCATAGCATACTTGCGAACCGAATCCGATAGCAATAATTAATGTGGACACTATACGATTTGAACTAAATGGAAGCGTGTATAAGTGCTTATTCATCATCCTCTGTCATGAGCTTGGTTTTGGCTTTGGTTTTCATTTTAGATTTAGATTTTTTCTTCTCGTTCAAATCAGAAATAAATTGAGGAGGAAATCCATTGAATTGACGCCAAATTTCGTAGCCTAGCATTACGATATTGAGCATTCCCCAGCCCATTGCCCCTGTTCCCATTCTCAGCTGTGTAGGCCAAGGTGTACCCGAACTATCAGCAATTACCAACACTCTAAATTTGCCATTGCTGCTGTTTATATAATCGATCACTTTTATTTCCCCACCGAATGTGCCTACAGAGGCCCCCGGCCAGCCGGCAAATACAATTGCGGGCCAACCATCGAATTGCAACCTAACAGGGCAGCCTATATACATAAGTGGCAAATCAATGGGTTTGATATAGAGCTCTACTGCCAAGTGTGGATTGTTTGGCATAATGGTGATAATTTCTTCGCCCTCTTTCACCGTTTCGCCCAAGCCTTGTTTTTGGGCTTTTACTACATAGCCGTCTTGAGGGGCTCGTATTATATACAAATTGTTGCGAAGCTCCATGTTGGAGAGTTCAATTTTTTGTTTGAAAAGCGAAGCTTCGGCATCGAAAGCATCAGACTGAATACCGCTTTTGTCACTTTCATTTTTGGCAAATTTATCGGCATACTCGGCTTTCAATGAATAAAGCTCAATTTCGGCATTTAGCTGATCATTTTTAGTAGCGCTAAATTTATTTAAAGCCCCTATGAATTTAGCATTTGTCTGTTGAAACTTTAGATTTCTTTGTTCTAAATTAGTGAGCGAGACTAATCCTTGGTCGAAAAGCTTTTGTTGTCGCTCGTATTGATTGCGGGCAATTTCATTGTCGGCATTGGCGGCTACCAGCTCTACACTATCTATCAACACATACATTTTACTTTGCTGAACTTTATTTTTAGCCTTAGAAATGCTGTAAGTCAATTGGCTTCTTAGAGCTATCAATTGATTGTCGAGGGCATTTACCTTATTGTATTTCGATTTTATGGAACTCTCTTTTGATTTGATTTGGTTGTCGAGCCGCTCAATCATTCTTGGGTCGAGGTATTTGTCTTTTATTTCTGAAATGGTGAGAATGGTATCGCCTTTTTTTACAAACTGACCTTCTTGTACATGCCATTTGTCGATTTTCCCTGCAATTAGAGTCTGAATGGTTTGTGGACGCTCTTGCGGATTAAATGCGGTAACTACGCCCGAACCGTCAATATTTTGCTGCCAGGGAATAAACATGGCAAGAAAGAAAGCAAACACAATTCCGTAAAGCCAACGCACAATGAGTTTGCTGCTCTTGGCAGCATTAACCAACTTAATTGAATAAAGCCGATTGAGATCTATCGTTCGTTCAGTTTCTTCATTGTCTGATAAATTGAGCATTAGAAGTTTATGATAAATGTTAAGTTACGATTTGGTAAAGATGAGCAGTAACGACTTAATTTAAAAAACATTATTGAAAATAAACATGTCAGCTAATCAGTAAATCAAGTTTTAGGAGTAATACGAATATTAGAAATAGCAACGATAGTTTTACTTGGAATATTTATTAACACTTTTCCAATCAGCACATCTATCGCTTTTTTTCAAATTTCCATCTCCAAAATAAATTAGCAGATCCTCAACATCAGTTTATTGAATGAGACCAATCTATTATTTACATCTTTTCCACATTCCCCAAATAAATTTTAATTCCTGAACTATTTATTTGTAGCTTTAAAAAAATAAGGATGATTTCCCTTTCACATTCTCCACTTTTTTCTCACAGCTAAACAGCTAACTATGAAATCCATTCAAGAAATATTTACTACCCATGCGCATCCTGGGAAAGTAGTCTTTATAGGCGATTATTTGCCACGCAGATGTGGTATTGCCACCTTTACCTTCGATCTGTATCAGTCGTTCGCCTTACAATTTAGGGATACAGGTAGCTTTGTGGTAAGTGTAAACGATGTAAAGTCGGGCTACGATTATCCTCCTGAGGTGCGGTTTACTTTTTACCAACATGCCATTGAGGAGTATAAAGATGTGGCCTATTTTCTGAATAGCCAGCAAGTAGAAATAGTGTGCCTGCAACATGAATATGGCATATATGGAGGCAAGGCAGGCGAACACATTGTGCAATTGTTGCGGGAATTAAAAATGCCCGTTGTTACCACCTTGCATACCGTGCTGGACAAGCCCAGTCCCGATCAATACCATGTGATGAAGCAAATCATTGCATATTCGGCCAAAGTGGTAGTGATGTCTGAAAAAGGGCGAACCTTTCTCCTTGATGTGTACAATGCACCTGCGGAAAAGATTGAAGTAATAGCCCACGGCATTCCAGATATTCCATTTGTTGATGCCCATTTTTACAAAGATATTTTTGGATTTTCTCAGTGCAAAACATTGCTTACGTTCGGCCTATTATCTCCAAATAAAGGCATAGAAACTTTAATTTCAATATTGCCTGAAGTAATTAAATCTGTACCTAATATTAATTATATGATTGTGGGTGCTACACACCCGCATTTGCTACGCGAACATGGCGAAGCATACAGGGAAAGCCTCGTTGCATTGGCCACAAAGTTGGGAGTGGAAAAACATATACATTTCTACAATCAGTTTGTATCTAAAAAAGAACTGATGGAGTTCATCGGGGCAGCAGATATTTATATTACGCCATACCTCAACCCCACACAAATTACTTCCGGCACATTGGCCTACGCCTTGGGTTGTGGCAAGGCCATTATTTCTACTCCTTATTGGTATGCAGAAGAGTTGCTAGCAGATAATTGTGGCGTACTTACCCCCTTTGATGATGCGAATGGTATGGCTAGTGCTATCATAGATTTATTTGGTAATGATGACAAAAGAAACCTCCTAAGAAAGAAAGCATATTTGAAAGGCAGAGAAATGACTTGGGAAAAGGTGGTGATTGCCTATGAAATAGTATTGTCGGAAGCCAGAATGATTCAATTAGATTTCAATGAAGTACACACATGGAACCAAAAAGAAAACTATTTGGATAGCGATGGATTTCCATCCATAAAACTTGACCAGCTTTTTCGTCTTTCTGACAAAACAGGCATATTTCAACACGCCAGGTATTGCTTTCCCAACTATGCAGATGGCTATTGCACAGACGATAATGTAAGAGCCTTGGCCTTGATCATGGAATTGAGACCAAACTTCGCAACGGAAACCAATGAACTGACAGACACCTATATCGCGTTTATCAACCACGCGTTTATAGAGAAAACCAATGGCTTTCACAATTTTATGTCGCTAGAGCGTTCGTG
>Ga0163149_10005336_pt1 | contig 13598 bp, 9 predicted proteins | sample OliLakLV19MP5G1_FD_148604 | JGI IMG/M metagenome (GOLD analysis project Ga0163149, IMG submission 148604) | Freshwater microbial mat bacterial communities from Lake Vanda, McMurdo Dry Valleys, Antarctica - Oligotrophic Lake LV.19.MP5.G1 | ecosystem: Environmental > Aquatic > Freshwater > Lake >...
GAATCAGGGCGTGCCTCGTTATCTTCAGCATGCTCGCCAATTTGATTGTCGACTCCGTTGTCACCCGACAGTAAAGGTTCTTGAAGTGTGTTGTCTTCAACACTGATAATTGTTTGCGTAACTGTCGCAGGATTAACTAACGGCTTGATGATCGAAACGATGAGCAGTTCTCGGCACGAAAAGAATGGTAGTGGGAATGTCAACAGCATCGTGATGCAGAGCAGCATTTTCGCCAGATCAATAATTCTCATAGGAGGGTACATGTCAAAAAGATCGCTTTCCGTCTGCTCCCAAAATGTTGCGTACACAACAACCCCCACCGTGAGCGAGATGGCAGTTGCAGTCGTAATAGACCAAGATGAAACTTTCTTCCAAGTTTCCACCGTCCGAATTTCAGGTTTGAGGGACTCAAATGCCAAATTGACAGTGTGCTGCGACACAAAGGTAAACACAAAGGTTCCCCAACTGAATTTATAAAATAATCCAAAACCGTGTTAGTTGTTGGTGGCTTCTCCAGCAAACCCATTTGTTCCAAACCATCTTCATTTGAACATACCTTTCCACGTAGCCTGGTCGGATTTCAAGCCAATTTTCATAGACACCACCTCCTTCGTGCCGAATTTCCGGCTCCGTAAAATAAATGTAGATGACGATGCATACAATGCAGCCCATGGCGGCAATGCTAACGGCCCCTAGAGAAGAAAGTGGCGTCATATCTCGTAGGAGGCACAAGGGTAAAATGACCAAAAATCCAAGAAACCACGTCACTTGATCTTCGGCACCATCTTTCAATAAAAATTGATTGAACCAAGCATCAGGGTGCCCATCTCCAAAGATGAAATGCTGCAGAGCATGCGCGAAATTGTCTTTGACAACAATTATATAAGCGACCATACAGCCAAATGAGTACATAAATTTGGACAAAAGAACGGCAATGCTTCCCGGTTGCCCAAATGCCAGATATCCAAGCTCTTCATAAGAGGCAGATCTGCTGCTGCTTGCTGGTGTGGAGGCTGTGTTGTCGTCGGCAGAAGACGCCAGGTGGGGCTGAGATTGTTCGACGGACATGCAAACTACCAAATCCAAAGATAATTTGGTAAGAAAAGCAAAGAAAATGATCGTCGCCACGGATATCAGTCCACCAGAGTCAGCAAAGGCCCCTCCAAGCCCAATGGCACCAGCACCGACAATGCAGTTGGTAAAATTGAAAACTGCCCCTCCTAGCGACGATCCGTATGATTCCTCGGCTTCCGCTTCCGGCTGCGCCTCCACTAACGTTGGTTCTTGGGCAGCAGCAGTCGCAGATGCCGACGGCTCTTCGCTGCATTGCGACCCTTCCGCCATCGTAGGATTACACATTCTAGATAGGTTTTTGTAATTCTTTGATGGGCGATGATAATTAATTTAATGCCAGCCGGAAGATTAAAAACTACTACTACTAGCTAGTAGTAAATACTCGGAGTGACCGGGTGAAGAGTTGCCACAAGAAATCAACGCTCATGGTGGAAAAAAGTGTTTTCCGATGATTGGCGTCATCGAGCCGAACTTTCCCTTCGTTCTTGTCCGTTCACGAGTGGATGAGTCCCGGTATGTCACATCATCTTCGGGAGATGGCGGAAACTACAACAAGCCATTAATGGATGAACGGTTTGTAGGTCGTACTGGCTTTTTTTACAAGCTTGGACAGCTAATAAACTAATGTTTCACACACTCTTCAGTCTCTGAGACCAGTTGATGAAAGTCATACTCCGGCTTCCTCCACTCCCAGTTTTCAGAAGAAAGTGATAACCCAATGTTGAGGCGATGCTTAGAATACCACTCTTTCACTCCCTTATTCTCTGGGTCAACTGGTGGGATTTGGGCCAGTAGACCATCACGTTATACTGTATACATAAATCTGACATGCAGCAGCATGTATGCAACTTTCTTTTTTCCCACAATATTTTTTTTCAACAGTCCATTATGCATAATCAATTCGTGGGGTACTTCATCAGAAATATGTGTATCAAGGACTTTCCCGTCACGCCTTATTCAACAGCTTTTGTCGTATGTATGTCTTCTGTAATCACACTGCTTCAATACCGTAGATGACTATCTTTTTTGCATTTGCTTTGAACGTGATAGTCACAAATGATGCAGAACTGAAATGAGCAAGCTCTCACTTTTGAGTGAGATCTTGTGTCATAATTCCATGGTTTTTCAAAAGCTTATCCCATTGATCACCCCTTTGGTTCCAGAACGCCCACATTACTTAGCAGATCCGTAGCAACAGATTGACCGTGTGTCTGGACGAAGCCCTGAAGCCAACCACGAATATCGTCGTTCCCATCTTTGACCTCATCCACATTGGCAAAATTTTGAAACGCCTGCCATGACGAAGCATGGTGTGAGTCCAATAAACTCGCATTGCAAGTACTTTCGTAAGCTCCCGTATACTCATTTGCCCCTTACCTCTTCGCTTCGTTCCTTGCCAGCCCTCGCATCATTACGATAAAAGTATTGTTCCCGTGATCCCAAATAATGATTGATCAAAAACAGTTGGCCCTCGCTTTTGATGTATCTATGCCGGCGTTTGCACAAGCTCCGGAGTGGAAGATGAATGCTGTCAACGGGTTTTAAGTCATCGTCATTCACGCGACTCAGATCAATCATGGTTTTGCTGATTTTGTTGATATTGATGTTCCCAGTATGTGCATGTTTACGCCACCGTAGGGTCTGAAATTGCATCGCATTGAAACCCGAAGGAACGTGCCTCCGTATTAGATCATCTGCACTTTCCATGGCACCAAAGCGGAGACGGGGTATTTGTACACAGGGATTCGATAGATTGTGGCCGGGATTTTGAAGCTCGTTCTTCAAAAAGGTCAGAACGGATCCCTCTTTCTGGATTGTCGGCGCCGTCAAATTCCACGCTGCGACAGTGGGATAATTGACATGCAGAAATTCGTCAGTATCGATCAAAACAACCCAGGATTTCCCCTTGGACTTGAAATGCCTCATACATTTGTAATACATGAGTCGTTGACGAGCACGGTGTCGAACCAAATTAGGATTGCCTGCTATGGTTTGCTTGAACTTCATCTTGACATAAAGCTCGGCCTCGGCCAGTTCTGTCGTATTCATGTAGTGTTCGTCTGTCCACTTTGTGATGTGTATCCGATCCTTCCACCTCGCGAGTATAGAGTCGGGTGACGTTTGACTCCTAGGATCGACTGCAATCACCACATCTCTCAGTGGCAGTACAAAGTGGTGATACGCTAGCCACTCAATCAAGAAATGATTATCATCCATTACCAGTAAGCAGGCAGAAAAAGAGTCTTTGTCTTCCTTGTCGCGTTGTGGAGGGACACCATCATCTGGATTGAATTCGTTCCCCGGCAGATTCCTGTGAAGTTGTAGAGTTGTCCAAAGGAACAAGATACAGACCACTGCTACCAAGGCATAAACGCGCCATCGAAGCATAGTGTGCTGTCAAGAAAGAGACGAGTGCTGGTTGAAACGATTCATTCATTCGATGCAAGATCCTCTACAGCCTTTCATCTACACGACAATGCCCAAGAAGCAGCGCACTATTCTGCTCTACTAGAAGTCTTGTATTGCCAGCAATTATATTAGAGCTCGTCCTTCCCATGATCGGCTTGCATGTGAGTGAAAATTAGAAGTCGCAACAACAAAAATGAGTTTAGTGTGGTAGTGAATCACGAACTACATCGTCATTCAATCACTGATTAAATGAAAGGGGTGCACACTTGTCTTATTCCAGTCGTGTTCAAGGACGACTCACTCAACTTTTTCATCTTTGATGTCATGGCAGTGACGGCGCACGTCTGAAGAAATAATGAATTCTATGTATGCAAGGATTCTCGATCCAACCGAGGGGCGATTGGAGACAACACGATACATCGATTGTATCATCAGCTACTAGCTAGCTAGCTAGTACATTGTAGTATGCTTCTCCTTCCGGTCGTGTCGCATTTTCATAACCACAATTCTTGATATCATCAATTTAACTCAAGCAAGAATACAAGTCCGCAAACATGAGTGCCAAACGCGACAGCGCTGATGATGATGATGACTCCTTTTCCAAGGTTAGCCTGAACGACGCCGGTTCGGATTCCGGCCCAGACGACGAGCGCCTGTCAACAGAGGATAGCAACCTGACTTCCTCTCCCAACACGCCGCAAAAGGTCGTGGTGCAACTGCCGCCTGATTTCTCGGCGAGAGCGTCGATTAGTAATCACAAGGAATCAAAGGAATCAAAGGACGCGTTCTCGTTACCGTCGGAAGTGTCCTCCTTTATTCCAGTGACAAGTTTTGGAAAATTGAAAGTGGGCGGCGAAGAAGACGCTGGTGTTCCACAACAGGAAAAGTACCAACCCCAAGAGCTAGCCAGACAGAATACCGCAAATCTTAAGCGAAATGAGGATGACAATGAGTCTTCGGATTGGTCCGTCGTCAGTTCACGCCCAGGAAGCAAATATCTGGCTAGTGACAGAAGCACTTCTGCTGGTGCGCCAAAGTCCGACGATGTCAGTGTGGCAGCCAGCTCCGCTATCAGTGATTTTGACTTGCTATCGCTGAATGACTCAAGTAAGAAGCACTGCGAACGTTGCTCCTTTTTAAACGGGGGCGACGATTCCTTTTGCCAGGTCTGCCAGTTAACGCTAGTGGCTGATGCGAACCTAACAGCTGACGAGAAGCTGGCCCGGCATCTGCAGGACAAAGAAGAACGAGAGGCTTTCAATGATATACTAGTTCGTGAGAGGAAGCGAAACAAGCTAGGCCAGCAACCACTCCTGTTTCGTGCACAAACACTGGCCGACGAGGTGCTGTCTGTCGTGGAGGTTTGCCGGATGACTATGCCCTTTACCGAGAAGGTGGAACCAGAGTGTACAGGATTTTGCGCACTGCCCCAAGACAGACTTATAGCTCAGGCGTCTAGATTTCTTGAATACATGGACAAAAAGTTTCAAGACAGCCGGGATTCCTCGTGCTCGCCGTTGGTGAAACTCTGCTACTGTTTTACGTATAAAGACGGGTGGAGAATGACCCAAATTCGCCAGGATGGATTTGGTCCGCATGCCAAGTTTGGGTCTACCCCTCAAGCCGCTAGAAAAGAGTCAGCTTCATTATATCCGGGTGGTAGCCGCCTGCGTACGATTCTGGAACAAGATTCTTTAGACACTTCAGAGGGTATAGGCGTTCAAGGCTGGATTGCAGCAATTGTTATAAAAGATACTCTTCTTGCCAGCAAGACAGTGAAAGATTCGAGTGGCACTGCACTCGTCTATACACAAAAGAAAAGTGCACAGTCACTGCCCTTGGTCTCGTTGGATGCGACTATGATGGACAAGGATATAGTTCGACGTCTGGTGAATGGCTTGACGACCGCCTTCCATGACTATTTTGGAGCTACTTCTGATAATACTAGTGTCGAAAGTGATGATACTAGTACCGAAAGCCCGAAGAGACGGAAGTTTGATCTTGACAGTTACATTGAAAGCTCCGTTGGCAACGGAGGCGAAACTGATGACGAGGCCTTGGCAATGGCACTACAGGCCTCTCTATACGAAGACGGCTCTGTCAGTTCCAAAGGAAGCGACATTTTTCCGTGCTTGACTGCTGCCGCCATCGACGACACGGCTGATCTGGAATCGGGCGAAGCAGATTACCCCTTTCCCTTTGAATCTCAGCAGTTTCCTGACAACGACTGGTGTCCTGTCTTTGACAATACGATCGAAACAGCCCTGGACCCCCCAACGCAGCGACCAGAGGTCGAGCCCGTTCTTGCGTGCCCCATCGCAGATGGTGACATGGAAGCAACCGTTGGTAGAGCGCTGAACACTCAACCCAATAGTGGGGGCAACTCTTTTTCCGATGCCACCGAAGAACCTCCACCAGATGCCGACCTGGATGGATTGGTGACACTGGGCGTTGAAGCCGATGATGTCCGTGTACACAACCTTGAAATGGCGGCAGCCTCCTTTGCTGGAAGCGACGCTTGACCAACGCAGTCCTCTCCAAACCCTTCCAGCCAAAAATTTTCGTTTCAGTTATGTTTGAATTGGTGTTTTGGCTGGTTTGAAAAAAAAACTTAAATCATATACTATATTTCAGAATTAAGTTGGTTGCAATCAACCTCTATAATTACCTCATGTATCAATATCTTCATCAGTATTCCTCTTTCTTTTCATGACATAGTTTTGTAGCTACTTCTCCTTATCCACCCGCCCTCTGTGCAAAGACTAAAAGCTTCTGGATGATCCATCATATCAAAGCCTGGCTCTAGCCAACAGTGCTGCCGGCTTTGTCTTGGAAGGGCATCCCTGCAGAGCTGCAAGCCACACCATGTGAGACACACCCTGTAAGATGGATTGGAACAAGGTCTCGGAATGTGCAGAAGGCAACCAAGAATGGCAAGATACTAGACTACAGTAGTATCTATCCTTCATTGTGGATGGATTGTGAAAGAGTCAACATCTTGAATTGTGAATTGCAGTGGGGGTCATGTGCGATCTTTTGGAGTCCCATTCACGACCGACGGCCCTTGGTGTGAAGATAACTGTGAAGATCCATGACCATCGACCGCAACACAGCACGTACCAGCACATACGTGCTGGTACGTGCTGTACGTACTTCTAACACTTCATCAATAGCGATTCATACAGTAGTAGTAGCGTGCCCCCGGCCGATCATCGATCCGTCTGAACAACTACAATGAAGTTATATTATTACTTTAGCATCTGCTGACAAGAAAGTTTGAAAGTGACTTGATGCAAAGACTCGTCCTTCATCGTCGTCTCGACCCATCGAATCCGCATTCAGTGTATTCGAAGAATTGATCTCTCGGAATAGAACTTCATTTCGACCTGACCTCAATTGCAGACGATACCGATGATGCCATCGCTTCAAGCCCTCCATGCTTTTATATTTCTCTTTTTGTCCGGCAAATTCCATGTTCATGGTTTCATACACACATCAAGAAGCCTGCAAAAATCATCCTCATTCCAACAGCAAGGCTCAAACTATGCAAATTTGAAGCATGCTCGTCGAAGACAACTCTCGCAAATTATCAATGTACTTGTCCCAACCTCAAAGAAGACAAACCCATTGTGGGAGAGCCAAGATGATTCATCCAAATCCACTGCAAGTACAGACCCATCGCAAATCTTTGATTCTGTTGTTTTGAGCCGCAGCGCTTGCAAAAAGTTTCAACGAAATGATGGCAATTATACCGACGTGGCGCGAGCAAAATCAAGTCTTTCCAATACTACTGTTGTTGAACAAGCACTGGCATGTCTAAAATTGGCCCAGTGTGCGCCATCGAGCTTTAATACGCAACCCTACAAATTAGTTCTTGTTCATTCCCAAAAACACAAACAAAAGCTATCACGCTATGCTTTGGGTCCCAATCATAACCGTGTTTTGGATTCCGATTGCACGGTCATATTTTTGGCCGATCGACAAGTCATGAGGACCTTTCCACGATTTCTACGATTTCTTCGAAGTCAAAGCAATGCACGACAACAACAACGAAAGACAAAGCCTCTTAATAAATCAGAGCTTACATTGTTGTTTTATATTACACTCTTTTCATCAGGATATCCATTGCCTCGCATATTGTCAGCTCCCCTTTCCTTTTTGGTACGATTGGGCATGTCCATCGTAGAAACACTGATTCGATGGTACTATGTCTTGCCTTCGTTTTCGACTGCCGAAACATGGGCTACCAAACAAATGTCGATGGTGGCCATGACATATATGTTATCCTGTTCCTCCAAGGGTTTGGCCACCTGTCCCATGGAAGGTATCAATGCAGCCGGCATTCGAAAGGCGCTCAAGATACCCCGCCGATATGCGATTCCAATGATTGTGGCGACGGGAAAATCGTATCCGTCAACACCAGAACAACACCAGCAAACACAACAACAGGCACTTGCAGAGAAAAGGGACAAGCGCTATCCAAGTGATGAGATGATATTTTGCAACGAATTTGGTGGTGCTGCTGGTGTCAACGAGGATGGGTTATCTAGTAGGGATTTAGTAATATCCCCAGCATAGGCATAGGGGACTTAAACCTTTACTTATTTGTAGATTCTTTCCCCAAGTTGACTAACATTTGCTGACATCCATTTTTTGGTCATACCATGCTTGGGCCGTACAGATAAATGGTATCTTGCATATCCTGCCGGATACTTTTGTAATCCAACCCGAAAAGTCGTTTCAGTGGTGGACACGGCAAACCATCATCAAACGCCTTTCTCAGTGCCTCTTCCCGTTTCGATGTATAAGCAATGTAGACAGGTACGGATCGATGTTCTTTCGTTCCCATGAGTCGTAGGCACTTCGCGATTTGCGATGGCGGAACATTGGCAAAAGGGGGATCCACAAAGACAGCGTCATAGGGATAGCGGTGGCTAATGAGAATGGGCGACGTCAAGTCAAATTCCTGAAAATGTTGCAAAAATTCGAAACGCTTATCACGGTCCAAAAGCAGATAGGTAGACCCATCTCGCTCTGCCTCAATGGCAAGACTGGGATTGCAGAGCAAAAGCGGACGTTCGTACAAATCGACAAGTTGCTGGATCTGTTTGGATGAATGAGAGGCGTAGAAAAATTGCTCATATCGATGGTCTTCCAGAACATTGGCTAGTTCTGCGTTCGGAAGTTCTGTGGCCGAGGACAAGGCATTCTCAAAATTTTCTTTGTCTGCGTGGTCTTGCTTCGTCTTACGTCGCTTTTTGTTTCGAGAAGTAATCTTTTTCTTTGCCATATCAAGACATATCGACGAAGCCGCATGCTTCTTACAAGCACCTGTGCATGCAGTACTTGTACCGCCAATACTGCCAATGAAGGAAGCGGCAGCGAAGTTGCAGGGGCAGCAAGCTGTGACGAAAACCAGGAAGCAGGACAAAATAAAATAACCGATTCTCGAGATTACCAGCATTGCCGTCAACATGCTGAACAATAACTATCATCCAAAATAATGAAACGTTCTGTCACTGGTTCCGTGTAATGTAGTGTGTGAGTTTGTCTGTTTTGTTGGGCGTGGCATCAATCTCACAAAATGAATGAATGGTCTAAGAAAAAGGGAAAGCTTTAAGCTCCCCTACGGTATACTGCAACTAGCTAGCTACTAGCTAGTAGTAGTACTGTACTTCCGGCCAGTCAGTACACTACTGTAGTAGCTAGCTAGCTACTACTAGTAGCTACCAGTACCATAATAGAATCAATGCTTCCATTCATTCATTTAACATCACTTTGTCTATCCAATGGCCCAGAGCATTGATTGCAATCTTCACAACGCAGCACAGGCTCCCAGGAAAGCAACTAACTCTAATTAGATAACAGCCGCCACCACAACAATGACACGTTAAATAATTAACACACATAACAGAAGTTTCAATGATTAGGTGACCAATGTTAACACTCTGCTGATAACCACCAGTGTGAGTGTCGAATGGAGCAACTGCACTATCAATGACGTCATTGAGATGTTGACAGATGGTTGATTCTTAACCGCAAATTAACCTGGTTTTCACCTGAAATGAAAGTGGTCTTGCTGGTTCAATTCCGGCGTATTTCATGTTTTTATCATGGTGAAATGCCCTTTTCAATAGGTGCAAACCGTTGGCTCCCTGATCGAACGGCCGTTCTGTGTGTGTGTGTCGGTTTTACCCATGAATTAGCACCAGTGCGTGGCGAGCGATCTCTCACCGTGGCTGTACCAGTTTCCGGCCTGGCGCAACGAAAGTTGCGTGCATTGACTACTTGAAGACTCGCACTGGGATTCATTGGGAAAACGACACATGTGCAGCCGCTCAACCGTTAATTGGTTTGTAAGAAAGGGGAGTGACAGATGGTTGATTCTTAATGGTAAATTAACCTGGTTTTCACCTAAAATGTAAGTGGTCTTGCTGGTTCAATTCCGGCGCATTTCATGTTTTTATCAATGTGCAAGGTCAGTCAACCAATGGTTGTCTTGGAAGTGTCACAAATGAAGTTGAAAACACGTTGAGACATGAGGGATGTGCGAGCTGAGCCCCACAACTTTTCTGATTTATTAAAAATTCTGTTTGCACCTTGGGCGGGGTCCTGGTTATCTTATTCATGAAGTGAGACATGGCCGCACCTATCAACTCAAAGTCATCAGGCTTAAATGAACAAATTGACAAAACAAAGCTAACAGAAAGACAGCAAGTTAAAAACAAAGCTTGGGCAATGAAGCCCATGATTAAATCAAAGGAGGTGTTGCTGTTTTGCCAATCAGATGAAGTCAGTGCTGTAGCACGCAACAGAAGAAAACAGATTGGCAGCATTGCAAACTTTTATGCCTAACAATGCCACAAATGCTGCGATGCAGCTAAAGTGTTGCTGCTAACAGCGATCACAAAACCTTTTCAACATCTATAACAAGCTAAGTAGATGCTTATCTATGTGATCAGTGCTAGCAGTTAAGTAAGTTCTTAAAAGTGGTAAAGATTATCCATGCTCAAAACATTTGCCCACAAAAAAATCAACATGTCTTTGATCCGCACCATTTGCACTCCTTTTCCAGCCAGGACGGCTGGAAGGTAACCCAAAAAAAATTCAGTTGTAGCAGGTGGGCACTTGAATGCCAACCTTGCCAAATGAAACATTGCTGCAATGGTTAGACATGCAGTGCTCCTAAGATAAACTATACCTTCTAATACAACTGCAACCATCAAAAGAGAATTTACAAAAATAGGGGATAGGATTAGTTATTTCCTTCCTTAAGTTAGCATGTAATTGCTGGTGAGATGAGATAAAAAGTCCATTGGGCATGCATGCCAGATGCCCTTGGACAATGGGGTTGTGCTTACTCTGGCGTTTTCATAAACACAAAGAAAGATCCGCGATGATGCATCGTTGACAATTCTATGGGCTGAGCTTTGTTGGAAGATATTTTGCGATTCAGCAGATTCTTCACCAATCTGTTGGGTGTAAACGTTGCTCTTTTCCACAGTGGTGAAGTTATCTGCCTTGAAAAAACTCGTGAGCAATACTTCTCGTTAGTTTTTTATTAGCGGTGCTGTTTCTTGAACATGGCGGTTTTATTGCGCGGTTGTGTTGCGTATTTTCGTTTCCGCTTAAAATCACGAGTCAAAGCTGATCGCTCTTCCTTCCAACGTTCTTTGATCTCATCATCATTTCGATACCTTGTCTTGTCTTGCAGAATCTTTAGCCCGTCATTCATAACATAAAAGTCTTCCTGGTACTTGTCCAAAACCTCTTTTGGGAAAAACATGCCTCGCCGGCGAAACGACAGCACATCCGCCTGAGTAGAGCCTTCGACGGGAGCGTCTGAAGGCTTTCCATCAATTTCCATTGCATTGTCAGTTGCCTCTTTATTCCCCAACTTTTGCTCCTCGCCCTTGTCTTCTTTTGGTGTTCCCGGGAAAAACGAAAACGAGAACCCGGCAGAATTATCAGGTTTGGAGCTCTCCTTATCGGGCTCGGGCCCAAGGTTGAACCCAAAGGCGAAGTTCCCTGTTGTGGGAGCGTCCACGCCCGAACTACCGTCTGTCACTACTGGATCACTTGTTGTAGCCGCCTCACGGGCCTCACGAAACACATCTTCCAATTTGTCTTGTTTGTAGATATTACCCGGTTCTGGCTTCTCCGTGGCAGATTTGTCGTCATTATCGCTATCAATCTCGTCGCTTTCGTTCCCCCCCTTTTTGCCAGGGCTCTTCTCTGGCTTACTGTTGTCAGAATCATTTTCTGTTTCCGACGAGGTATCTGTACCACGAGAGGCACGCTCATCATCGTCGTCCTGTCCTTTCAATTCTTTACTTTTTGTGGTTGAAATGTTCTTCGTAGGATCGTATCGCAACATGATGCCTCCCGAAGTCCATCCACTTTTTTTATTCGAGGATGCATTTTCTTCCTCTTCAGCTCCTTTCTCATCGCTGGCAACCTTTCTAGGTTTGGCTGCTTTCATGTCGGGAAAAAGCGATGCAAGGATCCCTAGATTCGACTCGACGTCCTGGAGGATCTCGGTGTTCTCTTGTTCCATCGGACCTGGCGACGAGTCACTGTCAGCGTCACTACTACTAGGATCACTTTCTTCGAGGGCACCCCCCTTTTCAACGGCTGGCACAAATTCATCAGCCTCTTCTGAAGAGACCTCGTCACTGGCTTGCTCTGTGTATTCCGAAATTTTTTCGGTGCATTTGTTTCCTGTGTCGTCCTTCCCATCCTCGCTCGCGCTACTGTCCATTTCATCGTCCGACGGGATGGGTATAATATCTTGTGACGTTTGCTGTTTGACGCCATTGTTGTCGCTCTCCTTATCATTGTCCGAGTCATCATCATCATCATTTTCACTATCTGACTCTTCGGAAGACGAAGACGACCAGACGTAGGATGATTTTTGCTCTGGTACATTAGGTACATCACTTGCATCCGAGTCCGAGGAGGACGATGCATCACTGCTGCTTACAAAGCTGGATACTTCAGAAGAGCCGTCACCGTCGTCACGAATATCGCGTGTTCCCTTCTCCTCCGTGCTGTTCCCTTTTTCCTCCTCCTCGCCAGAAGTGTCATCTAGAAACCTCAAGTGAACAGCGCGATTCAGTTTGGATTGGCTCCTCATAATACTATCCATTCCTTGTTGTGGATAAATGGCATTGTTGTTGGTCGCCGCCACAAAGGCTTCCATTTGCTTAATGTTGTTGTTAGGATGAGCAATGGCAGCAAGATCCTTCAAGTGTTCTTGCTGAAAATGTTTTTTTCGTCGTTCAATTTTCCGAAGCAGAGATTGCATACCTCTCCAGCTCTCAACGGCATATGGTTTGGTGTCGACCGAAAAGGATTGTTCCCCATAGCGCTCCTTAATCTTCAAGTATCTTCTGCGAGTAGTAGTAGCAGAAGTAGTAGCGCTAGTGTTGATCGCATCGTCCTCTTCTCCTTCCTTTTTTGAAGGCGTCGACAATGATGCCGCTTCTTGTCGTTCTTTAATTTCTTCTTGCAACCTATCCAGAAAATGTGGCTTGGCAGCCTGCACCTTTAGTTTGCATCCTTTCCACGTGACATTATGGTACAACTTGGCAATCTTGTCGAGTGCCGATTCAGTGTCATCGTCATTCTTGTCGTCATCCTTGCCGCGTCGTCGTCGGACATTGAGATGAATGTAGCGAGCATCCTCTTCGTCAAAGTGTGTTGTTGTGTCTGGAAGAAGAATCTCGACGGCAGAGCTCAACGACGGTGTGTCCTGCAATCGTTGCAAAAACTCAGAGACCGACAAATTAGGAGGATCAAAGCCTCCCACGTAGATTCGTTCCACCTCGTCGAAAGAAGAACAACCACCTTCGCCGTCGTCGTGCCCCGTTGACGATGATAACGACGCTCCTGTCTGTGTCATCATGTTTCTTACTTTCTTTGTTCCAATCACAAAATGCCGTCAAGGTTGGTTTACCTGCTTTGCCAAGCTCTTCGTCGTTTAGCTTGCTTGAGGTTCTTGGCCTGGCTGGTTGTGCGAGGAGATTTAGTTCCGGGGCGCTCACATGCCCATTGCAATGAAGGAATCTACCCGGGCATGTGCATGACAATTTATTGTGCTATTATTATTTTGG
>Ga0163149_10005338_pt1 | contig 13596 bp, 7 predicted proteins | sample OliLakLV19MP5G1_FD_148604 | JGI IMG/M metagenome (GOLD analysis project Ga0163149, IMG submission 148604) | Freshwater microbial mat bacterial communities from Lake Vanda, McMurdo Dry Valleys, Antarctica - Oligotrophic Lake LV.19.MP5.G1 | ecosystem: Environmental > Aquatic > Freshwater > Lake >...
TATACGCAAAAACGAAGAGCATGGGTGATGAATCAAATGAGTTTGTGGGGGGGTGTTTTAAGATATGAGGAGCCTGAAGAGAAGGTTGTTAAGAAGAAAAGAAAATGATGAGCATATGTGCTGATTATTTATTATCTAAGAATGTATTCTCGTAATTTTATATAAGTTTCAGGTTTCAAAGCGTATATATGTCTGCCAATTTTGACAATACATTCATTACTATTATAACGCTCTTTTTTATCATAAGCAACAAAATTTGATTGAAAATAATTTTTGATATAAGCTGTTTTGTCTTCTGAAAGTAATTTATCTTGATATGTTGTTGTTTTGGATTCGCCAATCCAATAATTATTCTCTATAATTATAGAATCGGAGTGGTGAGCAAAATATTGACCATCTTTTGTTTGAAATATTTCCATTTTATCTCGATCTGTAAAATTATTGCATGTGCCTCCTTTAGAATACATTCTTTTATAGAACAAGCCAATTGAATCTCCTTCTATCTTAAATACTGAACTTGAATATTCTTGAAATATGTAGCGCCAATTAATTTTGATAGTAATTTTCTTTACATTATTAACTAAGATGATTGTTGTATCAATATTGTCTGAAAATCGGGATGATAAATTAAATTTATACACACCTTTTGGAAGCGTCATCTTTTCTTTAGAATCGTAGATGAAAAAATATTTATTATCGCTACTTGTTACTATAATCAGACCTTTCCAGTATTTTGAATCAGATTTTGGACAATCTATTGACACTGAAAAAGTGCAACTATCATTGGAATATCCATTTAGTGCAATTGTAATAAATACCAAAAATAGAATTATTCTTTTCATATAGTATTCTTGTAAATTCGCTTTATTTGCATATTGCGATTGCTGATGGATGGGTGTGCCCTCTAATTCAATATCCTACACTTAGGCAACAAAGCCTTCAAAACTGCAAGGTCAAATTCCTGAAATTTGTTCCCTCTTAAATCTAATACTTCCAAATTCTGCATCACACTAATATTCTCTGAAATAGAAGTTAGTTGATTGTTTTGTAGCGACAAATATCTTAGTTTTTTTAATTTAAAAATCCGTTTGTTTAATTCTGTTAGTTTGTTGTCGTCTAAAATTAACATTTCCAATGTGCTTATTTTGGCAATGGTTTTTGGAACATCTTTTATTCCACAGCGTGTCATTGTAATACTTTTTAATTTTTTAAATTCTGAAAAAGAGGAGGGAAGTGTATCCAATTTTGTGTTATACAGTAATAGGTCATTCAGGTTACTCAAGTATCCAATTGAATTAGGAAAATAAAAAGTGTCTGCTTTGTTGTTCTGAATTTCCAACACTTTAAGTTTTCCTAAAAAAGCAATTTCGAAAGGAAGAGAATCTAAATTTGTACTGTGTAAATGTAATTCATTTAACATGGATAGATTTCCAAAATCTTTTGGTAAAGAAGTAATTGGGTTTTCAAAACAAGCAAAATAAATAAGATTGGTTAAATCTTTAAACTCGACTGGCAATTGTGTAAATCCATTTCCGTTTAATTGAAGTACTTGCAACTGCTCTAGTTTTCCAATCTTAGGAAATAATTTTGGTTCAATTGGCTGATTGTTGATTTTTAATTTATAAGCAATCTTGGATTCTTTTAATGCATCTTTAATGTTGGTGTAAACCATGGCGCCCGGAGGACCATATTTATCAAATGGGTCGAGGTCATCTTGAGCAAAAGCTGTAAAGGGTAGGAATAGACTTAATGAGAGTAATAACTTATTCATAAATTGTAGTCGATTTCAAAAAAATAAACTTTTTTTTTAATTTACAGCCCTTCGACTCCGCTCAGGGTGACGTTCTTAAGTTTGTCAAGTGCTACTTTAAGTGTTATTGTAGGATTAATCTTGTAATCAATTCTTTGTCTTCCACATTTAATTTCAAAAGATATAGTCCGTTTGACAAATTCAATTCATTTTTATTAATACTGATTTCGTGTTTGCCAGCATTTTGATTTTCTTTTTGAAGCAATACAATTTGTTTGCCAAGAACATCGATTAAAGAAATTTTCACTTGAGAAGATGCTGTAAGGTTGTAAGCTATAGTTGTTGTTTCAGAAAATGGATTTGGATAAGCCATTAGATTTAGATCATTTGAACTGTTTTCAATTCCTGTTGATGATAAAGCCAATTGTCCATCTGAAGTGATTACGTTTGATAGCAATCCTGCTCCGTCTCCGGATTGAACACTGTAATAATAATATTGTCCTGCAGTTAATGATAAACCTGTATGTGTGTTAGAGGTTAATAATGCATTACTAGTCCAATTTACAACATCCGTTGCGCCTGGAGTTGTTCCTATTGCATACCAATATTCTGTTATTCCAGAATGTGGATCAATGCTGCTTGTCCAGTTAGCAGAAAGTTGCGTCATAGAATAAGTTGTGTCAATGTCTGTTGTTATTCCATCATTTAAGGAAACTCCGGAAGGATTTGTCCAATCCACATTTACATCTTGCGAAGCTACCGCGGATAAATTTCCTGCCGCATCTTTTGTAATCGATTTTATTCTGCAAGATGCTGAGCTTGGATTTGCATTCTGATAACGAACATCATTTGTAGAAGCAGCACCAACACTAACTGTTACGGATGGTAATCGAGAACGATAAACTTTTAAATCATTTACAATGTAATCTGAATTTCCATTTCTGAAGGAGATTGCATTTCCATTTGTGTGTGGAGAAGGATCTGTCCAGCTTCCTACAAAATTATTATCCTGATACACATCCATTTTTCCGGAGAGGCGGTCGTACAGTACTTTGTAATCATACCATTGTCCAGCATTCACAGTCATTGGTGTAGAATATTCCAAACTGAATACATTACTGACTACTTTATAAAACTCGCACATGCTTGTTTCTACTCTGAACCAAACAAAGTAAGAATTTCCTCTGTTGGTTTGTGTGGCATCATCACAGAAGAAATGCAATCCTGCTCTTCTGTTTGTTCCAGTGCCATCAATTTTTCCTTGCCAGTTATATAAATACCTGTTAGATAAATTTTGGGTGAGCGAAGCCCAAATATTTGTATTTGTATTTGTTTCATCTGCTTGGTTTAAATATCCTCCAGCAATTGACCATATTCCGCTTTCTATTGTCCAGTCGAGATGAATGGCTGTATCAAAATTGTCGCTAAAAAATCCGTTTCCATTATTGGCTCTCCACTCGGTTCCCGTATTTTCTAATACTTGATAAAAACTTTTTTCGATTCCAGAGCCTCCGATGTTATCAATGTCGGTAAAATTTGCGGTGAAATTTGTAGTAGCCCATCCGCTTGGGGCAGAAACAGTTGTTGTAGGAGCAAGGGCATCAATGCTGCAATTCCATATTGCTTGGAAACCGGAGGCAACAGTTGATACATCTGATTTATAACGCAATGTTAATGAGTTGCCACTTGCTGTAATTAAACCCGGACTGCTTGTTCCGTGGTAAAACCCGATTAATGGCGAAGCTGTATTCGGACCATTATAAATCCATAGTGTATCATAATTTAATTCAGTATTGAAAGAAGAAAAATTTAATGTGAGTCCGCTAGCACCAGTTGGAGCAATGGTAAAAGTATAATCTTCTTTGTCGTAATAATTCCTGCTTGGTCCGCCCATATCGTAAATGGTATCGGTGCAAGGAATAATTGTACAATCCGTAAATTTTTCTTCAATCAAGTTCCAAAGTTCATTGTAACCATTGTCGTAGCCTAGCGCCCAAATTCCAATTCCACCAATACCACGTTGATTGACTAAATCAAACTTATATCCAAGAGCAGTTTCATCATCAATAAATGCCTGCCAATTATTTCCACCTCTTACTGAAGGGAAGTAAGTTGAAAAACTAATTGGATCCCAAGTGCGTGTAGAATAGTTTCCACTCACATTGTTTTTCATCACTGCGTATGTTACGCTACTTGTTCCAACACCTGATGTTGCACTTGGAATTGTACTCAATGTTGTTCCCCATTCGCGACCATACCAAGGTAATCCTAAAAGTAATTTTGAATTGGTTGTTCCTTGATTTAAATAATATGTTAATGTTTTGGCAAGTGTATAATTGTAAGCTGTTTGAAAATTATACAAAGGAGATTCAGGACCTGCTGTTGTGCTTCCACTGTAATAGTAATCGTATCCCATGATGATAAACAAATCAACATAAGGATTCATTGCAGCCATGTCGAATACATTGCTCCAATCAACAGCATATAAACAGATGCTTATTTCGGAGCCGGGAATAGCTGCATGCATTTGATTGCATAAATCAATCATAAAAGCTGTAAACGCAGTTCTGTGTGAAGCGCCCATTCCTTCAAAATCGATGTTTACACCTTTGGCTCCACGTGCTGAAACTAAATTTATTAAATTAGTAATTAAAGTTTGTTGCGAAGTAGGGCTTGCAAAAAAAGTAGTATGTCCGCTGAATAATGTTGCACACAAAGTTACATTTACCCCGTTGGCTTGAGCAGTAGTAACAACACTTGCCGTTGACCAATTATGAGTAGTGATTGCATTTCCATTTGCAGAATTTACTTCATACGAAAAATAGCACAAGTCAGTTAATCCATTCCAATCATAGTTTGCTTCTAGTCCAGCGCTCCAGTATGGATGCCAGCCGTAAACCCTTTTTGTAAGATTGCATGCTCTCGTTGCACTTTTTTGTTGCGCAATGGGATGAGGAATTCCTGTTTGAAATGTTCTTAAACTATCCCATTGTTCGTTGGTGGAAAAATTATAGTTTGAATATTTTTCTGATTCTTCTTGATGGATGGATTTGTGTTCTTCGATATTATCCCGAGTAGTCAAAGGAAGTCGACAAGTATATGGTTTGCTCGACTGTGCAAAAGCAAATTGAGAGCAAAATAGAAGCACAGCAGCAATAAAATGAAGATTACTTTTTGCTTCGCAATGACGTTCTAATATTCTTTTCACTATCGAAGAATTAATTTAATTATTTTTTGCTCCTCATTCATGTTTAATTTTACAAAATACATTCCTTTTGCCAAATTTAAATCATCCGAATTGATTAGTAATTCATGCTTTCCGGATGATTGATTTGATGCCAACAAACTAATTTGTTTTCCTAAAACATCACACAAGTATATTTCTACATCGGCATTTACGTTCAAGTAATATGAAAGTGTGGTAGTGTTTGTAAATGGATTTGGATAAACAGAAAATGGATTGTTTGCATTTTGATCATCAATTCCGCTTGTAAGCATTGTGCAGTTCCAGGTAGAAACAAATCCTGCATTATTTACAAATGGGTCGGAAACAAAATGTAAAGTCACTGCATTTCCTGTAGATGTAAATGAGCCTGGAGAAGTTGTTCCTGTATATGAGCCAATTAAAGCAGCAGCAGTTGAATTCCCATCGTAAATGTAAAGTGAATCAAATCCATTCTCAGTATTAAAACTGCTGAAGTTCATGGATACACTTGATGCGCCTGTTGGAGCAATCGTGTAAATATAATCTTCGTTGCCCGTGTAAGCAGCACCCGAACCGCCTGTATCATCAAATGTTCCTGCGCAATTTGCATCAGTCGACATACAAGAAGGTGTTGTGAAACTTGAGCCATAAGTTTGCGTTGTGCCATTCCAGATTCTCCAATAATAAGTTTTACTTGGTCTGAATTGTAAATAAGAAGTACAAGCAGGATAATCACAAAATCCACCCGGACAATTCACTGAAGTTAATCCAGAAACATCTTTGTTGTAATACGTAGTGAATGTTGGGTCATCAGAAACATCCAGGAACCATCCTGTTCCACTGCTTGTCCAGCTAAGATTCACATCGATATTCGGACAAGTTGCTGTCAATGCATTTAATGCAGTTGGTGTTACAACAGTTGCACCTGAGCTTGTCCATGAAATATTCCAGCCCGGATTTACAGTTGAGCAATCCGAACGAAATTGAATAAGCATTTCTCCGCCTGTTGAAGAAATAGTTCCGGGAATTGTTGTTGCAGTATAAGATCCTATCAATGGGGAAGATAAAGAATTTCCATCATAGATATACATGTAATCCCAATTTGCTTCTAAATCGAAACTATTTATAGTTAAAGTAATTGTTGCAGCGCCAGCAGGATTTATTAAATACAATTTACGTTCATCATCACCGTAATTTCCTGTTGGCCCACCACTATCATAAAAAACGCCACTTGTTGCTGTTAAAGAAGTTGTTGGAGTCGTATTGTTGATTTGTTCGTAATAATAAATCCAATTCCAAAAAGGGCCAGGATCACTATGCGATTGCATCGGAAACATTTGATGTCCTTTGATATCAATACAGCCACCTTCTTCACAAGAAGTGTAGCCACCCGAACAACCTGGTCCGTAATAAGTACGCAATGGGTTTATTCCGTAACCGCTTGCACAAATATCCCTAACCAAGGCAGCAGAACTATTATACATTGCAGTTGTATACCAACCACCCGTTACGTAACCCTCGTGTTCTAATCCAATTGTATAGGGGTTTTCACTTCCTACATGCCATGCTCTGTTTGCTTCTAAAACCATTTGAGTAATTTGTCCGTCACTCGAACGCAATACATAATGTGCTGAAACACTTGCAGATGGATTTTGAAACCAAGAAATACAACCAGAGTAGCTTCCTTCAACATCGTGAATGGTTACTGCAGAAATTAATGTTCCTCCACGACCAACAGAATAATTACTTGTAGATGCAGGTGTCCATAAAGCAGGAGCATAATCAGCCGACATCATTGAACGTGCTTGAAATTCTTCACCATTTTTATTTGAAATACTTTTTTCTGTTAGGTTGACAGATGTTGCACTGAGTATAGGATAATTATCTTCTCCGAATATTTTTATAGGATCCAAATTGTGATTTGGGAAACCGAATGTTTGTTGATAGTTGGAGTTCATCAAAAATTGAACATATCCGTATTCCTGTGTGGCAAGCGCATATATTTGTCCCGGAGTAGATCTTGGAAGCTCACTTAAATAGGTAAGTATGGACAATTGGTCTTCAACTGTACTTCCTTTTATTCGTAATAATTTTTTTGCTTTCGAGTAAGCAGCAGCATAAGCTAAAATATTTTGTTCCGGATTAGCAATGATATCAGCTGTACTGATCATCGAAAGGTCAGATATGAGTTGAAGGTTATTAAAGAAATAATTTTTCCCATCGAGTGTTAATCCCATTACTCCATAAGCTTTTGGGATTCCTGTGCAACTTTCTGCTTCTAATGATGGATGTGAGATATGTGTAAAACGAGTGTTGCAAAATGCAACGGCTTCTAGGATTCCACGTGGAATTTCCGGGTGAAGAGCATAAGCCTTATCAAAGGTTGCTGCATATTCGTTGATTATTTTTAAATCAGCTTTTGCTAAAATGCACGAAAAGAGAATGGCAGAAAAAAGTAGTAGTTTTTTCATCTGTATTTGTTGGGGTTAAATGGTGTAGTAAATATAAGAATTTAGCACCAAAATGCAATTTGTCGAAAAAAAGCAGGTTTTGTCGATAAACTAGCTGGGAATTAGTATGGTGCGAATTCAAATGGCAAGCCTGTTATTCTCGAGGTTTCTTCTCCTAGCAATAAAATGTCTTCATCATCTGCTTCATAAATCCATTTGACAGATATTTTATTTTCATCTGTGCTCATTTTTTTTGAAAGTAATAATAGGTCAATGACTAATTTAAAGGAAGAAGAATTCAGGTATTCAAACTGAAGTTCAAAAGTAGTAGAAGGAAGTGGTTGTTTCAAATAGGCTTCCATGTTTGCAAAAATTGGCAAGAAAAATGCAAATGAATTTTCAGATAGTGAGCGCCCTTTCATAGAAAATAGTCCCTTATTAAAGTCGAAAAATACTTCCGGTGTATCTTTTGTGCCTTTCATTATTAAATTATCCATCATCTTTGTTTAGAATTGATTAAAATGTAATTGTCTGTTTTGAATATATTTTATACTTTAAATCCTATAATTGTGATGTCGTCCAGTTGACCTCTTTCTCCTTTCCATTCATTCAATGTGGTATCTACTATTTGATATTGGGTAATAGTATCCTTTAGTGAAATTTCAATGAACAGATTTTTCAATCGCTTTGTACTAAATTTAGTTCGATCAGTCGTGTCAAATTGATCTGCATATCCGTCAGAAAATAAATAGTAAATATCATTCGGATCAATGTCCAGTTCTGCACCAACGTAAGTGATTTTGTAATCTTCATAAGATCCTCCAATGGAATGATTTTTTAGGTTCACTTCATTTAAAACACCATTCCGTACATAATACATCGGACGGGATGCAGATGAATAACGCATTTTTGTTTTTTCTTTATTTACAGAGCAAATAGAAACATCCATTCCATCTCTAGATGAACTGCCTTCATCATCTTGTTTCAATAATTTGATGATGTTCCGGTTAAGATGAGTTAATATTTCATCAGGAGCGGTAATTTTTTTATCAATAACGATGTCTGTCAAAATAGTAGAACCAATAATTGACATAAATGCTCCCGGAATTCCGTGCCCTGTGCAATCAACTACAGCAATCACATAACAATCGTCAGTTTCTGCAAACCAATAAAAATCACCGCTTACGATATCTCGTGGTTTAAAATAGATGAATGACTTTGGGAAAGATGCAAGCAGACTTTCTTTTGTTGGTAATAATGATTCTTGAATGCGTTTTGCATAATTGATACTATCTGTTATGTCTTTACTTTTTTCTTCAAGAATAATTTTGATGCTTTCTATTTGTTCTTTTTCAATTTGAAGCTGTTGTGTTCTCTCTTTTACTACATTTTCCAATCGTTCTTTGATTCGTAATAAACCTTTGATTCTTGTTCGGATAAATAAAAATACAAGCGCACCAAATACCATTGTTACAATCACCCAAAACCAAACTCTTTTCCATATAGGTAATGCAATTTCAAAAGATATTTCGGAGGGTGTGGAAGTCCAAACTCCATCTATATTGGATGCGTTGACTTGAAATGTATATTTCCCATCTGCTATTTTAGGAAATTCAAGTATTCTTTCGTCTGTAATTCTCCAAGTAGAGTCGTGACCCAACAGGCGGTATTTATACATTACTTTGGATGCATCTGTCAATGAAATTCCTATATATTCAATTTTTGCTGTATATGTGTTGTAGGGTAAATTAATTAAATCATTTTTTAAAAATTGTTTGTCATTCAATATTACTGACAGGATCTGTGTTTTGGGTTCTGGAATAGTATTATTATTTCGTTTGGTATTGTAAAGCACAAGTCCTTCTTCGTTTCCAAACCACACATTTCCCTTCATGTCTGAGAAAGCAGCATTGAGATTATTGTTCACAAATAGGAGTCCGTCACTTTTTTTATAACTTGTAACCTGGTGCTTATTTCCTTTGATACGTGATAATCCATTTTTGTGAGTGACCCACATTTCATTGTTGTAATTTAATGTTGCTGAATAACAGAAATTGGAAATTAGCCCGTTTTCAACACGAATGTTTTTTGTGTCTTTGCCGTCATAAGTGAAAATTCCATCTCCATTAGTTGAGATCCAGATTAAGCCATTTAAGTCTTCAGATACAGCATTTATGGAATAGCTTTTTAACTCTTCAATATCTCTTAAAACAGTAATCTCATCGTTTTGCAGAAAATAAGGTGGTGTTCCATCCGAACAAAACCAAATTCGATTTTTCGAATCACAAAAAATATAGCGTGCATTGTTATGCAATAACCCTTCTGCTGTGGTTAGCAAATCTATTTTTCCTGTTTCTGGCTTGATGAAGTAAACACCTTCTTTTGTGCCAATCAAAATCATTCCGCTCTTTGTTTGTGTGATGCAGTTAATAGAAAGGCTTAAAAGATTGTGTTTTTTAGAATAATTTTCAAATTTTTCCGTTACAGGATCGAAAATAAATAATCCGTTTGATTCGCAACCAAGCCATATTTTTCCGGTTTTATCTTTGAATAGGGCATTAACTTGATCAGTTACAAAACCATTCGTAGCTCCATATAATATTGTCTTGCTCTTGTTTTCAGAGTAATATTTCAGAAGTCCGGTACTTGTTCCCAACCAAGTGTATTCTGAACTATCTATGAGAACAGATTTAATGTCAGAAGCATTATCCGGTTTGAAGAAATTAAATTTGTAAGTAGGCATTTGTATCAAACCGTTCCCAAAAGTCCCAAACCACATATTGTATTCAAAATCTTCAAAAATGGTTTGAATGTAGTTACTTGTTAATCCGTTTTCTTTTGCAATGGTTGATATGGAAAACTTACTTTTATTATTACCTGGGGGAAATGCTATCTTTTTTAAGCCTTCATTTGCAAGTGATATCCAGAGATGAGACTCGTGGTCGGTATAGATACTTATAATTGTTTTTGATTCGGACGCCAATTCATTGGTGATGGATGAAACAATGCTGATTTTTTTATTTTTAAGAGTTACACCATAAACACCTTCTCCCTGAATGCCTAACCAGTATATGCTGGCATTTTGCGAGTCTCTAATCAAATATTTAATGCTTTTGTTTTCAAGTTCTTTGGAAATTGCAATGAGTCTAGGTCTTTTATGATCATCAATATTATACCATTTCAAACCATCATTAGAAGCACATATAATATTTCCGCTTAGGTCAAATTTGATACAATTAATGTTTTCTTCTTCAGAAAATATCGGACCCTTCATGCTATAAAGCGAATCAATATAATAAACACCTTTCCCTTGCACTACAAACCAGACATTCTTTTTTTTGTCTTCTGCAAAAGAAATTATTTTTGAACCTAAGTCTTCCGATTTTTTTATTTTCTTTATCTCCCCTTTCTCTAAATAAGAAATACCATTTTGGTAATGACCTAGCCAAACTGTTTTTCGGGAATCAATGAAATGTGTATTTACAAAGTTTTCACTTAGGCTGTCTTTGGTTGTATACGATCTGAATTTATTTCCTTCGAAAGAAACGAATCCGTTTCCTGTCGAGAGATATAAAAAACCATCGGCTGCTTGTGAAATAGAATAGATATAGTTTTGTGCTAATCCGTTGTCTTCGGTATAAACATTAAAGTGATAAACCTGGGAAGTCCCAGTTTTGGAAAGAAAGAAAAGAGAAAGGATAAATAATCTTGAGAGCAATTTCATAAATTAGTTTCCGGTTTTCACCTTTATTTTATACTTGTATTTTGGGACTCCACCAATTGGAGATGCGTAAAATGGCAAATTTTCTCCATATTGATTTTGGATATAAACCACAATATTGTTGTTGTTTGAATCTTTCAGTTTGATAAATTGAATATCCATAGAAGTATTCAATTCTTCCGGCACAATTTCCTGTTTGTTTTTTTTCCATTCGTTATTTGAAGAGGATTTTTCTCCTACGCCTTTTTTTGCAACTGTTATAGCACGAATTACTCCATCATCATCATAATCAAAAATATTGATAACCACAGCAGTCGTTTTTGAATCAATGAAAGGATAAACATGTCCAACTGAGCTTTTTGTATCAGAAAGGCGGAAAGAATATTCGTATGCGAAAGCATTTCCACCTTCTACTTCTTTGTTTTCAGTTGATTTTGTAGATAAAAACATTCGATAAAGATTTCCATCGTCTCCTTCAAGTCCTTCAATTACAATTTTAAAAATATAAGAATTCGGACCTAACTTCTGGTCGATTTCTCCCTCACTAGGATTAAAAGGGCCAAGTGTTATCCACTTGTTGTCATATTCGGCTTCATTTCCAAAGGTGCGTGTAGCTAGTTGAATACCACTTTTGAAATTTCCTTTTGGGTCAATGTCTTTTGCTGCGGGATCGCTGTGTGCCCCTTTTCCACCATAAACAGAAAATTTAGTCTTTGTGTTGAAAGTAGACCCATGTAATTCATCATTGGTGCCACTGCTCTCAGGATCATAAATGCGAATATAAATTGGATTTTTTTCGGAAAGTGGGATGACAAAAAAGAAAGTTTGAACAAAATCATCATCTCCCCATTCTTTCAGAGAGTTCTTCCCGAATGTTCCTAAATACGGAAACTTCTCATCCGTGGATGGAACAGGTTGTGAAAATGTATTTAATAGGATGGCAATAAATACTGCAATCAGGACGCACTTTTTTATAATCATGATTTTTTCTTTGTGATGTATATTGTAACTCTCCTGTTATATAATTTATTCATATGTAAATTGTATTCGTCTTCTAAAGGATATTCACCCTTCGGTATGTTTTTAATATTGCCAACCACCACATCCTTCTCTTCTAAATATTTCTTGATAGCATTTCCACGTTTAAGAGAAAGTTCTAATCTTGCTTTTTCAAAAATGTCTTCATTAAATTCAGCACTCCCTACTGTATCAGCAAATGCGTATATGGAAATAGATAATTCGTTTTCTTTTTTTAGGACATCAGCAATTAAGTCAAGTGTTGGACAATATTTTTTATGTATAGAATCAGCAAATGCACTGAAATATATATTAGTTGAAAATTCTTTAAATTTAGTGTTTTTATTATCGAGATTTATCATCCAATCATATATTTTGTTGCTTTCTAGTTTTCCAATTGATTGGAGCAGTGAATCACCGCTGTATGCAACAACCCTGGCTCCTTTTAATCCATTCTCTCTGGCTTTTTTAAATTCACTAGCCAAATCAATCTTTTTCTCCTCCTTGCCAGATGTGTAGAGATACACACTGTCAAGCATGTATTCTTTAATATCGGTTAAGCCATTGAAAAATTTAGCATCTTTTGGAATTTGCTTTTCAGAACTTCCCAAGAAAACTCTATAATTTAAACTGTCGATGTTCTCTGTTGAATAAATAATTTTTTTATTCTGTGGCCGAGTGTAAAGTCCATTGTCTGATTTTTTCCAGGATGGAGCTGCAACAAATATTGCTTTCTCCACACATTTTGCTTTAATGAGTCCGCTGGAATCATTTTTATATTCAACGCCTAACTGAATATGGTAAAGTCCCTCTTTTTTGTATTTGCGGCTTCCGGAAACACCTTTTGAATAATTTCCATCGCCAAAATTCCAAGCGTAATTTAATATGGATGAACCGGGAATTTTTGATTTATAACTATTGATGGTAAACTGCGAGTTTACTGAAACGGTGTCAGGGCAATTGATGTTTACTTGCTCTGAATCAGCAACAATGAATTCGTAGCTAGCTTCGTTGTAAAACAAAGCACCAGAAGCTTCTTCAATGATGTTTAATTCTACCGTATATGCTCCTGATTTTTTAAAACAATGCTTCGCTTCAATGTTTTTTATTTTTGTCCCATCTCCTAAATTCCATTCGTAAATAAGCTTAGTCTCGCCTTCCGCTGATAAATTATTCTCAGCACTTTCTTCATAAAAAGTAAAACAATAGGATGGTGAAACAAAAGGTGTGCAATCGATTATCTGAGGATATTTATCCGTAAAATAAAAAATGTCATCTTTGTTTGTTGTGTTTCTGTTAGAGGAGAAATAGCCACTACTCTCTGAAGGATCTATGCAAACACCAAAGTCATCAAAAATCGAATTTATTGGTGACGACAATATTTGCTTTTCTGAATGAATAGAATCTTTTAGATCAAATGAATAAATATCTAAATCTCCTAATCGCTCTAAAT
>Ga0163149_10005341_pt1 | contig 13594 bp, 11 predicted proteins | sample OliLakLV19MP5G1_FD_148604 | JGI IMG/M metagenome (GOLD analysis project Ga0163149, IMG submission 148604) | Freshwater microbial mat bacterial communities from Lake Vanda, McMurdo Dry Valleys, Antarctica - Oligotrophic Lake LV.19.MP5.G1 | ecosystem: Environmental > Aquatic > Freshwater > Lake >...
GCAATGGCAACACCATGATTTCAGTGCATGAGTGGATGCAACCAGCCCAAGAGAGGACCACACTGCCAAATTCAGAGTGAGCCATCACCTCTGCCACAAAGCTGGGGGCTGACCAAGACTTGAAGCCTTCCCGAAAAAGCCAAAAATCACCCGTTTTGCTGTTGTCATTGTGCAACGATCCGCAATGGCAACAACATGATTTCAGTGCATGAATGGATGCAACCAACGCAAGAGAGGACCACAAGGCCAAATTCAGAGTCGGCCATCACCTCCGCCACAAAGCTGGGGGCAGACCGCGGCTCAGTGTGACCAGGAAAGTTGCAAAACGACGCATGTTGTCATCTTCTTTTAGCAAGATTTCCTCCAGCTGTCAACATCTTTTTAGTTCATGCATGGACCCAATCAAGGTGAGAGAGGACCACAAAGACTTTTTTGGAGTGGGTCATCACTTCTGCCATGAAGCTTGCTCCCCCAGAAGTTTTGGGTGCATTTTTTTCGTTTTGGAACGGTCGCATTTTTGGCGTTGCTGCACCCCTGGCCGAAAAATGGTTGTCATTTGATGTGCCCCTACATCACGTTCTTGTTCTGTGCGACAATTGTGCGCATTGTCCGGCGGGACTTCGCCATTTTATGCTCCGGGTTGGAGGTTGCGGCTTGACAAACTACAACAAGAAAATAGTGCTGCTCCAACAACTAGTTACAACACTGGTAAAAGTCGATAACTCAGCGAATGGGCAAAGAACGATCAAGTTCGTAACAAAACCTATACAACCTCACAAGGACACGCAACATGCCGAGCACGAAATCCTCCAGAAAGTATCAAGCCGCAATCTATGCGGCGGTGGAAAACGACGGTGGGATTGATGATCCTGAACTGATGGCCAAACTGGCCGAGAAGTTGAACTGTGTTGCGGCTGTCTGGCCGGATCGAATTGGAAGGGCATCGAAAAATCGAGGCCACACTTGCAGCCCAAGTACAATTTGTTGTGGAGAAGAAAGTGATACTAAAGCTCTTATGTTTTCGGATGTCGGAACCCATGGCAGTCAAAATGGTTTTGTTGGTCGTGGTGACCTACTTTCCGAGTCTGTGAGCCAAAAACTGATGAAAATGGCAGACGAACTGACCTATGAACATTCCAAGCTACAGCTGCGTCGTACGAGATTGGAAACGCAATTCCAAACGGAAATGTCTCAGTTTCGTTCCCCACACAGTTGTTGCCGAAGCGCCCTCTGAGAACCACAAGAAGCCCACACCAGATTTTTGGAAAAACAAGCCCAGCCCAACAACTTTTCCTAAAGTCGGTGCATCATCGAAAGTGTTCAGGAATGAGTCGTCCACGGGAGGATATTTTATGTGATGGAAGAAAAGTAAATGGATGGATAAAATACGCTGTACAATACATGAAAACAGTACATCGTAATGGTAGTGATTACTGTGCGTTTCGGAATCTATACTTGTAATTCTTTTCATGAAATCCTTCAACGAATGTATATAGCTACTATGAAGTGCAGATTTCGAAAAGCGTCGCAAGCTTGTCCTACAAAAATAAGACACCAGATGGTCTTGTCTGAGGATTATTCTAGTACTAGCTAGCTGTTTGGAATTTGGGAGCAAAAAGGCTCGAGCGGAGTAACTGAATGCTTTCGTCGGTTTCAAATTCGTTGCGAGCCATACTTAGTGTAATTGATTAGTATTCCTTTGCCACGTAACGAATTTTCGCATATCCCTTGAATGGGCCAAGCTGCCGGGAGTATCTACCTTTAGAAGATTGGGTACACGGTTTTGAGACGATCATGATGTACTGTACTAGCTAGCTAGCTGCACTAGGCAGCTACTAGTAAAGAGGTTACAGACAGCTGCTAATAAAAAACTGCTCATGATGAAAGAGATGATTGCTCCGTGTTGCCTGCAAAGTTACTGCATACAAGCTACAAGTTCTTACTACCTTCTAGCTAGTACTGTAGCTCTTCTGGCTGCCGATCCTCCTCTACTAAAAACCTTTGAGCCGGGACCACGAAACCGAATGCCCGTCAGGGAAAGCAACAAAAGCAGCCCGAATGTGGAGACCATCGCTGGAAAATGTCACCGCGGACAGGAAATCCAGCGCTCGAATGGAAACACGCAATCCATGGTTTGATGTACGTTCTGTGATCACAACCCTGTTGGACTGAAGACGCTGGCGAAGTTGATGAATGCCAGCCATGCAAGACTAGCACTATCACGAGTACAGCTACTTCTACTTCTGCTTGCTAGCTAGCTGTTAGCTAGCTGCTATCCAGCTATTATTAGAAGTAGCGGAGTAGAAGATGCTGTTCAGCTACTAGCTAGTAGTTGTAGTATCGTAGGGGACTATCGGGTACCACTTCTCAATTACTACTACTATGGATCTATGGTACTAGAGTACCTGTTTAGAGCACTATTACTTTGCTGTAGTACGTAACAGTGTCATACACAGTACTAGCTACTAGTAGTAGTAGTAGCGGGTGAAGATCTGTTTAGTGACCAAGACGAAGTTTATGATCGAATGACTTAGGATCATTCGCGGCGCTCCAGTCAGTTCGGAATAAAATAGTGTCGCATAGGACGTACCCCAATATATATTGTGCACTTCGGTCGTGTATGTGTTGACACCATTTAAGGGCACGACGGGGCCAGAAGTAGCCGTTTGAAACGTGACATTGTCAGAATGGAATACAGAATACGGAGTTCATCAAAAGTTCATCAAAAGTTCATCAAAAGTTCATCAAGAGTTCATCATAAGTTCATCATAAATTCCAAGTGCCACACAAACGACAAACCAAGGCGTTGTCGTCGGCACGCAAAACAGGAAATAATGAATCGCTGCCCCAGGAAGATGCCATGTAGCTACCTTGCCGCTACATCTATAAGCTGTTAGTAGCAGCACTGGCTCGACTATTAGGGCTTTATAAATGTCATTGAGAAAGAAAGTTACTGTGTCATGGTTATGACGAATCGCTGCCTCACGGGATCGAAGAACATCGGCTTTCCTTTCGGCGCCAATAAAATGATGAGATGCTGTTCCACAATGGAAGCATCGAGGACCATTCTTGGTATCGGCGCCTTCTCAAATTCTGGTAAATGAAGCGAGTGATCGACTTTGCTCTTCATTGGCGACTTCCTGTCGAACTCTTGCTTATAGCATTTTGTGCACTTGTCATTGCTGTTAGCAACGATGGTTCCGTCGTAGTGTGCAGGGAGGAAAGAGATCCTAGGAATCGACAAACGACACAGCCGCCGTAGATTGAATCGAAAGGACCGAATCTTCTAGCAAAATCGACAAGCACAGAGAATGGCCCAAACTGGAAACTTCATCCTACAAGCAAAAGATTGGAACGGAGAAGTTACCCGAAGATCGATTCAGCAGACCAGTGGAGCACCGAATCAAGCTCTGAAATTTGTAAGTTTTGCCACAGCACCCTAGCCGCCCTATAAACCTCTGGCGTATTGTTTACAACCCGCCCGGCTAGCAGTAGTAGCTTTAATCTTAATACAGGAACCCAAAAAGTAAATATAAAAACAACATATTTTGCAGTATTATGACTCGCGATCATCAGGGATTCAAGATACTGTGCCGATTGACAGAGGATTTCACAGCAGGAGCGACCCGATCCTCTTCCACCCGATCCTCCTTGGTTTGGAGCACAAAAGTGCGTTCCGCCGAAATTAGCTCGTATTGGATGAGAGCGTATCCCTCACCTGGAAGGTACTCCACCATTTGCGCATTGCCCTCTGCATCCGTCCAGATGTAGACTTCCACTCGTTCGGCAAAGTTACCTGCTTCTGTCCACATGACGGTCCCATTCGCATTCTCCTCGGTCGTTGTCGCATTTGTAATACTGAACCAACCTTGTGTGTAGAGACAACATGTCCCATCCGAAAAGGAGTCCTTTATTTCCAATTTGTAGATATTGTCGGCCTCCAGTACAAAGTCATACGAAATAATGACATCTTCAAGCTGGGGTCTTCCATCATCTATTTGTTCCCATTCTCCCGGACCTGAGCGTCGGCTAAAGATCCAACTGTTTTCCTCGGGGAAATTGTCTGTTCGAAAGTTAAAGACAATGCCATATGCAGCGGAAGCGGGGTACTCGCCGGGCCATTCTGGATCGTCCTCTTCTGGGTTGAATTCTCCTTCCCATCCGTCGACAACGCCGCCATCATCCGTTCCTTCCGATTCACCAATGGGCGCATCCCATCCACCACCATCGTCTTGTGGTTCACCCCATCCATCATCGACGGTGCCGTCCACATTGTTGGCGACCCAAACCACTTCACCATCTTCGGCCACGTTCATGTAAACTTCAATGAATCCACCATATCTGCCAGTGGTATTCCAAATATCCTTTCCGGTTAGGTCACTGGTAACAGTAACGCCTCCCTCGCCGTAACTGCAGCAAAGCCCATCGCCGGATTTGTCACCAATAATCTGCAGCGAAAACGATGTGAAACGACGCAAAGTATTGGATGAGAAATCTGGTCATTTAAAAGCTTTCAAGGTAGGAAATGACATGTGCATCTCGCAAACATGTCTTTATGGTGGCTGTACGTACCAAATGATAAATCCCAGCAGGAAGATTGGAAAATGTTTCCACCACTGCCAAGGGTTCGCTTTCAGGACTGTCACTGTCATCCCACGTGCCGTACCCAGCATACCAAAGTTCGGTGCTGGTTTCGACATGGGTAAAGATGGCAGCAAATTCACTGGGATAGGTATCCAATACAATGGAAACCGTCAGGCTGACGGGTCCTTCCAGGGCAACGGTGGGACCACTGGTACCGGGGGGTGCCAAGGAACACGGATGGACAATGGAGGGGTCACAAGTATCGGGAGGATAACAGGACATTTTACAAATGGTTTCGTCAATCCAATCAATGACGGCCGCCACCTCTGTGTACACACCAGGGTGATCTTTTTCACCACATCCTTCGCCTGTTTCAATAATATATATGGAGTTTATAAGTTGTAACGTCGTTTCGATGGCCAATGCGATCAAAAGCAAACCCAAACAAAAAGATAATGTGAGTATACAAGTACATCTGTTGTATAAAACACAAAAACAGACAAGCAAGAGCACAAATCACCACCAGGAAACAAACAAATGTACGTACCCCAGGATACAATTCCGACTTGCATTCCGTTTTCAGCGACCATGGGTCCACCACTATCTCCTTGACAGGAATCTTTTCCACCCTTGATGGGATCCCCGGCACACATCATGGTATCGGGTTCAAACATGGTCCGATACGCGGCGAGGCAATCTTCATCATCAATGGCTTCAATGGTAGTAGCATATAGGTCCTCCTGCAAACCAAATCCGTCCGGGTCGGTCAATCCAAATCTGTGGTCCAAAAATTACATCGAAACAAAGAAGAGTATATAAAGTAGTTGTGTGAGTACTTTGTACTGGAAGTGGAAAATAATTTCGTCGACTGCCTAAAAGCAAACCAAATCAAACCTGACAATAGTAAACAATCCACAAAAACAAAATAACAAACAATAAACGTACCCCATAATGGTCAATGGCGTACCAGCCGGTGGATAATTGATATCGCGATTGAGCGTGACAGGTTTTAGGCCAGTGGGTGCCATCTCAACTGCAGCCTTGGATTTGGACTTGGAAATCGAAGCCGTAATGTTCTGAACCTCGCCATTGTCGCTGCTACCTTCTGCTGTGTGTGCCACTCCCAAGGCCGGCGCATCGACCAAAGCACTGGCGTTGAGCTTGACGACCATGATATCATGCGTATTGGTATACTCGGAATACTGAGGATGTTTTTCCAAATCAATGGCATTTCTCGCCACGCCTTCGCCAGCACGAAGAGATCCGAGGTACACACGCCGGGCAAAAATATTACTGATATCACAATGGGCCGCCGTCAGCAACAAATCGTCATGTATGAGCGCAACTCCACATCCCACTTCCCACAAGCCAAAATAGGGAAAGACGTCTCTCACGAGAGTGCCGCCAATAATGCGGGGTTCAGCGACTTCAGCTTTTCGTCTCAAGTGATTTTGATGGGTCTTCGTGGTAGAAGCAGTGGAAGAAGCAGCACTGGCAGAAAGCAAGAGCAGCAAGGCTGGCCAAATTTTAGTAGAGTTTCTCATCTTTTTTTCTTTCTTGTGACTTATTTTTGTGGCGACTTCTTGACTTGACTTGACTTGACTTGAACCAACGATATTTCTGACTGCTCTATTTATATACTAGTAGAGTCAGTGTTTGTTGGCTGAAAGTCCTTCTCTTGCCAATATTATGAATTCAAAAAGTAATTCACGCGAGTGACAACAGTCGTGCTTTTATGAGGGCTTGACTTCGAACGTGCTTCTACTAGCTACTACGTCGTAGTAGTTACAGTTATAGTATTGATGTGTCCTGTCTTGTATTGTTCGAGTCACAGTCGAGACAAGATACGTCTGATAGATTGTGGAAACAACTATATAGTTTGGTACGACTGCTATAGTAGCTCTGCAATGACTAGCTAGCTAGCTAATAGATAGTTTGGATGGAGCAGCCACGTCTGTATGTGATTAGCACGACAGTGTAATCTTTGGTGATCTACTCGTAAAAGTTCACCAAAAATGAGAAATAGGAAATGAGAAGAGGGTCGGCCGCCCAAAGAAAGAATCTTGGTCCCTGATGCTACACCTGGTACACTGTACAAGTGGCATGTCGTGCATATCAAGGACTCGGGATATGATAAACCGGCAAACAACATGTTATTGCCTGCTTCCGTCACTGTGACCGGCACGATGTGATAGAGATCCATCGCATCGCGCGATCCCTGCAGGATACTTCGCACGAATTGGGTTCCCCACATCAACTTCAGAAACTACGTGCGTCCAAGTTCAAAAATTTGGTATCACTTTCGATAAATCTCTGCGTTCAAACGTAACCTTTGGCGGCAGTGAATTTGTCACATACAAGTCGTAGTCTAATTAAAATTGGCGAATCTCATGACCTTCCTTAAGGTTCCCGGGGAGAAATGACTAATCCGTGAAACGGGAATTCCAAATTAAACCACAAACTGCACACAGTAGCTAGCTCGTTCGATCGACTTCCATTCGGGACATGACTTGTTTTAGTCATCCCTGTCTCCGTTCATCCTCTGTCTGGTGCTCCATGGAAAACAAACTGCCACAGTGGCTAGCTAGCTACTAGCTACTAGCTAGCTAGCTAGCTAGCAAGCAAGCAGCAGCAGAGCCATTTGGACAGTTGTGGTTGGCTTCTCAATGTTGTGATTTGGACATTCAAAAGCCCTCAAATTGGAGAAAGATGTCAGGTGATTCATTTCTGAAAACACACAATCACAGATTCCAAACTTCTTGTGCAAAATCAAAAAACGCTGCAGCAAGATTCAGAAGATGTTTCTTCAAACAACATTTAAGCAAGTCAAAGAAGCTTTGTTCATGTTGTTTCACACTGTCATGTCCAACAACTTTTAGAAGTTCAAAACAGAAGAGATTTGATTTTTCATTCTGTGTTCAGATTGCAACAAACAGCTTGCATGTTTTGTTTCAGCATGTCAATTTTGGGTTCTGTTTGAACATTTTGGAGCACACCAGACAAAGAAAGTTGAAATCAGCAAACAATGAAGCACAGAACACATCAAGCTTGATTGATGCAAACTGTTTTTGAGTGCTGCAACGCGCCTTTCAGTTTCTGGACATGCTGGACAAACACATTCACCACGCATCAAATGTTCATGCCAAGAAACACAGAATGCAGCAAACGCCATGCTCTGGAAAGACAAAACTTGAGTTCAATTTTTGTTTCTTTGATGAACAGGTTTTCTTTGTTGTCATTTTGACACAGCAGGCATGTTGTGTTTGACAAGGGTTGGAATCAGAATCAGATGGCTCGAGCAATTCGGGGAATCGCTGCACTCTCTCTGGCGATTCTGGAAGCGACTTTCAAGCAATTTTGCCAGCGCCGATTTCCAAAGCAATTTTCGAACCGTTTCTGTGGCAATTTCTCAATGGTTTGCACACTCATGCTGAACAGTTGGAACCGCTTTCACAGTTTTTCACAAATGACTTGTTTCAATTGTTTTTTTTTGTTTTTGCATGTGCTTTTTGACATTTCTCCTGCACGGAAGCTTCAATTCAACCAAAATCTGCATTGAAAAAACATTGCGAATGCAAAATTGTGTTTTCTTCACGCACCAGTTGCAATCCATTGTCAACTCTGACCTGATGGAAGGGTCAGCAGGGCGCGTCAAGACATGGTTTGGGCTGTTTTCACAGCGTTGTGGCTAGATTTCCCGGCTGTTGCACTGAAGTCTTCATCAAGCATTCAACCAAAATGCACAAAGAAAAAACATCACAAATGTCAAATTGCCATTTCTTCATGCATCAACTACAACTTGTTGTCAAATCTGAGCTGATGGAAGGGTCAGAAGGGTGTCTCATCACATGATTTTGCATTTTTTGACAACCACGTGCCCAGACCTCCTCACTGCTGATCTGAAGTCTCCATCTTGATTGTCTGGACTGAGTCATGAATTTCCCAGTCACCAGTGGGAACAACCCTGTTGAAACCCCAACATTGCCACCTTGTCCCTTGTGGTTAAAATCGCTTGAAAATCAAAATCTCCAGTGCCTAGCGATTCGGGAAATCGGCAGAGCTGTTCCAAATTGGCCAATTCCAACTCTCAGTGTTTAGTTCCTCACCTGCCCCATTTTGATGTCCGAGACTGGTGTGCTTCCAGTTGGGAAAAGGGAAGAACGACCGAAGTTGGAAGGAGTCGAACAAGCACGCGTTTGGCTAAGAATTCTCTAGAACCTTATCTGTACTCTTCCCGTAATCTCTCTGGTACGATTGATAAATATCCAAGTCGGGGCTAATGCGTTCCACTTAGCGAAGATCCGTGATCGTTAAATCTCTTAACTAACTTCAGTCTTTGATATTGCTGTTTTTTAAACCAAATATATCGCACATTCTTAGACGTGGATCTTTTTTTCCATGACTGCAATAACACGAGCAGTTTTTTGTCTTCTTCGGTTTACGTAAGCCTTACACTGCAACTATGAGAAATTGAGCGGGAGATAGAGTCTCATTTTCTATCCTCTTTCAGCACAGATACCACTTCTTAAAACTCAATCTTATACAGCATCATGCGAAGATCTTTCAGCCCCAACCAGTCTCCTCGACGAAGTTTGGAAAGGCGACCATCCCTACTGAAAGATTATTCCGACAGATCGATCAATCTGACGGAACAGGAGGATTTGTCCCGATTGCCACTTCGAAAATACCCCAAAGATAATGGCCGGGCAACGTCCTCGTATTTACCGTCTTCGTTGCAGAGAGGCGGGCCTTCAGTCAGCGCCTTCTCGGAGGGTGAGGATAAGATCGAATTTCTGTTTCGTCCCCTCCACACCAATCCTAGTGGCATCCCCATGAAGCTCCAAAGATCTTTGTCTGCTAGATTGACAGCACCAAAGAAGCAACTTGCGGCCCCTCTTACACCTACTCCATCCAGCAAGACATCCAGGCGTCTCTCTTCGAGAAGCTTGAACAGTCGCTCGTTTGATCTTTTGGTACCCCCAGCAGCCAAGTCAACCGACATTCGGGATTTTGAATCTTCCTTCCACAGCACAGGCAGTACCTGCATGTCAGTGGAGCAAAAACAGGAAGAAGATCGGGCCCTTTTGGTGAATCAAATCTCCACCTTTCAAAAGAGCCCCACAAAGCGTAACCGACGCAAATCACAGTTTCCCAAGTCACAAACAGCAGCAAAATCGGAATTGGTCATTTCCATTCCCAAAACGATCCAAACGGAAATGGAAAACAGTAGCATAGGTCGAAAGAAATCGGTTCGGCGGGTTCAGCCGCCTACTGAGAAGACACCCCCAAAAGCAAAGCCTGTTTTTGCTTTGACCAATGACCTGAACAAGAGTAAAAATACTTCCACAAGTGAGGAGTCCCCGTCAGAACCTTCATCACCCAGAAGTGAAGTTCCACGCCCGCATCTGAGGCATTCTTCGTCTACCGTAACACAAGCTTCCGACGTAGCCCTTGTCGACGGTACCGTGGGCGATCATCATCATCACAACGACGACGTTGTTTGGACGCGAGGCTTTCGTCCTCGAAATCGTCGGGATTTGGCATCCGCCATTCAGTGTGGATCTGCTTTTGCCCCCAATCATCCTGCTAATTTGTTCAATGCCAGTCGTATCACACGTCATGATTACTCCCATAGTAGTAGCGAGGCCACTGCTCCGGCTGCAGCAAGTCCTCGTGGTCGCCAACTGTCCTCCCTTTTGAAGAAGACGGTTGATGCTGCTAATGATACTACAAACGTACCGGCAAGTCGAGCCCGTCGTAGCACCGAGATGGCTCATGCAGGCAGTCCACGGTCCATGAAGACGAACAGCAACAGCGGCCGTCGTGCAAGCTTGACATCCCGAGACATGACTGCACTCCTCATGATCAAAAGCAATTCGACGCGCGTTCTGAATTGCAAGTAATTTATAATTGGAATTTCGTGTGCTTGGTCGGTTGGACAGATTCTTCATGGACTGGAATCAACTAAAAGACGCATTTTGCTAATAGCATTAATAAATTTCATATTACATAATACATCTCTTTATATAACACCTTCGCTACAGTGGTGGAGCATAGGTTTTGTAGATAGGAGTCATGCCCCCACATACTTTGCGTCAAGCATGGATACGTGTACTAGTATACATAGAATGCGTCCACCAGGCCCCACACTATGAGATGAAAGAAAGAGGCCGTCAATTGACAGTGCCAATCCCTCGGCTTTTTTTACTTCCCCCTGCACCGGCCAGTCGAATGACTTGAAAAGCAGAGTCAACATTCTCTAATGCGAGGTCTCCTTCTGCCTGATTGGCCAAATGATGGGGGTGGGGGCTCGTATCACGGAACCGTCAATTAAGGTTTTCGTCTAGCAACCAAGCATCCTGTTGCTTTGGATCAATCTAATGCTCTCGGAAACCACAATACTGTAGATATCGCGCAAAAGCATAGTGGCAATAGGGGGCATGCATACTCATCAATATCAAATACAATTTTTAGGGAGGCTGGACAAACCATTGTCATGGAAACGGGGCCGTCAGTGGCGTTACAGAAAAAGCCGACCAGGCAATTGTTTCGTTGTGATGAACTGTCTACACCACCATGGTATATTTTATGTTTTGGGATTCTTTTACCATGCAGGTTGACATTTCCGTTCTGTCGAGGTGGGTAACTACCTGACAATTAATCATTGGACGTCCTCATCATCAAAATCGTTGTTGCTGCTGTTGTTGTCATGATCGTTTCGTGTTTGACTTGTCTGCATTGAAACCCCTGTGGACTTTCTCGTTAGGTTTAAAATACAGATTGTTTTGTTTGTCGTTTGGCGAAAGCAATGATCCGTACAAGCACTGAATGTTTGATTGAGCTGTTGCATGTGCGCATCGCGAAAGACATGCTGCTCGTGCTGCAGCTGAAGAAGCTATAGCTGCTGGTTACCTACAAGCTAGCTACCTACTGTCTCTCGTGTGATTACACTGTCGTTTCGTGGGTATTGAAGCATCTAGTTCGTCTAGATAACTAGACGGATGATCCAAGTTCATGAAGCAAATTAAAATATGTACATTTCAACCCAAAATGTGAGTCCGCGAAAAAGTCGCTGTGATCGTACTGCTAGAATTGTTCGTTGATGTACTGACCGACAGTAGGTGGGCTCCGCGCCTGTACCGTGCATCGTGAGTGTGTCGGAATTTGACTGCCAGAAGCGCCCGTAGATTGAGTCGGTGCGAGTCGATGTGAGTCGTTTTTGAGTCGATTGTGAGTCGCAAAACCCAACCAGAAAGTGCACAGAAGACTGAGCCTACTAGCTAGCCGATTGTACTAAGAAAGGCGTTGTCATGTCACAACAAAGGAACGATGACACATCTGACATCGCGAACGATCTCAAAGTGATCCTCGCCCTCGCGCTAACATTCCTAATACTGGTAGCCATTAGATCAGCAGTAGCTAGCTAGAGTAGCTAGATTTTATGATTGGGTTGCCGAGGAGTTAGTAATCAACCATGGTCGTTGCGCTGGTTGATATGGTGCGAAAGCTGTTTGTTGCAATGGTGAAAGCATATTAGTTACTTGACCAATAGGTTTTTCGCTACTAGCTACAGTAGTAGCTAGCTAGCTAGAAGCTTCACCATACGATAGAAGCTCCAGCTATCTACTGTAGCTCTACACTGCGGTACAACGTATGGAAAAGTAGAGTAAGGAAGAGTGACGTTCACGACCTGTTAATTAATGACAGCTGTCCAATCGACTAACTAGAGCGAACTTTGATGTCAAGCAACGTGGTCATAAACGTGGTTCGCTTTGACACCATGGGTCGTAAATTTGATCCTTCCTTTTGGTGAAGCCTTCCAATCCCATTCGTGCCAAAAGCAGTACGTGGTGTGACTGGTGTCTGTCCCATCATCACAATTTAATCCCAAAGCCATCATGTGCCGGCAAGAAGAAGACAAGACAGCCATCAGCACACTCATCGATACGATCAATTAGGTACAGTGGCAAAAAGCGAGAACCTTTACTTCAGATCGAAGTAAGAAGATGTCATAATTCTTTTTCGAGAGAGGTATCAGCAATAACTTGTTGTTGTTGTTTCTTCGAAAGAAGAATATCGCATTGCAACTATCCATACCCTACTACTACTAGCTAGTAGTGTGAGTGATTGAGTAAGTGAGTGAGTGAGAAAAATCAAATCTTCGATGGTCAAAGTAAGTTGCAGTGGTTTTTAGATCGAACATATCCATTGCCGACGAGGAACATCTCCACAAGTATTGACATTCTCTCACCGCCTCTTTATCACTCAGTTTCGTACTCTTCTCTTTTCGACGGTGGTCGGCAGTAGTGTTATCGTTGGACCTGGAGATGCGTTTACCCCTGACTTTGCCTTCAAGATGAAGCAGGCGGCCTTGTTTGCCAAAGAACACGAGGGGAAATCCTCGGTCGTAAGCGGTAGCCAACCACAGCAAAATGTCGTGATTCGTCGAATTCCAGATTTGGATTTGTATCGGGACCAAAAGAGTCGTCGATCGGTCACATTTCCACCCTCGTTTGGGGATTACATGGCCGTTCGCAAGCGTTCTGAGCAGCACAATCAAAACAAGTTTTGGCAGAGTCATTTGGATCCGCATTGATGGAAACGAGAGAAGGAAAGAGCTGCTACAGTTACCGCCATTTTTAGCACACACCACACACCACACAACACGCAGCACACCACAAACACAGCACACGCAGCAAACACACACACCACTACAGATAGCCTAGCAAATGTAGAGAGACCAATCCTTGCTACTATTCTTTGCAGTTCTTGCTCTTCAAACGCACGTTCTTATCTAGCACCCACACAAGACACAATCACACACAGAAAAAAGGGAGTTGCCGGGCACACGTCGGTGCATGGATTGGAGAGACACACGACGACGACGATGGCTTCTCTCTTTTTTACTTTTGACACATCATTTCATCCTGTACCACTACTAGCTACTAGTGGAAGGAGTTGGAAAACTACTAGCACCCGCAAATGATATCCGCACACCTATAAATAAATA
>Ga0163149_10005344_pt1 | contig 13591 bp, 12 predicted proteins | sample OliLakLV19MP5G1_FD_148604 | JGI IMG/M metagenome (GOLD analysis project Ga0163149, IMG submission 148604) | Freshwater microbial mat bacterial communities from Lake Vanda, McMurdo Dry Valleys, Antarctica - Oligotrophic Lake LV.19.MP5.G1 | ecosystem: Environmental > Aquatic > Freshwater > Lake >...
GTATTGCTGCCACTTTAAAATGCAAAATTAATCAGGGTGAGCCATGCATTTTTTATTGCAACCTATTGATAATCAGCGTTTTTTGAAAATTATTGCCATCAACGTTACGCTTCCCGAATGTGCGACGCTTAGGAGCAATTTTCGGGAAGCGATTGTTCGCTGTATTATATATTTAGACAAATGTTAATTCTCCAAGATGAATTTACCCCAAGCCCAACCTACAACTTCTTCATAACCAACTTTTAACCATATCCCTTTTTCTCCATTTACTTCTACTTCATGGTCGTCTTCACCAAGTATCGTTACTTTTGAGCCGTTAGGAATCAGTTTAATAATAGCGGCTTTGTCAGAAGGCGCTGAACGTAATCGCAAATCAGAACCTTTTAAAGTATGCACAGAGCCATACTTTTTGTCTGATGGCTCCTCTTTTTTGGGAGTGGGTGAAGGCGTTGTCGTTGGATTTGAGTCTTGTGGGGCAGGTGAAGGAGTGGGTGTTTTTACGACTGGAATAGTTACATGCCCTGAGCCTGACGGGGTATAATAACCTAGGTCAACTATTAACCCTGGAACTGTTTCCTCACTAACAATCCTTGCTTTTACATACCTTCCAGAGTAAAAACTTTCACTATCGTAGACAGAGACAGATCCGTCTCTTTTTACAACCAAGTAATATTTCCGGTTAAATGACTCCACAAAAACTGCATTTTGAAATTTTTCGCTTGTTTCAAAATCCAAGGCGACAAAATTGTTGTTTTTGAAAGCTGGTCTGGCCTTGATCTGCAAGTTGTCATTAAGATAAAAGGCATCAAAGAAAACAAACTGTGCCTTTTCAGGGGCTTTTTCGAGCGCAATATTGCTGGCGTGAGAATGAACATCCCAAATGTACATATTGCCAGATTTGTCGATGGCATAGTGATTTTGAGTATTTGTTGTGCCGACTTTTACAATATTTTCCAAGCCATTTATTAGATAAGCATCTTTTATCTGATCATTGGTACTTTCATGGGCAATATAATTACCAATGTTCATCCCAGTAACATATACTTTTCCATCCTGCGTACATGCGATCGAATAATTGAGCCCTGCTGCAATATCAACCACATTTTTTAAAGAGTTTAAGCCTATATAAGAGGCTTTGTCGCCTAATCCAGAAATGCTTCCGTCTTCATTCAAGAGTAAAACGTGTGCCGTGCCACAACTTATTTTTTTTATGGGCTTTTCGGTCTTTACTTCTTTCATCTCTTCCGGGTTGAGTATATTCCACGCCTTAACCTTACCATTACTTTGCAGCGCCAGGCCCGAAAACGGGAATGGAAGAAAGTCGGCCAGCGATGCTACTTTGTCGATATTACACACATTGTCGATGTTGATCTTTTGAATATTTTTCATGGCATTCGGCTTGCGGATTGACCATTGCCATATAACGCCATCTTCAGCAAGGGCCATTGCTTTGAACCCTTCAGGAGAACTCGTATAAATCACTGGGAAGCTATTGGAACAAGTCTTGCTTTCACCTAATAGCCCTCCGCCGCATCCTTTAAAGCCGTTTTTGCATGATAACATAGCGAGAAATACAAGTATACAAAATAAAACAGTTGGCTTCATTTTTTAAATTAGTTTGAAAAGTGATTTTTTCAGGAAAGTAGAATATGAATTTTAAATGGCTGATTTATTTATTTTCAAATATAGCAAACAGGACACCAATATACGCAGCCGTTTACGTTGTCTGTGAGTTGATCTTTACCAGTCACTTTATTGCTTTTTTATAAAACCACCCCACGCCCAACCAACTGTACCATTGTACTCAATCTTCAACCACTTGCCTTTTTCGCCACTTACAATCACGTCTTTATTGTCCTCTGCGATAATTTTTACCTCTGAGCCGTTAGGAATTTGAGTTAAGATAGTTGATGTGTCTGAAGGCTCAGAGCGAAGTCTCAAATTTGAGCCTTGCTTGGTTTGTACCTTTCCTTTGACGGTGGTTGCGGAGCCAATAGGCTGTTGTACCAGATTTGGACTATTTGAACCTGTGGCGGGGTGTGTGAATGACTCCGTGTCAATTATTGGATCAAAGTTTTGAAGATAAAAATTATAAGTACTGTATTGTTTGTTGCCTATTTGTTTAGGATTACTTCCTTTTAAATCTGTTTCGAATAAATTATAGTTGGCAGTGAACACAACTTTGTTCGCTTCCGGCAAAACTATAACTTCTTGAAACAAGTAAGGTGTAAGGCGTACATGTTGCATGGTCTGAATGTTATAAAGCCAAGTTCCTTGTGTTTTTAAATCGCCCTCACGTCGATAAATAAATGCCTCGCCAGAGATCCAATAATAATTTTTCGATATATTGCTTATTATTACTTGCGGATTTATCAATTTTAGGCCACTATCTTGTAAATTCATGACCATATAATTAGCGTTTTTGATCTCTTCTTTTAGAGGAATCAAAATATGTCCACCATCTAATGAGATATTATGAGACCTATTGCGGCTTTCAAGCTTTGATTCTGCCCGAAAGCGATTTACATCGATGTTGGATTTGCCTTCTAACAATTCTTCAACTGTACGGTTTTCCCAATTTGTTTTATATATTTTTGAAGTGTACATATCACCTGCCCAGACAATCGCTAAAGTATCGGAGATCCATGAACAGAAATAATTGTTCAAAGGTGGGAGATTAAGGGGCTTATTTGTGAAATCTTTCATATCAAATACCAAAGGCGTTGTTGACTTTTCTACGATTAGATAATATCGCCTATTGGGAGAGATAACGTTAGATGCAGGTTTGTCCGAAAGAAAATAGCTACGTTCTACCGGTTTCCCCTCACCATGCTTAAATTGAAAAGATTCTTCAATATTTCCACTTTTACTATCCAACTGCAATACCATTTCATTCTTGCCGCTTTGGAAGTTGTTTGCGAGAAGAATATGGTCTCCATACCAATTGCAGACCGCAGGGTTAGCCAGGATACCCAATTGGGTCAATTGTTTTTGTCCATTTAATTTTCCATTACTGAAGTTGACATTTGCTGACCAAAGATCGCCTTCTTTATTGTAAAGAATAGTCTTATAATCTGGCGATGCTGATGATTGAAAGCCGAGTGTGATTGAGTTAATAAACTTACCTTCGCTATTAATGGTTACTAAGCCGTGATCCCAGTAAGTAAGATAATTATTTTTTTTATGAAAAAGGGGGCTAAGCCCACCAAATACTTTATTAGGAATTACAGGGGTGTGGGTTCTCACATCCATTAGCGTGCCACTAAACACATAATAATGTTTAATATCTTCGTATTTTAGTTTACTCGTCTGTGAAGACACTATGTTGGTTAAACACAGAAAAAATATTGTAATTTTCGACATCTTGCACATATTACTTTATTTTGAATAATTTGAAATGAGTTTAGTTGATTTTAAGGTAAATGGTTGCCCTTGAGTTTTGGTTTATTTAAAAGTCAAGAGTAGATTGTAATCCCAAAAATGGCTGAATAATTGTAGCGGTTTTTTATTTTTTTCATTTTTATTACAGCGAACGGTTGCACTGCTGACGTGGCCGCGTTTAGTCGGCCGTGAAAAGTAGTGCATTGTTCGCTGTATTACTTTTTGACAAGTTGTAAGTCATAAAAATTAAAATTTCCAACAATATTTAATGCTGCTAACTTTAAAAAATTAGTATCTCCTACAATAAACTCTACTCTCCCCTTTGCTTTTGTACCCTTAATAATTTCATATGTTTTAGTTCCATTACGAATTTCAGCGGTCCCTACTTGATGTAGAATACTTTTATAGGAAAGGCCATTTCCATCAATAACTTTATTTGACGCCCCAATTACTTTGATGGATTTACTGGGCTCAGTGCTTTTGTTTTCGTATAATAGGTGACAGATAAGTTTATTTCCTGCTAATTCGCATTTAGTCACAGTTACTTCGATTCCATTTACTAGTTCAGATTTGTCATCCGGGTTACTCAATTCTTCAGTTTTTTTATTTTTATCTCCCGATTTTCCTTCACATATTAGCATAATATTTTTATTGATTATTTCAGATTGAGGAACACTTTCAATCATTTTATTCCTTTCACAATCTAATTTTTTCGCTTCTATTTGAAATGAGGCAACAGATTTAAATACGCTCCTGTCAATTTTAATCTGATAATTGCCACTATTATCAGTTTTTGTTGAATATGGCTTGCCCAAAATGCTGACTTCTACTATTGCATCTTCAATTTCATTTCCTCCTTTATCTGTAACTTCTCCATAAATTATTACTTGGGGCGAAGTTGGCTCTTGTTCAATTTTTATTATTATATTATTATCAACCTTTATTGCTCTATTTGCAACAATTTCTGTTTGATTAGGTACGTAACCTTTTTTTCGTACGTTTACTCTTACTTTTCTATCTTCTGGAACGTTTTGAAATGAAACGACACCATATCTATCCGTTTCTTGGTCAGGGAGCGGGATTTCTTCAATGAAAACAATTGCTTTTTCAATGTTTTCAGATGATTTGGAATCAATAACTTTTATCCTGAATGAGCTTTGTGCATTGAGGCTTAATAACAATAATGCAAAAAAAATGATTGTAAATGAGAATTTCTTCATCGCGATTTATTTAAAAATAGTGAATGACTTTCAGAAAGGGCAATATTAGGCTCTTCTACTTCGTACCCGGCCTTTACAAAAGTAGCCTTTACAGTATTATAAACTCCGTATTTTTGAACAACAACACTTGGGATGACAAAATTCCCATTTTTGTCTGTCTCTAATGTAAAGGGAAGGCCGATAAAAGTAATAAAAACATTTGGGATTGGCTTTTTAGTGTCATTATCTTTAATTGTTATTACAATCCCTTCAAAGTTTTGACTTTCTGTATTTTCCTTTACAGGTTGACTGATTGGTCTGTACTCTTTTATTTCTTTCGATTTCTCTTGTTCAATATGTTCCGATGGTCTAACCTCTTCGATTTTTGGAATTGGGTTTGATAATTTAGGGTTGTCTGTTTTCCTGTAATTTAATTGGTCTTTATAAACCGTAGCCAAAGTGCCAATCAAGGCAATGACTGCAACGATTATTAAGTATTTGCCATTGATGTGCGCTTGATTTTCTCCTTTGTCCATAGTTTATATTTATTTTTTCTCGTTACAGCGAACGTTTGCTTCCTTGTCACATCGCCGCGTTTAGCGAGCGGTTGGCAAGGAAGCCATAGTTCGCTGTATATTCATTCAAGGTCAATATGATATTTATCGATCAGCGAGATAAAAGAATCTCTTATTTTATTCATTTCAACCTCCTTACTTTCAAAGTTTATAATTCCTTTTCGATTTGCCTCACATAATGAATTGAACCTACTTGTCAAGATTAAAACCTCATTTAAAGCAACTTCGTCTTTAAGTACATTTTTAATATCAAGCAGTGCTTTCGATAATTCGTTACGGGACACTAGATCCTTGAAGTAATTTATACCTTTGTCAACTATGCTTTCCGATTCATTCTTCATCTCTTTAATTTCAGAAAAGGAGATATCGCCCACTTGGATATTATGTGATTTTGATATATTTATTTTTTGAATATTTTTTTTCATTACATTTGATTGTCGTTGCCAAAAGAAATATTACCAATTTTTAGTTGGGTTGATTTCGAGACTTTTATATTTTGAGTGTTATTAATTGTGTTTGTAATTAAATTGTTTAGGTCTTCGGTTAACAAATTGTTTGCTTTTGCAAACTTTCTGATACTTATCATTAAATTAAACGAAATTGACTGAAAATAAGATTTCAAATCAATTGCATCATAAGCACTCCCATCAAATCGAGTATTAAGACGATTCAAAATTCTATAACTTCCTTTAAAGTATTTATAAATCCAAAACCAAACTGTCACGGGGGCATATAGAATGAAGGATAATGCGTGATACCAAGAATGATGTCCTTGCACAAAAGCATTATGATGGATAAGAATTTGCTCTCCTACAGGCTGAGTATATAAGAAATAATATAAAGTTGAGTTTCGCTGAGTTTTAAGTCTGATTTTGAAAAAAAAGCGGCCATCATTCTTTTTTTTATGATCTTGAATGTATATAACTTCTTGATTATAACCCGAAATATTCTGGTAACTTTCTTTTAAGTTATTAAAAATATCATCCAGCAATTTTTCATTCACTGCAATAATGTTCTGCTCTGTTCTATCATTCAAGCCAAGGGGCACAATCAGGGAAAATATTTGGCGGCCATACCGGTTAAAAAGTTCTGCACCTTCAAAGACTTGGGGTTTATTACTTTCTCTATAGTACCTTTCATACAAATATAAAAAGAGTGCTAATAAAGTGCCATATAAATAAACCAAAATCAATATTAAGTGCTGCGTGAGATCATTCTTCAATTTTGGAATGCCAATAGTTGAAACAATAAAATTAGCAGCCTCTGCCACATAAGTGTTCTTTACAGAATCTTGCTGACTAAATTCTTGGATTTCTCTGTATCGTGACAATAACAAAAGATTATAATCCAGCACTTGACATGCGTGAATTAAACTAGTTGTATTATTAAATTTAATCTGAGATAGAAAAGAATTTAATGATTGGTATGTTGGTTCATTATTATTAATTGATACAATTAAATTAATTTGCGATTTTTTCTTAAAAAAATTTAAACTATCAAGTCCTTGCTTTATGTCAATTAAGTCTTTCTTGTTTATTATTATTGTTTTAATCATGTTATTCAATGCGTTTATAGTATCAATTTGATTCAAAGGGTCAAGGCTCGGAATATTTTTTATATAACTCCTCGCACGTTTTTCTTCATCGCTTATTTCTTTTTGTAATTTCTTGTCAATGGGTAACTGTACAGAAAGTGAAGATTTGCAAGTCTCATAAAAAAGCCATAATGATATGCAGGATAATACAATATGAATACCTAAACTTGGTCTGGATGCAAGATAAAAAATTGTTAGTGATACAATTAAGCCATCCAGCCAAGGGATGGAAGTTGAAAATAGTCCAAAAATTGATGACATATATTTGTTATTGGGTGAAAAAATCGAAACTAATTAGCATTTTGAGATACTTGAAGGTACATCAGGTAAAATGGCGTTAATTTTATTTATTTTAGTCACAGCGAACTATGGTTAAACGCAACTCCCCCCTATATAGACCCTATTGCGTCAAAACCCGCTTTGTATTCAGCGGTAGAGAAACTTTCAGTTGCGCCAATCCAGCCAATTTGGTTGGCTTTACGCAACTGCTGTACCAATAAATGGGAAGGAAAGAGAGGCATAAGGTTCATATGGGTGGTTGTTTAGTTATGCAAATGTACGCTGAAATTTCAAATTTCCAAATCATCTAACGGACTTTTTATCTTGTCCCAACTTTTTTTGGTGATATGCGTATAAATCTCAGTCGTTTTGGTGCTTTCATGCCCCAGCAAGTCTTGAATATAGCGCAAATCCACCCCTTTTTCCAACAAATGCGTGGCAAAAGAGTGCCGCAGCGTATGTACGGTTGCTAATGGATTGATCTTTGAGCGTTCTTTAGCCGCCGTAAAAATTGCCTGCACACTGCGGTCACTGTAGGCACCGCCGTCAGCGCCCTCAAAAAGCCAATGTACGGGACGGTAACACGCTAAATAAGCACGCAGCAACACCTCTGTTTTTCCTGCTAATATGGTGCACCGATCTTTTTTTCCTTTGCCATCCCGTACGAAAATGCGATGCTCATCAATCTGTATATCTGTCAGGCGTAATTTGGTCAGTTCGCCAAGTCGTAATCCGGCAGAATAAATGAACATCAGGATACAGCGGTGTTTTAGGTTATCTACGGATTGCAGCAAACGGGTCACCTCCGCTTCCGTCAACACCTGGGGGATTTTTTGCGGCTTTTTGGCCTGTACCAACCCTTCTGCTTTGGCAGATTGGTCAAGGACTTCGCAATAGAAAATCTTTATGGCACAGGCAATCTGATTCTGATAAGACTCGGTGATGTGTTTATCACGGATGAGGTGCATGATGTAATCATTGATCTGCTTGCGCGTAATCTGACTGGGCTTGATGTCATTGTAATACAGGATAAACTGTCGAAGCGAGCTTTTATACGATTTGATTGTGCGCCAACTATATCTTTTTAGCGTTAGCACTTGTTCCAAAGCAATTATGGCAGCTTCATATCGTGCTACGGCAAGTGGTTTTTGTGGTTTTTGATATGGTGGTGCAGCCTCTGGCAACCGCTCTGGGATGGCCTTATCAGGTTGGAAGGTCCACGCGATCATGCCTGGCAGATACTGCTCCAAAAATCGAAAGGTCAGTTTGGTTGCGGGTATTTCCCAGCAATAAAAGGATCTATTCCAACGCCGGCCATGTATGTTTTTTACTTTGCTCAATTGAGTAGGTACCATGTCCCGGGGCAAGTCAAGACACCAGTAATCCTGGGTTTCAGGGTGTACATGCATGGTAATTTTATCAGGTCGTTTGTCAAATTTTACAGTTGTATTGGTTTCAGATGGTTGTAATACAACCGGTGTTTCACGATCAATAATTAATTTGTCCTTAAAAAAATCCTGAAACCCCTTGAAAAGTTCTTTACTGCGCGGCACGCTCCACAGTTTCTCTCTGGAATGCCACCATTTTCCGGGCGTTTGATCCACAAAAGATTTCCAATCTTTACGTTGGGGTGGCACAAAAAGAAAGACCCGGTCGGGTTGTTCAATGCAATACCGAACTGTGACGCAATCTTCGGGAGTTTCCGATGGTGCGGGTACTTTTTCCGCATTTGTAAAATAATCCGGCAAAGTGCCAATTGAAGGTGGCTTCATTTGCTTCCCGCTTTCAAAAGGGATGGATGGAATGACCGTATCCGGAGACGATTGTGCGGCATCAAGCAAATTCGTCACAGGAATGCCTTCAAAAACGCTTCTAAATTGGCTCCAAGCCTCTTTTGTAGATGGCATCAGCCAAGCTTTAAACTCTGGCGAGAAGTAGCTGCCTTTTACCTGTTTCATCATTGCCGGGAAAGAAGGATCGAATTGCAGGTTTTTGACAGCAATCCGAGTGGTGTTTTCCCAATCCATCGAAGACACTTTTATGTCCATACGCTCTTTTTATTTACAATACTAAGAAAAAATAGAAAACAAAACAACTGATAATCATTGATTTATTAATTTAAATGATTGTATCGGATAATTAACCGATAGCAATCCGATAAAATTATTTATACTTGCTGTTTCTAAGAAAACTGCCCGGCCATGAAAAAGGAATGTGCATAATGTGGGAGTGATTTTGTCGGTCGCAGCGATAAGCGGTTCTGCAGCTTAGCTTGTAAAAATGCTTTCAATATTGCTCAAAAGAAAACAACCCGGGATGTAGTCAAAGAGGCGGACGGCTACCTGCATCGCAACCGGGAAATTCTGGCGATGCTAATGGGTAGCGACGCTAAAATCACCTTTGATAAAATGATGCTCACCCGCGCCGGGTTCAAGTGGGACTATATGACCGGCATCTATTGGAATAAAGAAAACAAAATGTACCGCATCGTCTATGATTTCGCCTGGATGGACTTCAGCGACCAAAAGGTTCTGGTGGTGCGGAAAACGTTGAAGTAAACAATCTGATCCCTGACTTCCACAGCTAAAAGCCAAATTTAAAACATACAAAGCGTATCAATCCCATCCCCGTCGCCCACCCGACCATCCTGCTATTATTCCACCCATTAAAAAAAATCGCAGTAGCTTAGCCTGTCTTTTCAACCAACCAACTTTTCGTATGACCAACACTCTACAATACCTTCGATTGGCCTTAATGATATTACTCTTAGCAGGATTCCTCCCCGCTGGTGCGCAGCAATTTCAGGCAGCAATCAATGCTTATTTAAAGCAGGAAAAAGCCCAACTCACCGACGCGGATATTGCCAGCTACGTCATTTCCGACCAGTACACCAACCGCGAAACCGGGGTGACCTACACCTACCTGCACCAGCAGGTGGCAGGCATCCGGATTTTTAATGCGGTGAGCACGATGGCGCTCCGCGATGGGGAAGTGGTGCATTTTGCCAACCGCTTCCACGCCAAGGCTGCCGGGAAAGTGAACGCCACGCAGCCGGTGCTGAAAGCGGAACAGGCCATTGAAGCGGCGGCTGCGCACTTAGGGCTGACGCTGAAAGAAACGCCGAAATTCATCGGCATGGAAACCGACCGCCTGCGCCAAACCTGGTCTAAAGGCGGCATCGCAAAGGAAAACATCAAGGTGGAACTCCTGTACCTCGCAGTGGACAATACCCTGCGCTTGGCCTGGAACGTCAGCCTGGCACCGGCGAACAGCGCAGATTGGTGGAACATCCGCATAGACGCGCTCACGGGCGAATATTTGGAAAAAAACAACTGGACTGCCAACTGCGATTTTGGCCCGGCGCATCAACACAGTGCCGTTTGCCGGGATTTCGAGCATCAGCCGGAAGCGGTGGCCCCGGTCGGGGAGGAAAAACTCAATACCGGCAATTACAACGTTTATGCCCTGCCGCTCGAAGCGCCTGCGTTTGGCGTGCGTAGCCTGCTGACGGATCCGCACAACACGGTTGCTTCACCGTATGGCTGGCACGACGACAACGGGGCGGATGGCGCAGAATACACCATCACCCGCGGGAATAACGTCTATGCTTACGAAGACCGCGCAAATGAAGATACACCCGGCTATTCGCCCGATGGCGGGCCGGAGCTGAATTTCGACTTCCCGATTGACCTGGCGCTGACACCGGAAGCGAACCAGGATGCCGTGCTGACGAACCTGTTCTACCTGAACAACATGCTGCACGACGTTTTGTACGTGCATGGTTTTGATGAGCGGGCCGGCAATTTTCAGGCCAATAACTATGGAAACGGCGGCTTGGGCGACGATTATGTGCTGGCGGAAGGCCAGGATGGCGGCGGCACAAACAACGCCAATTTCAGCACACCGGAAGACGGATTCAATGGCACCATGCAAATGTATTTGTGGCCTGCCGACGTGCCTGCGGTGGTGCAGGTGGTTGCTCCGGAAAGCATTGCGGGGGATTATTTCGCGGTAGAGGCGGCTTTTGGCCCCGGTTTGGCCACGCTGGTGACGGCAAATGCCGTACTCATTGACGACGGCGTGGCACCGACTACGGATGCCTGCGAAGCCATTCAAAATGGCGCTGATCTGGCTGGAAAAATTGTCATCATAGACCGGGGAACCTGTTCCTTTATCAGCAAGGCGAACGCGGCGGAAGCGGCAGGTGCCATTGCCGTAATTGTCATCAACAATACAGGCGGAGACCCCATCTCGATGGGTGGAGCCGGAACCTCCAATATTCCGGCAGTGATGATTTCCCAGGCTGACGGCGATTTGATCAGGGCACAATTGAGCGCGGGCCAGGTAGTCGAAATCACCCTCGGGGCGGCCGGCGGCGCTACGAATCAGGATCGTGATGGCTCCCTCGACAACGGCATTATTGCCCACGAATACGGTCACGGCCTTTCTACGCGGCTCACTGGCGGCTCGTCCAATTCCAATTGCCTGTTCAACGGAGAGCAGGGCGGCGAAGGCTGGAGCGACTGGCTGGGGTTGATCCTGACCATCGAACCGGGCGATGCGGGACCGAACAGCCGCGGGATCGGCACCTACGCGTTGGACGACGCGAGTGGTCAGGGCATCCGGCGTTTTCCATATTCAACAGACATGTCCATCAATCCGCATACTTATGGCAGTTTAGCGAACAGCGTCGGCGTGCATGCGGTGGGCGAAATCTGGAGCCAGGTACTGTGGGATATGACCTGGAAATTGATTGACGCAGAGGGTTTCGACCCGGATTGGTACAATGGAACCGGCGGAAACAATACGGCGCTGAGGTTGGTCATCGAAGGGATGAAATTGCAACCTTGCGGCCCGGGGTATTTAGATGCCCGCGACGCCATTTTGAAAGCGGATGAAATGCTGTACGAGAACGCACACCGCTGCCTGATCTGGGAGGCTTTTGCGAATCGCGGCATGGGTGCGGATGCCTTACAGGGGAGCGCGAACGAAGTCGGCGACGAAACAGAAAACTTCGACTTGCCCAATCTTTGCCTGACCGCAACCATACCGCCGACGGCCAACTTTGCGGCAAACACCCTGATCAATTGCTCCGGTCGTTTCAGCTTCACAGATTTGTCCACCGATATTCCGCAATTCTATCTCTGGGATTTTGGCGATGGCAATACCAGCGAAGCAGAAAATCCTTCGCACGAATATGCCGTTCCGGGAACCTACACGGTGACCCTGACGGTAACCAACAATATCGGGACGGATGAATATGCGCTGGAAGTTGTCTATTCAACTTTGCCTGCCCCGGCGCTTTCCGGAAACACAACCGTGTGTGAAGGCGGCTCTACAACACTGACTGCGGCGGTTGAAACCGGAAATACAGCCATCTGGAGTGTGGGCGGTACGGTCGTTTACACCGGCACGGCTTTCCCAACACCGGAGATTACTGCGCCAATCACATATTCAGTGCAGCAATTAGAAGACAAACCCATTTTTAACGCAGGCCCACCCGACAATACTTTAGGCGGCGGCGGCAACCACAATACCGGATTTGACGGCCAGGTGCTTTTTGAAGCCTTTGCACCGCTGAAAATTGTGTCCGTATTTATTTACGCACAAGGCGCTGGCAACCGCACCATCCGCCTGTTGGACGAAGGCGGGGGAGACCTCCAGGCCGTTACGGTTTTTGCACCTGCAGGATCGAGTCGGATTGTGCTTAATTTAGAAATTCCGGATGCCGGAAAATACCGCTTAGCCAATACAAGCGAAAACCTCTACCGAAACAATGCCGGAGCCGACTACCCGTATAACTTAGATGGTCTCCTGTCCATTTATAGTTCAAATGCAACGGGGGGTAACGAGTTCACTTTCTATTATTATTTCTATGATTGGGAAGTGCAGGAAGCTACCTGCCTGAGCGAAACGGCAGAAGTGGCGCTGGGTGTGGCGCCGGGGCCATTGGCTGGATTTACAGCGGAAACCGACAACCTTGGGGTGAATTTTACGGACAATTCTACAGGGAATCCCAATGGATGGTACTGGGATTTCGGCAATGGCGGCCCCGGATCTACGCAGCAAAATCCGGTTCACAGCTACCCGGAAGCAGGAACCTACACCGTTGAACTGACCGTCACTAACGGAACTTGTTACAGTGCCTACCGGCAGGAAATTACCGTTGGCATCACCGGCACGAACAATCCAGATGAGGCTTATGGTTTGAACGTGTACCCGAACCCGGCGGGCGATGCGGTCAACATCGAATTTTTGCAGGCTGTTTCCGGCCAAACCAGTTTGGAAATCAGAGATGCTGCCGGGCGGTTGGTAGGGTTCCAAATTCTGCGCGACCAGCGGACGAGCATCAATACGGCGTCGCTTGCTGCGGGGGTCTACCAATTCCGGGTTACCGGGGAGGCCGGCGCGTCGGTTCGGATGGTGACGATTGTGCGGTAGCGTTGTACCTCCGAACTCCAGTTCGTTGTCAGCGTTATACCTCCGAACTCCAGTTCGGTGTCAGCATTATACTTCCGAACTCCAGTTCGGTGTCAGCGTTGTACCGCCGAACTCCAGTTCGG
>Ga0163149_10005349_pt1 | contig 13581 bp, 9 predicted proteins | sample OliLakLV19MP5G1_FD_148604 | JGI IMG/M metagenome (GOLD analysis project Ga0163149, IMG submission 148604) | Freshwater microbial mat bacterial communities from Lake Vanda, McMurdo Dry Valleys, Antarctica - Oligotrophic Lake LV.19.MP5.G1 | ecosystem: Environmental > Aquatic > Freshwater > Lake >...
CTTTTTCTTTATATACTACCACGCGCAACAGTGATGGTTACGGTGATGTGCATTTGTTTAAAGACAGCCTTAACAATCCACCGGTGGTGGAGATTATCAGCCCGGCCGTGGAGGTGGAGGTGCAGGTGCAGGTGCAGGTAGTGGTTCCACCCACTGTGATTTCCGGCAACGCTGTTAAAATTTCTGGGCGTGTTACCAATTCAAAAACCGGTGAAGGCATTCCTGCACGGTTGACGTTTCGTTCTGATTCCGTGTATGTAACCAGCGGAGATAAGGAAGGCATTTATACAGTTGGTTTGCAACCGGCAAAAGTATATTCCATCGGGATCGATGCAGCAGGTTTTGTTAACCTTTCCGAGCGGCTGGACATTCAATCCATCGGCATGAGCAGCCTGGAGCTAAACTTCAAATTGCAGCCGATTGAGGTAGGGGCCATAGTTAATCTAAAAAGTGTGTTGTTTGAGTTGGGTACTACTGCGCTGCTGGAAGAATCATACAGTGAGCTTAATGTGGTAGTCGATTTCTTAAAGGCCAATCCAAAAGTGGAGATCGAGCTCGAGGGGCATACCGACAATCGCGGTGACGCAAAGAAAAATCTTGTTCTTTCTCAGCAGCGGGTAGATAAGATCAAATCCTATCTTGTATCGAAAGGCATCAATGGCAAACGCATCAAAGGAAAAGGCTTGGGTGGTTCACGTCCAATCGCCACCAATAATACCGAAGAAGCCCGCAGGCTTAACCGCAGGGTGGAGTTTAGGATTGTTAAGAATTGATGAAGCTAGCCTTTGGAATGTTGTTCCATGTGCTAAATAAACATGGCCGGGTTGCGGGTAATAAAAAGTTGTAACTTACAGGAAGAGTCAAAACGATTTACCATGAAACTTATAGTATGTTTTGTAGTGACGGTGATGTTCTTTACAAGTTGTGAACCAGAAAATAGTTCAAACGGCAATCTGACGAATATCGTTTTAATAGGAGTAGATGACCCTGAGTCTTTTAACAAAACGGTTATTCTTTATGAAAGTAATGACCTGCTTGTAAAGACTAATTTTGAATCATTTATAAACACCTATCCGTTTAGTGTTTTGGCCGGGTTCGAAGACCTTAAAGAGAAAGCGATCTCGGATACGCTATTCAGCGATACATTGGAGATGACAAACTATCTAAGAAAAAATAATGACGGTGTCTACATTTTTGCACACCATCTTGAAATGGGTAGTTGTTTAATCCGCAGTAAGAAATCAGGTTCTATTATAAAGTCAATTCAAATGGAAAAGTATTCAGAAGGAGCACCCATGCAAAATATAAGCGGCAGGCGTTTCTATATCAATGGCAAACTGTTTCTTGAAACGGTTGATTCTATAAGTTAATAAGCAACACGTTCTGATTTTCTTCTCTCCATAGGGGAGTCTCCGCCTCGGTGTATTATCAATTTTTTATAACGAGTGCGTGGTGCGCCCTTTATACTGTGAAGATCGATTAAGCGTGCAGTGGCGCAAAGAAAAAGTCAATGGTTATGTGCGAGCTTAACGCCCGCACATAACCATTGATGAAAAGGCCACATGCTGTAAGCATGTGGCTTCTTTATACTTAACGCATCGGGAACGCGCAATGCGTGTTCCCGATGCGTTAAGTTATCATTCGCGCCAGCAGTAGGTTGATCGGGTGATGCATGAATTTGGCGCGAAACTCTGATGCGCGGACTACGAAGCACCTGACCTATTTCAACTTCTCTACTCAATACCCTTCCCCCTTATCATCTCCGCGTGTATTATCTGCACCGGCTTCCAACTTACCATTCGATAGAACAAGTATAGCATCCACACGACCAATGGATTTTCGTGGAGTGAGTTTGTGGCCCATCTGCACCAGGGTTAAACTATCCTCTTTGGCAATCGCCCCGTTTTCCGGAATGATTGCATCGGGCAACCATTGACTATGTACACGCCTGGCGTTCACCGCCTCCTGCATGCCCATCCCGTGTTCGGTAACATTGAGAATAACCTGGAACACCGAGGTAATAATGGTGGAACCTCCCGGAGATCCAAGCACCATAAATAGTTTTCCATCTTTCTCAACAATAGTTGGTGTCATCGCGCTGAGCATGCGCTTGTTGGGTTCAATTTTATTGGCTTCGGCACCAATCACACCAAACATGTTGGGCACACCTGGCTTGGCGCTGAAGTCATCCATTTCATTGTTTAGGAAAAAACCGGAACCGGGCACCACTACATAGGAACCAAACCAACCATTCAGCGTGGTCGTAATTGCCACTGCATTTCCTTTCGAATCTACAATGGAAAAGTGTGTAGTCTCTTGTCGCTCAAAACCAGAAATATTTCCTTCTTGGATTTCGCTGCTCGGTGTTGCATGATCAGAATTAAAGTCACTCATCCGTTCATCATTGTATTGATCATCCATCATTTGTGCGGATGGAATCTTATAGAAATCAGGATCGCCCAGGTAGATCGCGCGGTCAGCATATACTCTACGTTCTGCTTCGGTCATCAGGTGGATGGTCTTCACTGAATTGTAACCCCAGTCGCTGATCGGGTAGGGTTCCACCGACTTTAATAACTGCACCAAACAAATTCCCCCACTGGAAGAAGGAGGCATGGAGATGATTTTATACTCTTTATAGTTTCCGATCACCGGTTCGCGCCAGGCCGAAGAATAATTCTTTAAATCCTCCAGGGTGATCAACCCACTGCCGCGTTTCATTTCGGCCACCAGGTCTTCTGCCGTTTTGCCTTCATAAAATCCGGCACGCCCCTGATCGCGAATGCGCTCAAGGGTATGTCCCAATTCAGTATACTTAATGGAGTCGCCTGCTTTCCAGCTATCGTGAATTAAAGATTCGGGGTTCACGGTATTGTTCTTAATCAAATCCTCTTTCATTTCATTGAATAGATCGGCTTCCCGTTGTGAGAGTGTGAATCCACTTAATGCCAGATCGATGGCAGGCTGCAGCAAAACATTCCACGGCAGTGTGCCAAACTTCTTATGTGCTTCCACCATGCCATCCACTGATCCCGGCACACCGGAAGCAAGATGTCCTTGTGTACTTAGACTGGCTATCACATTTCCATCCTTATCCAGGTACATGTTTGTTGTTGCAGCGGCAGGAGCCTTCTCGCGGAAATCAAGTGTCGCGGTTGTACCATCATTGAGACGCACTACCATGAATCCGCCACCACCAATATTACCAGCCTGGGGAAATACAACAGCCAGGGCAAAGTGTGTGGCAATAGCGGCATCAATGGCGTTGCCACCCTTGCGCATAATCTCAACGCCACCCTTGGAAGCAAGCCCGTGTGCGGACACCACCAGAGCTGAGTCAGTAACAAGACCGGTTACAGTTTCTTTTTTTTTAGTATTACAGGCAAAGGCTATAACAGCCAGCAAAAGAATAATGAAACGCTTCATGGGTTTTTAGGTTGGTTATATGATCCTAAATGTATTACTTAAGGTCGAACAATTCTATGAGCCTGCGTAAGGAAAAAGCCGCCCGTCTAAAATTAAGTGTGTTGGACCACACCATTCGCCTGATTGGAAAAAAATCATTTGACGACCTATACGTTGATGAGATTTGCGAGAAGGTGAAAATATCGAAAGTAACCCTGTTTAAATATTTTCCGCAGAAGGAGGATATTATTCTCTACTATTTTCGTGTGTGGTGCCTGAAACGCGCAGTAGAGTTACACGATAAGCCAAAGGAAGGACTGGCAGGAATTACTTTTCTCTTTGATAAACTCAGTGAGGACTGTGAACTTCATCCGGGTATCATCTTAAGCCTTTTTGGTTATCTGGCAGATTTGCGAAGACCACCCAAACCATTCCCGCTCAAACAGGAAGAGAAAAAGCAGCTGTTCCATGATCATAAGGATATCCAATTGATAGAGATTCTTTCGTTGGATCAGATGATTGAAAAATTTTGCCTGGAAGCCATCTTCAGGAAAGAGATCACCAAATCATCCAATACTCGTGATTTGACCAACTTGCTCACCTCCCTGTTTTACGGTTCGGTCCTCACCGCACACTTACTTCAATTAGATCAGCTGAAATTTTTTTTCAAGCGAAATGTTGAAATGACACTGAAGGGACTGCAATAGTGTAAAGCTAATAGCATAGCGTAAAGCTAAAAGCATAAAGAGTAAGGCTAAACTTTACTTTCCACTTCATTTCATTCTCACCATCCTCACCCTCTTCCTCTCAAACATTCTGATATGTCTGGCTCCCACTGGTATATCAATCACATACCGATTACCCTTCGCCCACATTTTATGGGTGCGTGGCTTCACTACTCTCTCGCCCGAGGAGGCGCAAGAAAACAGGAATAACGTACTCAGGGTGACTAAAAGGAGGCGCTTCATGCTGGATCGAATTCTAAAAATAGCTTTTTATTTCAAATATGGGCGAGTAAATTGGAAGCTTCCGATGATAAAAAACCCATCCTGATGACTGCTCCACAACGATTTGCTCCATTCAACGCGGTGTGTTCTTTCGCTCTATTCTTCCTTCTTATTCCTGATCATGGGTGGACTCAGCATGTTAAAGAGATCAATGTGGATAATCTGAAGGTGACCAATGTGATGGGAGACAAAGCAGAGCAATCAACAATTAACCGGCCGCTTGTTTCCTTTGAGGTAAACGGCAAAACATTTTTGTCTGATGGCAATGCTCCTTTAGCGTTAACATTTACCTCAGCACCCCTTTCACAAAAAGGAATAAAAGGAACGGTGGTATTTAAAAACAACTCTAAGGATACACTCCGTCTTTCAAATGTAGTTCCCTATGGCAGGGTAGGTAACGAAGCCTGCATTACCGGCCTTGGCAATCATAGTCTTTCACGCACGCATTTGTTTTTGCCCGGCAAGAATCCTGTCAATGTAATCGTGCCCGACAATGCCTGGGAGCTGGGTTATGCCGGCTTTCAGCTTAACGAAAATAAAAAACTATTCGGACTGGTAAGACGCGATCTCACTTCGATGGTGAAAGCAACCCGCAAGCGCTTTGAAACGGTGATCAACCCAGGCGGATCAGTATCCTATCATTTCTATTCCGATTATTACTCAGGCGATTGGCAATCGGGTGTGCGCGAAGCCTTTCAAAAGAGATACCTCTATGATGTTGACTCGTTCGACAACTCACTCTTCGAACGTAAAGATTTAGCGTGGATCAACAAAGCCTACGTGATGCACCTGATGATGGGGTGGGACAAAGAATTTTATGATGAAAAAAGTGGAGGCTTTCAACTCATTGATTTTATAAAGCGCGGCAAGAATCTTTTTGGTGGCGATGATGTCGTGTGCATCTGGCCCACCTGGCCCACACTCGGTGTGGATCAGCGCAATCAGTTTGATTTGTATGGCGATCTTCCGGGCGGACTAAAGCAAATTCGTGCCATAGCCGATTCAGCGCGCGCTCATGGAGTAAAATTTTTTGTAGCCTACAACCCGTGGGACGAAAGCACCCGCAGTGAAGGTCACCTGGCCGGCCTGGCCAACCTCATTAAAGAAACCTCGGCCGATGGTGTAGTGCTCGACACGAAAGGAGAGTCGAGCCGCGAATTGCAGGACGCAGCCGATAAAGTAAAACCCGGTGTGGTCATGTATAGCGAAGGCATGGCCGTGCCGAAGGACATGCAGGGCATTATCAGTGGGCGTGTGCACAATGCACTGTATTATCCTCCCATGCTCAACCTCAATAAATTCATCCGTCCCGACTTTGCGATCTTTCGTGTGGCCGAAGTTTTTAAAGAACCTATTCAACGCGAATATGCGGTAGCATTCTTTAATGGCTATGGCACCGAGATCAACCAATTTGCACCGGGCCATCCGCAGTGGGAGGAGGAACAATACCGATATCTTGGAAAGACCTCGCGCATCCTACGTGAGAATACTTCACTATTTACCGCTGACTACACGCCACTCATTCCAACCTTACGCGATAGCGTGTGGGTCAATGCCTGGAGCAGCAAGGATAAAACCATCTACACGATATTCAGTCTCAAGCCCGAAGGCTTCAATGGCCCCTTGTTCGAAATGAAGAATGCGGAATCATTCCACTGGATTGATCTATGGAAACATGAAGAAGTGCAGTTAAAAAAACGGGGTGATAAGTCGTATGCCGTGACCAACATCGATGGTTTTGATGTGCGCGATTTGGGAACCAACAATGAAGGCAACGTATCGGGCATCGCCCGGTTCACACCCACATTATACGCACAGATCGTGAGTGATGTATTAAGAGGTCAGTGCAAACCAGGTTCCACCATCAAAGTATGGAAAGGCAATCCTTCCTATGAAAAAGAACCGGTGATCATACCGGCATCAGACAAAAATCAATTCTCCTTATCATTATCAAAAATGCTGGGCCGCTTTGAAGGTAAAATCGTAGTGCAAGCCTTTCAGCATGATGAGTTGATCGATGAACAGATTTTAATCCTCAAGCCCGGCACGGCACGACTGGTTTCCGAATCAGGTAAAACACCTATTGCCAACAAATTGCCGGCAGAGATGGTGATGATCCCCGCAGGCAAATTGAAAGTACACTACACGCAGGGCGATGAATTTATTCCGTATCCTAAAGATCACCTAAACGAAGAAGTATCCATGCATGCTTTTGCCATGGACCGCTATCCCGTTACCAACGCAGACTATCAACGCTTCATATCAGCCAGCGGTTATAAGCCAACCGATACCGCCAACTTTTTAAAACATTGGATCAACAAACAAATCCCGAAAGGAGAGGAGAACTTTCCTGTTACCTATGTATCGCACGAAGATGCCAAAGCCTATGCCACCTGGGCCGGCAAGCGATTGCCCTCCGAACTCGAGTGGCAGTATGCTGCACAAACGACTGCAGGCAACGAGTGGCCGTGGAAACAACTCAAGCCCGTAACGCGCAAGGAAACTTACGTAACCGAAACACTCACCGTAAAAAACATAGAAGGCATCGATGCAAAGAATGCTAACCTGGGCGATGGCAAGTTATACCCCGTAGGCAAGTATAAGAAAGGAGTGAACCCTTATGGATTGTATGATCTGGTCGGTTGTGTGTGGCAGTTGACCAACGATGTATATGAAAACGGCAGCTACCGCTACATCATGATGAAAGGCGGCAGTTACTTCAAGCCCTCATCCAGTTGGTGGTACGTACAAGGCGGCCCGCACGAGTTACACTATCGTCAATTCTTACTCCGCGTATCTCAAGGCTTCGAACGAAATGCAACCGTAGGCTTTCGGTGTTTTAAGGATTTAAAATAATGAACCATAGAATGTTGGTGGTTGGTTTGATATCCAAAGTTCTAGTTTCAATGGTGAAGGAATTCAAACCTTGAATCTTTAACTAAGGGATTTAGGTATTTGAAGAAGGAATCAAAAATTGAAAGTCACTGTAAATGGGGAATGTTGAGATTTATTGTTGCCTACAAGCTTTTGCAAAATAGGGATGCAAAGAACAAGATGAATAGTGTTGCGGAACTGGATAAGATATGGTGACCAGCATGCAATTTAAATTGCAAAACAAATGAAATCCTATAAAGGATAAATGGAATTCTATAAATCAAAACGGAAAGAGAAATCGTTTATTTGTATTGTTAAACACAACGAAATATGGAAACGATAAACTTAATAATTCCCGGTATGAAAAGTCCTCATTGCACGATGGCGGTGAGTGGCGCAGTAAAAAGCATAGGAGGAGCTATGCTTAAAAAAGTTACACCCGGTGAAGCTGAAATTGAACTTTCGGGCTCCGCAAAGGCTTTTGTAGTAGAAGCAATTGAAAAAGCTGGCAATACAGTTGCCAACAAATGAAATGATGTACTATATACATTAAAGACAATGGAAAAGACAAAATTCAAAACCAACATTAAGTGTTCTGCCTGCGTGGCAAAGGTGACTCCTTATTTAGATGAAGTAGCCGGTGAGAACCACTGGCAGGTAGATCTGGTAGATCCGGCTCGTATATTAACAGTAGACAACTCAGATGATGTAAAAATCGTAGAAGCCCTTCAGAAGGCAGGGTACAAGGCGGAACGTCAGGCATAGGCTCAGACCGCTTTGAGCGGTCAGACGCCTTACCTTAACGCCTTAAAACTTTAATTAACAACTTGTTAACAGCTTTTTTTATTACATTTGCTCTGTCAATGAAGTTTTTGAAATCCATAGTATCCTCCATGCTTGCCTTAATGGTGCTTGTTTGTTCAAGCTCCTTCACGGTGAATATGCATTTCTGCGGAGGCCATGTTCAAAGCGTTTCATTGATAGAAGATGCGACACCTTGTCCTACTGAAGTGCAACTTCCTGCATGTCATAAGAAGATTGCTATAAAGAAATCCGGATGCTGCGAAGACAAACATGTTGCCTTTGAAGGCAAAGACTTTAACACACAGGTTCAGGATTTTTCGATGCTTACCTGGCAATCCATCAACTGGGTTGCTACACTTCCTATAATTATGGAGGTGATTCAGATGAACGAGTCGTTGGCATTCTCAAATCACATTCCCTACAAACCACCCATAGTCGAGCGCGATATTCCTGTGCTCGTTCAATCTTTCCTTATTTAATCATAGCTTATTCTTTGTGAGTATCCAATAATGCTATTGGATTAGTCTCATTTCTTGTGTCTTACTACTTGATACTATTTAGCTATGATAGAAAATTTAATTTCGTATTCACTTCGTAATCGCTTTCTGATCCTGATGGTTGCCATCGGATTATTTGCGTGGGGCGTTCATTCTGTCCGCGTGAATAAGATCGATGCCATCCCGGACCTATCCGAAAACCAGGTGATCGTGTTCACCGAATGGATGGGCCGCAGTCCACAGATTATTGAAGACCAGGTAACGTATCCACTCGTCACCAATCTGCAAGGACTTCCAGAAGTGAAGTATGTGCGTGGTGCTTCCATGTTTGGAATGAGTTTCGTCTATGTCATTTTTAATGATGATACCGATGTCTATTGGGCCCGTGAGCGCGTGCTGGAACGTCTTAACTATGCCACCAGACTTTTGCCACAGGGAGTAACGCCAACGCTAGGTCCGGATGGTACCGGTGTGGGACATATTTTATGGTACACCCTTGATGCACCGGGCATGGACCTTGGTGAACAACGTGCTGTGCAAGACTGGTATGTAAAATTTGCTTTGCAGAATGTGCAGGGTGTAAGCGAGATCGCTTCCTTCGGGGGATTTCAAAAACAATATCAGATTGCTTTAAATCCGAATAAGCTTTCCTATTATAATCTTTCAGTTCCTGAAGTTATTCAATCGGTACGATCAAACAACAACGAGGCCGGTGGACGAAAGTTTGAGATGAGCGACATCGGCTACATCATCAAAACGACTGGCTATCTCAAGTCGGTAGAAGAGATTGAAAACATCGCAGTGAAAACAGTGAATTCTGTGCCGGTGAAGGTGAAGGATCTTGGTTCGGTGCAAATGACTGGTGAAGCCCGCCTCGGAATTTTCGATCAGGATGGTGAAGGGGAGGTAGTGGGAGGTATCGTGGTGATGCGCTATGGCGAAAATGCCGATGAAGTCATTAAGCGGGTGAAAGCGAAGATGGAAGAAGTATCGAAGGGATTTCCAAAGGGGGTGAAGTTTAATGTGGTGTATGATCGCAGTGAATTGATTGAAGAATCGATCTCATCCATTAAGACCACATTGATTGAGGAAATGATTGTGGTGTCATTGGTGGTTATTCTCTTTTTGCTTCACTGGCGCAGCGCCATCAGCATCATCATACAAATACCCATTACCATTGCTACAAGCTTTATTTTACTCAATGCGTTTGGTATTTCATCCAACATCATGTCCTTGACCGGAATCGTGCTTGCGATTGGTGTGATTGTCGACAATGGTATTATCATGTCAGAGAATGCCTACAAACATTTATCGATGCGCTATGCTGAATTGAATGGGCCAATACCAGATTTAGAACGGTTATCAATCATTGAGAAATCATCCAAACAGGTTTCTCGTGGTGTATTTTTTTCAACCATCATCATCATCACTTCTTTCTTGCCTGTATTCATGCTCACCGGTCAGGAAGGAAAGTTATTTCATCCATTAGCATACACGAAGACTTTCATTATGCTGGTGGATGCAATCCTGGTGATCACATTGGCGCCAGTGCTCATTTCATTTTTCATGAAAGGAAAGTTTAAGGATGAGAAAGCCAATCCTCTTAATCGTTGGTTGGAGAAAATTTACGAGCCAGTGGTTCGCGCCTGTATGAATTGGCGCAAGACAACTATCGGTGTTAATATTCTGGCTTTAGCGGTAAGCATTCCATTATTATTCAGCATGGGCAGCGAGTTCATGCCACCCCTTGATGAACAGTCTATATTATTCATGCCGGTTACGTTGCCAGATGTTTCCAATGAAGAAGTCAAGCGCATACTTCAGGTGCAGGACAAGATTATCAAATCAGTTCCTGAAGTCGATAAGGTGTTGGGTAAGGCGGGTCGTGCAAGCACAGCAACTGACAATGCACCGTTGTCAATGATTGAGACCATTATCACACTCAAGCCCAAATCAGAATGGCGAGAAGGCATCACCAAGAAAGATATCATCAATGAGTTGGATGCCAAGTTGCAAATACCGGGTGTAGTAAATGGCTGGACACAACCGATCATCAACCGCATCAACATGCTGTCAACGGGCATTCGAACCGATGTGGGTGTGAAAGTATATGGGCAAAATCTTGATAGTATTTATACGCTTTCAGAAAAAGTAAAAACTGCATTAGAAGGAATTGAGGGAATAAAAGATTTATATGTGGATCCAATAACAGGAGGAAAATATTTGACGATTGATGTGAATCGCGAAGCATTGGGTCGATATGGATTAACGGTGGATGATGTCAACCTGATTGTGGAGTCAGCGATTGGAGGCACACCGATTGGTCAGACCATTGAAGGTAGACAACGTTTTTCCATTAGTGTTCGATTGGCGCAGGACTATCGTAATAGTCTTTCACAACTTCAGCGTATTCCAGTGAAGACTCCTTCGATGGGAATGGTTCCTCTTTCTGCAGTCGCCAATATTCGATTTGAAAATGGCCCGCCCATGATTGTGTCAGAAAATGCCTTGCTTCGTGGAGCGGTTCTTTTCAATGTGCGCGATCGCGATTTGGGTAGCACGGTAAAGGAAGCCATTGAAAAATTGAATAAAGAAATGGGTGTGATGCCGAATGGTTATTTTTTCGAGTGGAGTGGTCAGTATGAAAACCTGATTCGCGGCAAGCAAACCTTAATGATCATTTTACCGGTTGTGTTGTTGATCATCTTCATCTCTCTGTACCTCGCATTCAATTCAATGCGCGAGGCGTTCTTTAGCCTGATCACGGTTCCCTTCGCATTGATCGGTGGGGCTTACATGGTGTATTTCTATGGAGTGAATTTATCGGTTGCGGTTGCCGTTGGTTTCATTGCGCTTTTTGGAATTGCTGTAGAAACGGGTGTGGTGATGGTGATTTACCTGAACGATGCCATGAATCAATTGGTGAAGCTCAGAGGTAATTCAAGTGAAACCATTTCGCGTGAAGAGTTGAAGGAATTTGTTATCGCGGGAGCAGCCAAGCGGTTACGACCAAAATTGATGACCGTATCAGTAGCGCTGTTTGGTTTAGTGCCTGTGCTATGGGCAACCGGTGTAGGTAGTGATGTGATGCAGCCCATCGTATTGCCCATGATTGGTGGCGTGCTCACCTCATCCACCCACATATTATTAGTAACACCGCTCATCTTTTTGATGACGAAGGAATATGAATTAAGAAAATTCGGAAAACTTGAAGTACATGAAACGAAGCATTGAAATCAGAAACAATAAGCAAGAAGTAAGAAGCAAGAATATCGCTTCTACTCAATTGTCAATTGTCAATTGTCAATTGTCAATTTTTGTAATCCTGCTGATGACGATTACCAGTTCTGCCCAGGTAATTAGCCTTGACAGCGTACTTTCCACTATCGATAAGCAAAATCCGATGTTGCAGGAATATGACAGCAAGGTAAAAGCGTTGAATGCTTATACCGAAGGCGCAAAAGGCTGGATGGCACCTATGGTGGGGGGTGGTCCGTTTTTCTATCCTTACCCGGGACAAACTTTAATGGATGAACGCGATAAGGGAATGTTTGTAATTGCTATGGAGCAGGATATTCCAAGTCCAGGTAAGTTGAATGCAAAGAAAAACTACTTTGCTTCCAAGGCTGCAGTGGAAGAAAAGGGCCGGTCTTATCAATTCAATCAACTCCGTGCTGAGGCTAAAGAAAACTACTATCAATGGCTGGTGTTGGAAAAGAAAGGAAAAGTGCTGCAGGAGAACAAACGCATCGTAGAGTTAATGTTGAAACTTGCGCGCATTCGCTATCCTTATAATCAAGGGAGTTTAGGGAATATCTATAAAGCAGAAGCTCGTTTGCACGAAGTGGATAACATGATCCTGATGAACAGCGCTGAGATTGAAGACAAAGCTTACCGACTGAAGTCATTGATGAAACTTTCAGAAGAGGTAAAACTTAACATTGATACCACTACGCAAATCTCGTTTGATGCCAACAAAGTAGTATATGATACAGCTGAATTGAGCACGAATCGTAGCGATGTGCAACAGATCAATCGATCAATTGAGGTGATGAGACAAAATCAGGCATGGCAAAAGACGCAGGCCAAGCCGGATTTCAGAATACGCTATGAACATATGCAACCGCGAGGCGATATGCCTTTGCAATTTTCGTTGATGGCGATGGTATCCATACCCATTGTCCCATGGTCATCGAAAATGTATAAATCCGAAGTAGCCGGAATGAGTTATGAGATTGAGGCTATGCAGAAAGGTAAGGAAGCTATTATCATTGAAGCGCGCGGTATGCTGGCAGGCATGGCTTCTCAGTTGTTGCGAATGAAACAGCAATTGGAAAATTATGATCAGAAGATCATACCCGCTTTAAAGAAGAACTATGAAACGCTGTTACTGGCCTACGAAGAAAATCGTGAGCAGTTGCCCATCGTGATTGATGGCTGGGAAGCGATGAACATGGCCCAGATGGAATATTGGAATAAAATGCAAGAGTATTATTTAATGATCGTGCGTTATGAGAAAGAAATTGAGAAATAAATTGACAGTTGACAATGTTCAATTGACAATGGCATGGCCAAAATTATTGTCAATGGTCAATGGTCAATTGTTCATTCTACTATTGCTGCTTTTTAGCTGCACAGCGAATGATAGTTCACACGAACATTCAGATACCTATACCTGCCCCATGCACCCCACCGTAGTTTCAGATAAGCCGGGTGTTTGTCCTGTGTGCGCGATGGATTTAGTGCTGAAGGGGCGGCCCGGACAAGAAGTGAAAATCACCGAAGACCTGGCTAAGTTGATTAAGTCGCCAAATGAAGTAGTGCTGGCTTCTATCAGCACTGCTAAAGCAGAATATAAATCGATGCCAGTACTTTTAAATATTCTGGGTGTGGTTACGTATGATACCCGTAACATCTACACCATTCCTGCTCGTGTGGGTGGAAGGCTGGAGAAAGTGTTTTTAAAGTATAATTATCAACCGGTTCGTAAAGGA
>Ga0163149_10005351_pt1 | contig 13578 bp, 11 predicted proteins | sample OliLakLV19MP5G1_FD_148604 | JGI IMG/M metagenome (GOLD analysis project Ga0163149, IMG submission 148604) | Freshwater microbial mat bacterial communities from Lake Vanda, McMurdo Dry Valleys, Antarctica - Oligotrophic Lake LV.19.MP5.G1 | ecosystem: Environmental > Aquatic > Freshwater > Lake >...
GACGTGGATAACCTTCTTGCGTCCCATTTACTTGTTGTAATGTAAAAATCTGATTATTACTTAATCTTTGTAATTGCACCTGCACCTTTTCAGAATAATATAAAGAATCTGCGATTTGTGCAATTTTCGTCGCATCGCCGCCCGGCTCTAAAAACGCTTTTTCCACCCGAATATAATGCGCCGTATCCTGTCGGGAAAGTAAGCCATAAACCACGGGAACGTCTTTCCACGGGGCTTCTACGTCAAAATCGGTTGAACAAGCGATGAAGAAGAGACTCAGAGAACAAGTGACGAAGAGAATGAGAGACAAGAGAGAAAACGTTACCCCTTTGCGTCTTTGCGTGAAAAAATGTTTCATTCGGTTGTATTTAAAAAATAATGGCAAAAGTAGCAAAAATCAATATTTTGTATAGTAAATGTGTGACAAGTGGCGGACGAAAATAGTAGTTACGAAACGGCAAACTCTGTATACTCCCGATGCAAGGGCGTGAAATACGCCAATACAATATCTGATTTTGGAATCCCTTTTTCGACTAATAAATTGGCGATGCCAACTTCGGTGCGGTCTTCTTGAATCCAAATTTTGTCGTTGATAATATCAATTTGCGTAGCTATGCTATAAATATGTTCCACATCTTTCCAACCCATCCACACTAACAAATAGTGCTTATTGTTTTCATCTGCCACTAAATGCGGTTTGATAGGAGAACTGCTACCGGAAAGATAATCAATGTATTCTGTTAATACTTCAATTATTATATCTTGGCATTGAATTACTTTATCCATTGTATGATATTTTGTGTTGTTAAATCAAAAATTAAAAGATTTACATTGTAATTTTTAATTGACTTGTTAATTGTATTATATCGTTTAAATTTTCTAAAAACTTCTATTGAGATAGCTAAATAGAGTTCGCGCTTTTCTGGAGCTTCTTTCAATGCAATTAAGTAATTCAGGTACTGTCCTAAGGCTTGATGAAAAGTGTAAAGGAGCGAAGGTTGGATAAAACTTTTCACTTCCACCGCAATTTTTTCCAGCCCTTTTTCTGCAACAATAATTTTTTCTGCTCCTATATCAATTTCCATATCATCACCTTCCAAGCCAAGGTATAGAGGCTCATCCGTCACCGTCCACCCGTCCTTTTCCAACGCCAATTTTACAATATCATGAAATTTATCTTTCGCTATAAACCGTTCTAAATGATTTCAAATTTAAACAAAAATTTGTTCTGAAAAAAGCCCTTCCAAAATCTACTGTACAAATTTTTCCAAATCCTGTTTATCTTTCCCGCCGCAAATAGACCTGACACGTCTACTTGCCAATATCTCAATATCATAATATCCTAACAACAAATGTCTGTAAACAAAGAAGTTAAACGCATCACCACCCATATTTTGCAAGGTATGAAAGCCAAAGGCGAGAAAATTGCGATGCTCACGGGCTACGACTACTCGATGGCGCGGATGCTCGACGCAGCGGGTATTGACGTGATTTTGGTGGGCGATTCCGCTTCCAATGTCATGGCGGGACACGAAACGACGCTTCCCATTACGCTCAACCAAATGATTTACCATGCAGCTTCGGTGGTACGAGCGGTGAATCGCGCGTTTGTAGTCGTGGATTTGCCGTTTGGTTCGTATCAAGGAAATTCTAAAACTGCATTAGAAAGTACGATTCGCATCATGAAGGAGTCGGGCGCACACGGCGTGAAGCTGGAAGGCGGTGCAGAAGTAGCAGATTCGATTCGTAGAATTCTTTCGGCAGGCGTGCCAGTCATGGGACATTTGGGCTTGACCCCACAGTCTATTTACAAATTTGGAACTTACACCGTGCGAGCAAAAGAGGAAGTTGAAGCACAGAAATTAAAAGAAGATGCACTGTTATTACAAGAATTGGGGTGTTTTGGTATTGTATTAGAAAAAATTCCAGCACAATTAGCGAAAGAAGTATCTGAAAGTCTGGTCATTCCAACAATTGGTATCGGCGCGGGACATTTTACGGATGGACAAGTGTTAGTGACCCACGATTTATTGGGTATCACCAAAGATTTTCAACCGCGTTTTTTGCGTCGTTATCTCGATATGTTTGATTTAGTAACAAATGCCGTTGAACATTATATAAAAGATGTAAAGGAAAGTGATTTTCCGAATGAACAGGAGCAATATTAAACGTAATTGGTGATTTGTGAAACCAGATTTGTGAAAGCCGTATTTCAAAATGATAATCACGTTTCACGAGTTTTAAATCACGAATCCCTATCCACAAATAACATTTTTTATGAAATCCTCCACCCGATTTATAATCATTATCATTTCCATTACTTGCGTCGCTATCGCCGCATTTTTATACTTCAACATTTTTGGCGCAGCCGTGCCGCTTTCCATTAAAGATAATTACGTGTACGTGCCAACGGGTGCTACGTTTGAACAAGTCGTGGACAGTTTAAAAAATAAAAATATTATTAAAAATGAGCGCACGTTTCGCCTGCTCGCCGAGCGTATGAGTTACGTGAAAAATCCGATGCGTGCTGGTCGCTTTGAGGTGAAGCCCGGATGGTCCATGATTCGGCTCGTGCGGCACTTGCGCGGCGGTAGTCAAGCACCTGTAAAAGTCGTGTTGACCACCGAACGCCTCGTGGAAAACGTTGCTGCCAAAGCCGCCCGTTTCATCGAGCCAGATTCTGCCACGATTTGGGGCTTATTGCAAAATCCTGATTATTTACAAGAAATTGGTTACAATCAAGATAGTTTAATGAGTGTTTTTATTCCAAATACGTATGAATTTTACTGGAATACCACGCCGCAACAATTCATGGAACGGATGCTCAAAGAACACGATTCGTTTTGGAGTAAAAATAACCGTTTGGCGAAAGCTGCGGCGATGGGCTACACGCCGAATCAGATTTACACGCTGGCTTCCATTGTAGAAAAAGAAACTAACGCCAACTCGGAAAAGCCACGCATGGCGGGCGTTTACCTCAATCGCCTCCGCATCGGGATGCGCCTGCAAGCCGACCCAACTGCCGTGTTTGCCACCCGCGATTTCGACACGCCGCGCGTCACCAATTATCACATTTTTTTTGAATCGCCGTATAATACGTATCTCAACGCCGGACTGCCGCCGGGTCCCATCTGTATGGCGAGTATCCCCAGCATTGACGCGGTTTTGAATGCGGAAAAGAACAATTACCTGTACTTTGTGGCGACTGGCGAAAATGATGGTTTACACAACTTCGGTGAAACGCTCGAACAGCATAATCAAAATGTGCGGCGGTATGTGGAGACTTTGAAGCGGCGGGGCTTGCGTTGATAATTTAAATTTCGTATCTTTAACAAAAGTATTGAATGTCAAATAATGCCAAAATAGACCGAACCTTCGTGCGGGTGTTCAAAAAAACAGAGCAGCCAGACGATGTATTTTACTGGTTGGAAAGACCATTCATAGAGCGTATCTTGGCTTTGGAAACCATCCGACAGGAATATAACGATTGGAAATATGGTGCTGAACGAGGATTTTCGCGCGTTTATCAAATTATTAAACGACCACGACGTTAAATACCTCATCGTTGGCGGCTATGCGGTTGCATTACACGGCTATCCACGCTACACCAAAGACCTTGATTTTTGGGTGTGGCTTAATCAGGAAAACGCCGAAAAAATTATAAAAACGCTTCACGAATTTGGTTTTGCTGCACTCGGTCTGACCACCAATGACTTTCTAAACGCTGAAAATGTCGTTCAGTTGGGCTATCCTCCTAATCAGATTGATTTAATTACAGAAGTAACAGGATTGACCTTTGAACCCTGCTTCGCAAATCGGCAGGAAGTGGAAATGGAAGGTTTGAAAATTAATTTTATTGCTTTAGATGATTTGATTGAAAACAAGCGTCAAACCGGAAGATTGCAAGATAAGGCGGATGTTGAGAAATTGTTAAAGAGTAAAAGAAAAAAATAATACTATCTACTGGCTATTCACTTGACATAAATTTTGTATTTAAATTTAAAAATTCTAATCTTAATAAAAAAATCATAACCCACCTTAACCATCCTAACAAATCAGCGTCCCATTCCGTACCTTTGCCGTTTTCAACCGGAACGTGCATGACACCCGCTGCCAAAAACCAGTACGAAGTCGTCTATAATCTTTTTCAAGCCTCCGACGGTCTCTGCCTGCCGGAAGCCTTCGTCGTGAGCCGCGATGTGGAGGGCTTGCTGGCGCACGTTCAACAGCGCGCGAGCGACCAAACAATCGGTGGTTATGACTTGGAAGTAGACCCCGCTCGCCAACAATTATTTGGTCTCATTGAGCAGTTGCAACCCAAGTTTTTAGAACAAAAATTCAGTCCACCAAAAAAAGCGCCGAAGCCCTTAGCCGAGTTGATGTCACAAGAAGACGTGAAAGAGTTGATTAAAACCTTTGTACATCGCAAGTTGGATGAGTTTTTGAATCGCATTGTACAATATCAATTGCCGATTTGTTGGAATGTGGAGCGGCGCGTGCTGGTGAAAGATTTTTTGCTGGAAACGCCCGAGGACGAACTGCAACCACACCTGATTTTCAAGCGATTAGACGATGGCGTACGCTACCGATTGTGGCTCGAAGACCGTTTTGGACTTTGGCACATTCAAACCCGCGACGTAACGCCCATCACGAACACACCCGCGTGGCTGCGCGTGGACAACCGCCTGCACAAACTCGCCCACGTGAACGGAAATATGGTAAAACCTTTTTTGCAAAAAAAAGAGCTGACCATCCCAAAAGCGTCCATGAAGACATATTTCCAAAAGTTTATTGTAAAAATGGCAGCTACGTTAGATATTGAAGCAGAGGGATTTGATATCATTTATCACAAACGAATGCTCGGCTGCCAACTCGAACCCGTGCGCGACTGGTTTCGCAATGAGTGGGGCATTTCCGTGAAAATGTTGTACAACGGCGCGGAGTTTTTGTGGCGCGATTTGAAAGAACAACGCACTTCATTGAAATTTGGGGAGGACGATGAAATCAAAATTTCCAAAGTGTTGCGCAATTTTAATTATGAAGCAAAGTGGCTGCAAAAGTTAGAAGCTATTGGTTTAGAAAAAGGAGGAAATGGTTATTTTGAATTGCCAACGGAAACGGACGATAACTTTTATTTGATAGAATGGCTGTCACAAAACCGTGCGAATTTAGAAAAAGAAGGATTCACGATTCTGGCTCCACAATTAGACGGACAGACCTTATATTTACAAGCCGCAAATTTGCAACTCAGTACGGAGCAACAAAATGATTGGTTTGATTTACACGGCGAAATTACAGTCGGTGCGTTCAAGATTCCTTTTCTGGCTTTCGCCAAATATATCCGCGATGAAAATCGCTTATATCCATTGCCGAATGGCGAATTTTTTCTGATTCCGTTGGAATGGATGACCAAATACAAAGCGTTGGCGCAGTTTGCAAAGAAAGAAGGAAGCGGACTACGATTGGAGAAAAGTCAATATATGTTATTGCAAGAGATTGGTTTACAAGAAAATACAAAGTTAGAAATTGAGCAATTAGAAAATTTTGAGCTGTCGCCTTTGCTGAAAGCAGATTTAAGACCTTATCAATTGGAAGGTGTAAAGTGGCTGGTGCAACTCTACGAAAATGACCTTGGCGCGTGCCTCGCAGATGACATGGGCTTGGGAAAAACGCTCCAAACAATCGCTGCTTTGCTGTACGCCAAAGAACAAAAATCCGTACAAAATTTGGTAGAAAATGGAACGCAAACCAGTCTTTTCCAATCCGCCGATTCCGATTTTTTACAACCTTTGAATGTATTAATTGTGTTACCGGCTTCTTTGATTTTCAATTGGGAAGCGGAATTGCAGAAGTTTGCGCCGTCGTTGTCGGTATATCGTCATGTTGGAAATAAACGACATAAGGACGCTCGATTATTACATCGTTTTGATGTGTTATTAACGACGTATCAAACGGCTTTGCGCGATGTAGATTTATTACAAAAGATTGAATTTGAATATATTGTATTGGACGAAAGTCAGCAAATTAAAAATAAAGACAGCAAGGTTTTTAAAGCGATTAATGAATTACAAGCCCGGCATAAAATATCGTTGAGTGGTACGCCGATTGAAAATTCGTTAGCCGATTTATGGTCACAAATGCAATTTATCAATCCAAATTTACTTGGAAGTTTTCCTTTTTTTCAACGCGAATTTATTACACCCATCGAAAAACGAAATGATGACGAAAAAAAGACCCGCCTGCGCTCACTTGTAGCGCCGTACATGCTGCGCCGCACGAAGGAAGAAGTGGCGAAAGACTTGCCGCCGCTCACGGTTACACTTCATTATTGTGAAATGGAGCCGGAGCAAAAAAAATTATACGAAAAAGAAAAATCTGCTGCTCGGAATTTACTCTTGGACAGTTTTCAAGCGGAAAACCCACAATTTCAAATCGTTGTTTTACAGACCCTTACTAAATTGCGACAACTCGTCAACCACCCGAAACTCGTTCAACCTGATTTTGACAAAGAAAGTGGAAAGTTTAACGAAGCATTGGCACAATGGGATGTCATTCGCCGGAGCGGACACAAAGCGCTCATTTTCAGTTCGTTTGTAAAATATTTAGAATTATTTAAATGTGATTTTCAAGCGCAAAATCAATCTTTTGCATGGCTCACTGGCGATTTAACTTTAAAACAAAGAAAAGCTGAAATTGAAAAATTTCAAGAAAACGCTGATATTCAATCGTTTCTGATTTCTATAAAATCTGGTGGAGCGGGTTTGAATCTCACAGCCGCCGATTACGTATTCATCCTCGATCCTTGGTGGAATCCCTTCACGGAGCAGCAAGCCATCGCGCGGGCGCACCGCATCGGGCAGGACAAAAATGTAATAGCGTTGAAATTTATTACAAAAGATAGCATTGAAGAAAAAATATTGAAATTGCAAGAGCGCAAAAGTCAATTGGCGGCGGACATTATGGAGGGTGCGGGGACGTTGCGGTTTTCACGAGGAGAATTGGCTTTTTTGTTGGAATAAGATTAATTTGTCAAACTTTGTAAGGAACTCACTACGTATCTTGTGATAAAAATGGATAACATGAAACGCATTGTAACAACGCTGATTCTACTGGTAAGCGCCTGGACGGTATTTACCTCGCATGAGTTTTGGCTCGCGCCGAATCAATTTCGACTAAAACCGGGGCAGACTGCAAAGCTTGACTTGTTTGTTGGGGAAGATTTTCATGGCGAAATCTGGGGCGCTCGACGCAAGCGGATGAGAAGCATAGACCATTATTTTGGCAAGCAAAAAGAGGATTTGACCACTCAGGCACTGGCTACGGATTCGGTTGCTATTGACATTAAATGTAAAAAAGCGGGTACGCATCTGCTGGCGATGCGCTCCAACAATTCGCTCAACGAATTACCAAGCAAGGAATTTAACGCTTATCTGGAGGAAGATGGCATCGAAAATATTCTCGCTTTGCGCGAAAAACAAAATCAATTGGACAAACCTTCGCGGGAATTTTATCAGCGTTGCGCCAAAGCGCTTTTGCAAGTGGGGCAAAAAACGGATCATACTTATGCTATTAATTGCGGTATGCCCTTGGAAATCATGCCTTTACAAAACCCTTACCGGCTGAAAGTGGGCGATAAATTGTCGGTCAAAATTTTGTTTGAAGGTAAACCCTTACCGGATGCAGTGGTACGCTCGTGGCAAAAAGCGGACGAGACAAAAACCAATCAAGGTAGATTTCGCACCAATGCGCAAGGTATCGCTGAAATAACACTGAACGCTAAGGGTTTTTGGATGATAAGTTTGGTGCGAATGGTGGAAACGACTGACAAAAGTCAAGCCGATTATCAAAGTTATTGGGGCAGTTTAACTTTTGAAATGTAAGACGCGCTGGTATTATTTACCATTTATGCTCCTTTAATTTGACAGGACACTGATTTTTATGATAATTGAGAAAAAATATGATTTGATACAAAGTAATTAAAATCATAAAAAATCATAAGTATCATAAAAATCAGCGTCCTATCACCCACTAACTTTCCAAAGTTTTCACGCTATCACCCCAGCATCCTATCAACTAAAAACTTATCTTTCCCAAGAATTTAAACACCTAAAACATGAGTCAAACTTCCAGTTTTCCCGTCAACGACAAGCGCATCATCAACGGCTGGGCACTATTCGACTGGGCGAATTCCTCGTTTGCGCTCGTCATCACAGCAGCTATTTTTCCGGCGTACTACGCAGCGGTGGTGGACGACACGGTGCGCGTGTTTGGCAAAGACGTATCCGATAGCTCGATGTATGCTTATGCGATTTCGGCTTCCTACTTGTTGGTGGCGATTATTTCGCCTTTGCTGTCGGGCATTGCAGATTATAGTGGCAGGAAGAAGTTTTTTCTGAAAATATTTACCACCGTTGGTGCATTGGCTTGCATGGCACTGTTTTTTTTTACGGGACAGGTCGCTTACGGCACGGGCATTTTTATTCTTGCTATGATGGGCTTCGCTGGAGGATTGGTATTTTATAATTCATATCTGCCGCTCATTGTGACGGAAGACCGCTATGATTCGGTGAGCGCTAAAGGTTTTTCGTATGGCTTTCTCGGCAGCGTTATCTTGTTGATTTTCAACCTGATAATGATTCAATATTACGAAGTATTTGGTTTTAAAGATGCGGGCGTAGCCACGCGCGTCGCGTTTTTGACCGTGGGTGTGTGGTGGATTGGCTTTGCCCAAATCTCCTTTCGACGTTTACCAAAAGACGTGCGCCTGCATTCCGATGAAAATCTGTTGACCAAAGGATTTCAAGAATTGAAAAAAGTCTGGCAAAGTTTACGCGCTGAACAAAATACGCGGCGTTTTCTATTGGCATTCGCGTGCCTGAGCGCGGGCGTGCAAACGGCGTTGTATTTGGCAGCTATTTTTGCAGAAAAAGAGTTGAATTTTGAAACGGCAGAGTTGATTCTCACCATCCTGATTTTACAAATTGTAGCCATCGCCGGCGCCACTTTTTTTGCCAAACTCTCCGGTTGGCGCGGCAATAAATTCACGCTGCTCCTCATCCTCGTCATTTGGATTATTACGTGCATCGCTGCCTATTTTGTGACTTCCAAATTGCAATTTTACCTCGTCGCTTCTTCCGTGGGTATCCTCATGGGCGGCACACAAGCATTGTCGCGCTCCACCTATTCTAAACTGCTACCAGAAGGCACAACCGACACCGCTTCTTACTTCAGTTTTTATGATATTACAGAAAAATTAGCAACCGTGTTCGGCACATTCATCTTTGGTTATATCAATTATCGGATGGACAGTATGCGCCCCAGTGTGCTTTCGCTGAGTGTGTTTTTCTTGCTGGCGCTGCTGTTTCTACAAAGAACGAAAATACAAAGGGGTGATAGGGTGATGGAAGGATAGGAGGATGCCAAATAAACGATAGGAGAGACATAAACACATTAACAAACGAATACATGAACACAACAAAAAAATTCGACACCATCATCTTCGACCTCGGCGGCGTGCTGATAGATTGGAATCCGGAATATGTATTTAAGACGGTTTTTGACGATGAAGAAGAGATGCGGTACTTTTTCGCCGAAATCTGTACCCATGATTGGAATATTCAACAAGATGCCGGGCGACCTTTGGCAGAAGCGACAGATTTATTAGTCGCACAATTTCCAACTTATGAATCACCGATTCGTGCTTTTTACGGTCGTTGGAAAGAGATGCTGGGCGGTCCTATTTCCGAAACCGTAGACATTTTAGAAACCTTACACCAACGCAAAGAGCATCGCTTATTGGCATTGACTAATTGGTCGCACGAGACATTTCCGGTTGCTTTAGAATTATATCCTTTCTTGCAATTATTTGAAGGTATTCTCGTATCCGGTGTAGAAAAATTAATCAAACCCGATGCCCGTATTTATCAGCTTTTAATAGAACGCTATTCTGTGAATCCTGAGCAAGCCTTATTTATTGATGATAATTTGAAAAATGTAGAAGGAGCAAAAGCGGTAGGGCTGCACGCTGTGCGCTTTGAATCATCGGCGCAGTTGCGAGCGTATTTGGAGGAAAATGAAGTTTTTTAAATTAAAAGGAAGTAACTTGATCTAAACGAGTGACTGCCTGAAAAGAAATAAAAACAAATCCCCAACAAGCATCATTGCCTGCCGGGGACGTGAGATGTCAAACTAATTGGATTGGGATGTTAAAATGTTATGATATTTTTCCGCTCTTGGCGGATTAAAAACTGGGGTTATCAAACGCAAAAAACGGGGGGTTAGTTTTGTTTATACAATGGAAAAGGGAATTACTTTCGTTACACTTACGTATGAATTTTTTTACGGTACAATTCGATAGCCCTTCCCAATTGTCGCACCAAAAGTGCTTGCAAAGCCGTTGGATTTATTGGTATTGAGCAGCATATCGCCTAATTTTTTCGCGCCGCTCAGTGGGTCGCTGAAGTTGAACGCAAAACCGGCATTGCAATCTTCATTCAAAAACTTTACATTGGCATTCATCGTCACGTTGCCGCCTTTGAGCGCGTCGAGTTGACCAGCAAATTCTGCGGATTTTACATCCACCACGCCGCCCGTGCCTTTATCCACTATCCATTTGGCAGCTTTCATGGAGCCGGTCGTTGCTTTGTCAAAACCATCGAGTACCGTGCGAGAAGCCGCAACGGTGTTGGCAGCGATATTGCGCTTGCTCCAATCCACGGCTTTGCTCAATCCATCAAGTGTTTTTTTATAACCTGACAACACGCCGTCCGCCGTTTCCTTAGAGCCTTTAAGCGCGGCGTATTTGGCACATCTATCCGCCTTGCGATACCAAGGAGCCTTGTCACAACTGCGTTTGGCACTTCGCACATCGTCCGCCAGTTTATTTACATCGCGCTGTGCGGCATCCACTTTGTCTTTTTGTTTGTTGAATGCATCTACATCTTTTTGTGTGTTGCGCAGATACGTTTCGGCTTCCGACAAGTCATTTTTTGCTTTGCGATATTTATTTTGTGAATCTTTCGTGGCTTGGTCAATCGCGGTCGTCGCTTCTTTATTCAAATAAGCCATCAAATCATTTTTCATGGCAGCACGTACGGCGAATCCTTTCACCTCATTAAAATTACCGCCTTTTACATCCAATTCTGCTTGAAATTTATTAAACAAATTGCCTTTGTTGTAAAAATAAACCCCGTCTTTGTTGATTTCTACTTTCGTCTGATTCGACATTCCAAGCAAACCGACTTTGCCATCTACGACATAAAACGGATTTTTGGGTTGTAAAAAATTAGTATACGTCATATCAATTGCCATTCGAGCCGAATCCGTTGCATTATTACCCGTCAATTCAAAAATAGTCAAATTGCCTTCTCGTAAAATAATCGGGGAAACCGCCGCCACACCGAAATAACCCGCATCGAAACTCGCATTCACATCCAAACGTGCGCCCAGTCCGGCGATGTTGGCTTTACCTGCCACGCGCAAGCCCTGCGTGTACGTGCGACCTGCCATTTCGGTGGTTTTTGGAATGATGGTAAGTTCAGCATCTTGCAAACCAAAATCGCGGAGTTGCGCAGGTAGTTTATTGATTTCATTTTTTACCGTTCCGCTCAAGAAAGCATTGATAAACGCTTGCATCCCAATCTGATTCATTTTCAAGGAAATCAAACTGTTGAGCGGATTACCGGTATCCAACATCCCTGCGCCGAAACCTTGAAACGGTCCGACTTTCAAAGCACCACTCACACCGAGTTTCGGTCTTGGAATCGGCGATAAAATATCTGCTCCTACATCCAAACCGAGATTGGCAATTTCCACCCCTTTCACCCCAAACGGATTTTTCCAAACGCTGCCTTCTTCCATGAAAATAATCAACCCAAACGTAGCCGGAGCGGCGATGTCGCCCATGCCTGTGAAGTTTATCCAATCCGTATTTGCATCCAATTTCGCACCCACGCTCAAGCCTGCACCAAACGACACGTCCACCGGAGCAAGTTGCAAAAAGGCTTCATTAATTCTAAAATTATCGCCCAGATTCAAACCATCAAATTGTACAATGGCTTGCAAAGTTGGAGCGGCTACGAGACTTGGCGGCAGGTTGGCGCGCATCAGCACTTTTCCTTTTTGGCTCACGCCGGGCAGGTCGGCTGGCAAATTAAAACCACCCATTAAAGTCAGTCCGGCTTTCACCGTTTGAGAACCCATTTGCAAGCCGTTCAACAATTCTAATTCTTGTTCAGTTTTTTTCGTCGAAGCCGAATATACCATTGCAATATCAGTCAGACCCAGCTTATCAATTGGTTGTAAAGCACTGCTGATGTCAGCGAGTTTGTAATCGGTATTTGGCGCAAAGCCCAAGAGAAAGTCCGTCGGTTGTCCGGTTTGTTTTGCAAAATAAGCTTCCACTTTGCCCAAATCGCAAGTGCCTTTGAAGCGGGCAGAGCGGTCACTACTCAAAGACAAACTTACTTGTTGGATGGTAAAATTTTCAACAGGAGACGGCATCGGCGGCATCGTCACACTTAAATGCGTCCCGATATTTCGCACTAAATCTATGACTTTCAATTCATTCATCGTGCCGGTGAAAGCCCATTCGCGATTGGTGTTGGCAGTAGCGGCAAGGTCAAAATTTAAAACGCCCAATTGTAAATTACCGTCCAAACTTGCAGCAGCCATCGTACTCGGAGTCGTGCCGCCTGTGCGTGCGAGGCTAAACGTAAGGCTGGGTTGTTGGATTTTAAAACCGTTGTAATCCACTAAATTATCACCAGAAGACTGTGCCAACGTTGCGGCGAGTACGAGACGGTTATCTTCCTGCGGATAAAATTGCAATTGTATTTGGGTCAAATTCAGCGTATTGCGTAAGAAATCAGGAAGCCAGTCGCTCAGATTTTGACCACTGATGCGAATTTGATTACTTGCGCCCGCCGGAAAAGTCGTGGTAATCTCATTCAGCGTATTGCCAATGGTAGCTTGTACTTTTACATTTTGAATACCAAACAGCGTAGCGGTTCCAGCAAGTTGGATTCCTGTATTATCTTCGGTTACGATATTGAAATTTGCGTCTTGTAGGTCCATCTGGTCAGAGACGGAGCCAAGTAAACTGCGGAGTTGGTCAAGTGCTTCGGTTTTCGCGTCGTTGGGATGTAATAAAATGGTCGTGCGTTGCGTGTCGTTTTTTCCAAAAAATGTCAATAAGTAAAATGCGAATGCAAATGAAAAAACCACTGGTGGCTTCATGGTTAATAGGATTTTATAAAAGTGAATGTTATTCGGTGTTGATAATAATAATTTGGCTGATTTAGTAAATTTTAAAGATTTACTAAACCTTTTTCAGGAACGACATAAGAATGGTAGATAAATTGCTGTTGCTAAGGATGTTGAAATAGTAACGATTAGATGGGTAAGAAAAATTGTGTGTAAATTACGGAAGCAATTTGTTTTTAGTAAAAAACTTTCCAGCCGTACACTTTTAGTTGGGCAAAAAAAATACAAAGTTCTTTGATAAGTTGAGAAAAAGATAGGAGGTGTAAATTTGTGTTTTCGACGCAAAAACTTCACCTCCTATGGGCAAAAGCCTTT
>Ga0163149_10005352_pt1 | contig 13578 bp, 10 predicted proteins | sample OliLakLV19MP5G1_FD_148604 | JGI IMG/M metagenome (GOLD analysis project Ga0163149, IMG submission 148604) | Freshwater microbial mat bacterial communities from Lake Vanda, McMurdo Dry Valleys, Antarctica - Oligotrophic Lake LV.19.MP5.G1 | ecosystem: Environmental > Aquatic > Freshwater > Lake >...
GTAAGAGCTCAATCATCCCAGCTGTACTCTCTGTTTTGGATTTACAAGGGGTGGGCGTCAACGATGTGAAAGTCATTGCACCCACAGGTCGTGCTGCGCAGCGAATAAATGAAATGATCAAAGCAGGGAGCAAAACTGTCTTTAGCTACAAAAACTTTGAAGGATTCGAAGCAACAACAATCCACCGTCTTTTGACTTCTGACATTCCAAATACCCCCAAGGTAGTAATCGTCGACGAAACATCTATGCTGTCAACCGAGCTCGCAGCAAAATTAATACGAGCACTCCCCACAGGCTGTCGCCTCGTTTTTATAGGAGACAAAGATCAGCTTCCATCCATCGACCCCGGCGATGTTTTGAGCCACATCATTGGGTCAAAATGCATACCAACGATTACCCTCGAGACAGTCTATCGCCAGGCTTCATACAGCTCGATTGTAGAGGTTGCGAAACATATTAACGAGGGAAAATTTGAAAAAGATTTTCTGGACGCGCTACCCGATGACAATCAGTTCCAGTTTGTTCCACTCCGAGAAGACCAATCCATCACCCGCCTCCTCCACGACATAATGACTAAGCTCCCGAAACGGTACGGCCCAAAAGACGTTCAGATACTCGCACCAATGAGAAAAGGCGACCATGGGATTGCAAAAACCAACACATTCTTTCAAGAAATGAATGATGGAGAAGAAGCGACAGAACATTTCAAGATTGGGGATAAGGTGATGCAAACACGCAATAACTACGATCTCGGGGTTTTCAACGGAACTGTCGGCATATTGACGGCATTCTCAGAGATTGGCAGAACAGAGGAGGGTCGGCGTGGAAGTGTGACCAACCACGAAGCACCAGAACCGCCCCCCCTCTCGCAAAATCGAACGCCACAACGCAAGAGCTCGCGTTCCACCAAATCGGGAGATGGTCTGGCGAGTCCCAAAACGGTACTGGAAAACGATCGTGATCGGGAGGTTTACTTGACTGTGGACTTTGATGGCGAACTAATCACAAGTCGCAGCACTGATTTCGATCTAGATCTTGCCTATGCATCCACCATTCACAAGAGCCAAGGCAGCGAGTATCCAGTGGTTATCCTTGTTCTTACAAAAAAGCACGCCTACATGCTAAAGCACACCTCCATGCTCCGGCGAAAGCTCTTCTACACAGCCGCCACCAGACCAAAAGAAAAGCTGATTATTGTTGGTGATTTTGAGGCATGCAAACAAGCTGCTAGTGACAATCGTACGGACGATCGCTGTTGTCTACTACGCCACAAATTATTGAAATAACCAGGCACTCGGGTGCTGAATCTCTAGAAACAACGCCCCATTCTGCTGCGACGTTCTTTGTTCGAATCGCTTGCTCCATTGCCCAAGCACGATGAAGCATCGCTCAAGGAAGAATAGGTTATCTCCACTAGCTAGTGGACGAGGAACGACGACGACGATGAAGCTTCCCCGTGCCCTCGATCTCTGAATGAATACTTCCGGAAGTGTAAATGCCCGACGATTTCCCAATGTTCGGCACTGGTTTGGGCTTGCCAACGTTTGACACTGCCCTGCTCATCCTTGCATTTGGAGACATAGCACTGGTGGTGCATTCGCCATAGATTCCCCCAGCTTAGCATCCCCATGCACCCACCCACGCACGGAACGGAACGGCACTGGCTGGATTTCAAAATAATGACATCGTGCTTATTCCTCCAGTATAATTTTTGTCATCGGCCGATGGATAGGCTGGCCCTTTCTCGTAGACAATGAGCTAACTACTTAGTACTGCTGTACTAGCTAGTCTAGCTAGAGCACTACTTACTAGCTACTAGCTAGTAGGTGTTAGCTAGTTCCGTAATGTATTGTACAGTACTCTGGAACGTTTTCTCCAAGGCTCCAAATAAATCGGCGCACTATAGAGCTAGTGTGAGCCCTCAAATAGAGTACCCTAACCCTAAATAAACGGCTCTATTACCTTATTGTCTTTGAATACCGATTTGACGTGCGTTTATTTCTATAGTATTTTTCAGTCCTGGATTGGTTCGTGCAGGGATTTCCGCTTGGTGTATGTTGCTTCTGCACCATCTTGCTTGGATGATGATCATCATGTGATGCACCTACAACAACATAAAAGCACCGATCGTGACCGTGGCAACTACATACAACAAGTAGTCCGACAGTTTCGAGCTACTACTATCAACAGAGTTACCAGCAAGAATCATCGCCTCGCAGTATATAGAGCTGAGGTTGGCATTTGCTAGCTTTAATTTCGTTCTATTTCAAGATTTCTCCGAGACCTCTACACTACTGCTGCTATACAGCCAACCCCTCCACGCATAGAGCAACACTTGAAGGACACTCCATCACTTTCAATCCCCACTCTACACATTCAATAGAAGGATGAGTGCTACCATGACACAACAACGCCAACAGTCTGAGCGACCAGGTGCTTACGCGGTGATTCGAACGGGTCAACGACCGGCCCAAGAAGTCCAAGTGGTGGTGCCGCATCAAGTCCGACCGGGTCAAGATTTTTTTGTCCAGTTGGGAGATCGTCGCGTCCGTGTCAAGTGCCCCATGAACAGTGGTCCAGGACAACAACTGCGTCTTACCATGCCAGCGGAACCCATGTTTCAAACCAGTTATTTGGGGGTTGCGCCCTTGACGGCCGCGGAAGGACCGGGTGGCGGAGGCGCGCAACCACTGGCGTCTTCGGCCAATACTGCGAACAAACAACCACAAGCCTATCTTGTGACCATTCCACCATCGGTCTATCCCGGTATGCAATTCATGGTGGACATTAATGGACAACGCTTTCAATTGACGTGTCCTGCCAATGTGGGTCCCAACATGAAGGTCAAAATTGTGCCACCCGTTACCAACAATACGAGTGAACCACAAAAACGACAAAGCAGCAAACCTCCCACGCTCTGTGGATGGGACGACAATGCCTCGTTACCACCTACAGTCGCGGATGCCAGTAAAACACAAATGTTTGAAGTCATCGTTCCACCGGGCGTACAACCGCATCAAAGTTTTGCCCTCAAAGCCAACAATCAACGCGTCTTGGTCACCTGTCCACCAGGCGTGCAGAGTGGTCAAAAGATTCGCTTTCAAATTCCCGTCACACAAACCATGGTGCAACACATTCAACTCAATTACGATACCAACGACAACAGCAGCAACGGCAACAAGAGTAGTAGTGATCCACAACAAAATGCCATGGCCAAGCATCCCAAAACGGGATGGTGTCGAACCATTCGAGTCTCGGATTTGAAATTCCAATGGGTCCGCGTCAATGACGACACTGCTGATGACGATGACACGGACAACAAAATTGAAGATACCAATGCCTCCTCCCGTTCCATTCGATTGGACAATCGTGCCATGGACAAGTTTGATTTCAAAAAGTCGGCCTATTGTCGACAATTGCTCTACATGGAAGGCAACGATGAGCGTTTACGAACCGGACGACTCGATTGGATTCCGGCCAAGGACGCCGTGGTGGAATCCAAAGTTGCGCACAAGGGACAAATCTTGGTCTCGTATGCCGATTTGGCCGAAACGCAACGGGCTCCCTCCCTCGAAGCCAAACTCCAATGGTTTGAACAACACATTTGTGCACCCCTGTTGTTGCCCTACGACGAGGGCCATGTCAAGATTGTGGTCCGACGACAATATTTATTGCCCGACAGCGTGGCAGCCATTATGAGTTTGTCGCGCTTGGAAATGCGCAAAAAATGGCGGTTTGAATTCGTCGGCGAAAAAGGCATGGACGCCGGCGGATTGACGCGCGAGTGGTTTCAATTGTTGACGGAACAACTCTACGATCCCGCTTTTGGATTGTGGCATCATCCGACCCATTTGGCCCAGGGCACGGTGAGCATTCACCCCAATTCGGCCGTCACGTGCCCCGAAGATCATCTCATGTATTTCCGTGTCCTGGGACGTATTTTGGGACGAGCCTTGTTGGATCGACAATTGATACATCGGGGTGGTCATATGGCACGGTTTTTGTACAAGCACTTGTTGGGATTTCCAGTTACCTTTGATGATTTGTCCGAATTGGATTATGAATTTTTTACCTCGTTGAAAAAATTGGTGGACATGGGAACCGATATTGAATACGCGTGTTTGGATTTTACCGTCACGGTCGATCAATTGGGTGCCAAGAAACAAGTCGATTTGATTCCCAATGGTGAAAATACCGACGTCACCGCGGCCAATTTGGGCGAGTACCTTGAAGCCAATTTGCGGTATCGGTTGATGGACCGCATTCAGCCACAATTGACGGAATTGTTATTGGGATTTTTTGATGTGGTACCCGAGCCGGCACTGACCATTTTCGATTGCAACGAATTGGAGCTTGTCTTGTGCGGTCTACCGACGATTGACATTGCCGATTGGCAAAACAATACCGCATATGATGGAGTCTTCCGTTCCAAGGGTCCTTCCCATCAAGTGGTCAAGTGGTTTTGGGAAGTCGTTACCAAAGATTTCGATGCCGAGTTGCAAGCTCGTTTGTTGCAGTTTGTCACCGGTACCAGTGGCGTTCCGAGTCGGGGCTTTTCCGTGTTGCAAGGAAATGATGGCAATGTACGGTTGTTTACGCTTCACGGAACGGATCCCGCCGCCAAGGAAGCGTCGGCGCATGACTACCCGCGATCCCATACCTGCTTTAACCGATTGGATTTACCCGTCTACAAAACCAAACAAGAATTGAGAGAAAAATTGAAAGTGTCCGTCACCGTGGCTTCGGTCGGATTTGACATGGAGTAATGAATGAGTCGGCTTCTATACAATGTTATTATTAAGTAAAAAACAATGAGCAATCAATCAGTTATACAACAAACTATAGCTTACTTGTGTTATTAGTCTCGCTAGTCAAGAACTAACTAGTAGCAAGGAGGTTTATTTGGTTTTAGGTTGGTATCGAGATACAAATACTGAAAGCAAATTTAGTATCTGTTACAATAGTTACGTCGATACGGCAGGAAACCTCGGAAATGAAGTGGACGACAAAGACACTAGCTAGGGGACATGACTTCAAAGCAGACGCGATCCTGGTAAGAGAAAGTAAAGCCGCAGAGACCCGGTTGATGCTGGTACAAAAGCAACTGGTATAATGTAGCAGTTGGTCGTGTGTATGGGCAACGATGACATGGAAGTCGACTTGAACCAAGAGATCCACGACTTTGGTCCAGGGTAATCTCCGCGCAGCGAAGTCATAGATCTTTTGAATCAAGCGGACCATCGAATCGATCGTTATCCAACCACAAAACCAACCAAATAGCTCATGACGAAGCCCACTGGGCCGATTCATTCGCCCAGCGAGTGCGGCACATAGTCTATCACCTATCAACGTTGAAGCATCAGGAAACCCACGACTTGCGCTGTATAGGTATAGCCTCCAAAACGCTCGAACGAGGAGAAATGATGACTGTGTGGCACTGGCTGAACCAACAAATATAAACAGCAAGGGCCCTTTTGTTGCAAGCAAAAAACATGGCACAGCCATGCGCTCCATGGATATACAATGTCCAACAGCACTGGCAGTATCACCATTGCGGCTTGAAACAAAAAGGTCCTTGCTGAGGACCGACGCCCAAACCAAAACCTTGGCTGGAACACTTCCCTGCTACAAACGCGGTCAGACAGAGGAAAAGGCAACAGACGCGCTCTCGGATGCTACTTGCAAAAGAGCGAGTCAGGTACCTTCCCAAAATCCGAACGTGTTGCAGAGAGTGTTCCAGGGACAAGGCATCGTGTCAGGAGTTGGCACCCCAAACTCCGTCACCACCAGAGGATGACCAGCGCCAAATATACAACACACACACACTCTCTCTCACAGCAAGGTTGTTACAAAAGAGAGAGAGAGCAAGACTACTCCACCTTGGGCGGAAAGCGAACCGCCTACTGTGGAGGACCCGAGCGGTAAAATTTCCCTTGCACACAAACAGGATACAAGCTCGCGGAAGAATGCTGCGACAAACACGCTGTTTGGATAAAAACTTTCAGAAACAGCAAGTCAATCGCAACAAATCTTCCAAGAGCTTGTGGAGCTTGTGGAGCTTGTGTCCCAGGAACATTCACAGCCGCGCAGATAATCCAAAGTAATATACACCTTCTTGACAAGAAACCACGACTCGAATTGTTGGTCGTCTTTTGCTTCTCGAACGTGCGGCAAACTATAGTAATACTCCTGGGAGAACATACCAACTTGCTCACGGAAGAAGGAATTCGACGAACTCGCTGTTTGGGTAGGACTTTCGAAACAGCAAGCCAGTCGAAGCCTCCATTACAAGAACAGGTTGCCTCTTGTCCCAGGAATATTTGTATGGTTTCCCGCCAATCTTTTGAGCAAACCTCGATCCTTCTAGAGAAAACCACAGCATCCCTTGGTGTTGGTCGTGGAACTCGGTAACAACACACGACCCTTTCGCTCGAGAACAAGCACTTGAGGACGGACGGAGATCACAAGTAGTTCTTCAAACGTCTGGCGACTTGAAATAAACGTGCCGCTGTCACTGGGAAATCCCTTGAAGTAAGGCACTCTTGGATTGGACAAAGGCGGAAGGAAAAAAGTAGAACATCCACGACCCAAAACACTCCACCATGAAAATCGAGCCGATCTTGTTTTGGTCGTGCCTACATGGCGCTCCCAAGATCCTTCTTCGAGATAGAATTCGTCCACGTCCACACAGCAAACAATTCTTTGTGGACTTGAACTGGTTGGTCGGCCGACGGAAAAGACCCAAAAAGCTTGTTCCCGTCCACGAAACCTGTACCGCGTGTGGTCGTGAGTAGTAAATCATGACCCCACGCCCTTCTTCGAGACACCAATCTTGACGGCATGGTCCATAGCACCGGACCGGTTGTTCCCGTGGTTGTTGAAAATATTTCGAACATGTTGAAGCGCGTTCATGACTGCCACGACTCTTGTATTTGTGGATAAGATCCCACAAAAGCAAAGTCATGGTAAAGTCTACGGATGAACATCCTACAATCTTCATCAGCCACACACTCACAGAACAATCCATCGACGCATGAAAAAATAAGACTCGCCGTCGCCGCCGCCGCCATTGTTATTGATTTTGTTGATCATGTGGTTGCGGATGAATTGAACAACAGACCAACGAAAAAAGGAACCACGACTCTTGTATCTGTGAATATAATCGCACAGAAACAAAGGCGTGGCAGCCTCTCTTCGTTGAGCCATTGTCATGTCATCCAGACTCACATGATCCAGAAAATAACAACGCAGCAAAGAATCATGAAGGAAGGAAGGAATGGACGGAGGTGTTTTGTTGCTGCTGAAAAACACGACCACGACACGGCAGCCAAGATTGAGAGATTGAACAAAGAAATAGAGAAATACATATGAGTGCATGCAGATGCATTGATATCCACGTCCAGTCATTAGTCATACGTACAGCTTCTTTTTTGGTAGTTGGTCCATGGCGGCGGCGAGAACCGGCGGCGGCCGCCGCCATGGTCACGCAATTATATTATGTTTTATTTATTTGCGGGACCAACCAATAAAAACTCAAAGCGAGTCGAGTTTCCTTTGCAAGGTTGGTCAAACCAAAATTATGAGAGAAATTATGAAAGAATTTCGAGGGATGTTTTTGGCAAAAAAAATGATCGAAAAGTCAGAGATTGCATCTTTCGCGCGGATTCTTCTCGTCTGTGCTACACCCGTTCGTCGCCACTCTTTTCGAACGCACACCTTGTCGATACGACAGGCCCTCACAAGACAACCATCGAAGCTGAATGGAGCTGGAAATTAGAACAAAGCCTGTCACCATGATTTGGGTGCCATGACCTACTAAATAGAACATCACTTTCCATCACCATCTTTCCAATTAACTTAAGTTAAAGTAGCTTTAACATTGTTGATAATAAAGATGGCAGCCTAGCCTTTGCAACAAAAGAAATGAAATTGACGGCTTTGATCCGAACAGCAATGCAAAAGTCAAAGCAACTGCGGTGCTTCTGAGAGTGGGCGGAATCTTACCAACCTCATTTTTGGTATCCTGCATGCTGGCATCATATTTAGACAAATAAATTTTCATCATGTGTTATCAGCAATTAATAAAATGCATTCATCTTTGAGTTGTCAAACGAATTGGATCTTCACTTGAATCTTCAATTTGCATGCAATGCACCCTCACAAAACACAAGAGCAGCAAGACAAGGAAGCAATGTTATGTTGTTGCAAGTGCTATCAATTTGACCCTTTTGTTATTCATCAAAGAAAGATGGGGCAAACAATCAGAACAATCGAAAACTACACAGTTGGCATTGTTAAAACAGCTTGATGTGAAGTGGTGTCAAATGTTTTCCAGAGAAATGCAAATCCATGTTGCTAGTTGAACCCATCTCAAAATGTAAGCACATGCTTCCTTCAATACACTAGTAAAAATGTTCACAAAAGAGGAAGAAGTTAATCCTTTTTTTACAAGAATGAAAAAAACAAAGTTTGAAAAATGAGTCCAACCAATGATGGTCCTTCACTTGGTTCATTGTGCAGCCGAGGCCAAAGATTCGGTGGTTGAGGTCCCAGTAGAAATATCAAAGGAACAGTGTCTCTGCATAACCCAGTGGAGAGATTCCATGATGCTTGTCGATATTGTTTGCACATTTGGAGATGAAAAGCAGTCATAGAAATTCAACAAAAAAGCTGAAAACACATTGAATTGCATCTTTTCGTCGCACACGTATTCGCAGAGTCAATTCACGATTGATGCCTCTCTCATTCGACGCATTGCATGTGTAACTCCCAACGTTGAAACCATCTCATTGGGTATTTAGCTCGGATTTTGATTCCGAATCCTTAATTACTCGTCTTTGTCCGTTATTGTGTAACGGGCAAGCCGACTGTTACAAGTTGTAACCAGTGATCGTATAATAGATATTATTCTACATCCAAAGGGTTTTCTTCCTCACCATAATTTCGAAAAACAAGTACAAGTACAAGTACAAGTATCATGTACACCGCCAAGCTTTCTCTCCTTCTCTTAGCAGCCTGCTTTGCTGTGGTAGCTAATGCTAATGGAAGCAACCCTCAAGAGGCGGACTCTGGTTTTTTGAGACGCCGAAGAGCTCAGCAGAATGGCTGCCCAGATTGTTCTATAGTTTATCCCGATGGATCTGGGTCAACAAATGAAAATAGTGGCAATGACAATGTCTTGGATGTTGTTCTCAAAGGCAACAATGGGGAACCCGCAGAAAACTTTCCACTGGGCAGATGTGAAGCCGATTGCGATGGAGACAGTGGCCAGTGCGCCGAAGGTCTCGTCTGCTTTGAACGGATCTACGATGAAGCTGATGTTCCTGGATGCTACATCAAACCAGGCACTCTCATGGGGCTGGATGTTTGTGTCGACCCAGATGATTATCCTTCCGCTGCCCCCTCGGAGGCACCTACGCGGAGTCCAGAACCATCTTCTGCGCCTACAGCAACACCAACTTCATCACCAACGTATGCTGGGACGAGAAGTCCCACGAAAAGTTCTGCACCTTCTGCACGTCCCAGCAGGAGCCCCATTGGGACTCCAAGTTCCTCGCCGAGTGAACCACCTTCCGCAAAACCCAGTGCTAGTCCCACCGAGGCACCATCCGACAGCCCAACCGTCAGTGCGCAACCCTCGGCAAGCCCTTCCTTAAGCAGTGCACCATCCGCCAGCCCTACGATCAGCAGCGAACCTTCGGCAAGCCCGTCACGGAGCAGCGCGCCATCTTCCAAACCAAGCGCAACGCCGTCGAGTCAACCTACCGTGAGTGCCGCCCCATCCTCTGCACCGAGTGAATCACCATCGTTTGCCCCAAGCATCAGTGTGCGACCATCTTCTTCACCAAGTGAATCTCCTTCCGCTTCACCAAGTGTCTCGGTCCGGCCAAGCTCAAAACCGAGTAGCAGTCCTTCTGCCCGCCCTTCGGCATCGCCCTCGCATTCACCCAGCGATAGCCCGACTATCAGTATGGCCCCGTCTAGTGCACCGACCTTAAGTCCAACCGTATCGACCCACCCATCGGTATCGCCCAGTGCCAGTCCTACTATAAGCCACCAGCCGTCCGTCAGCTCTGCGCCCACAACCTTTTATCCTCCAACCGCTACCCCCACTTCTAGTGTGATGCCCAGTGCATCTCCCACGGTCAGCTTTGCCCCAACGTCGTCTCCAACCATGGTCCCCTCGCATACACCCAGCTCCTCTCCTACTGGCATTGTTGACGTCTGTGGTCTCAGTGACACGGACGACGACGAAATGCCCGGGCGCTGTCTTCTTCCCGACGGCCGATACGGAGTCGTCTTTTGCCTTACATTTATCATTGCGGAAGAAACCATTTGTGTACCGCTTCCCGATGTTCCCGGTTTGATAGACCTAGACTGTGGTGTTTGTGGAGCCTGTATGACAGAAGCTCCTACCCGTAGTCCTACGTTGCGTCCAACCACGCAGCATCCGACAGCATCTCCCAGGTCACCCACGCCGAGACCTACGACAGTCGCTCCGAGTGCCATGCCCAGTAGCTCGCCCACAATCGATTTAGAAGAAGGTACGTCGCTCGCTTCGTTAGTTGCATTCTGTTTGTTTCTGTGCCCATCATTGACTTGTTCAATTCCCACAATGTATTTATACATAAATACTTGCCAATTTACTAACTCTTTTTTCTTCTTCTTCTTTTGTCTCCGACTTTATTCCGTGGGCAGCTTGTGGAAATCCTGTGCCGTGCGCGGGTGCCACTGGCGTAGTGATTTGTATCTTTGGAAATGACCAGCAGGTTGATTTGTGTTGCCCCAACAATTTGCTCGAAGATGCACTGAAGTCACGGACGGGTTTTTGTGAATCGGTGAGTCGAATTATCCAAATGTGCCCATCATTATATATATCGTATTTGCTAATCTAACCCATTTTTTATCTACCACAGTGTCCTACGGAGTCTCCTAGTGCAGCACCAACGAGCACACCCACTTTCTCTCCCTCCGTTGCCCCATCAGGCAAGCGCAGCCGTTCTCCCAGCACAGCGCCATCGCATACGCCAAGCATCTCTCAGGCACTCGCGCCAACGGACAGGCCCGACAAGCCCGATGCTTCTCCTTCATACTCGAAAACCAGATCTCCAACCGCTGCGCTGCCAGGCGCTATTGAAAACCTGTATCTAGACCAAGATACTGGGGCTGAAGCAACTCCCGAGCCGAATGATGAACCTTCGAAATCACCATCATCGGCACCCAGTGAAGCACCAGAAGATTACTCATCAGTTGTCTTAACCGATTCTCCCACTTTCGCTCCTAGTAATTACCCTACCAGTGTCCCCACCGTTATGCCAACTGCTGGGACAAACGAGGTACCTACCACAGCATCCCCACCAACATCAGTTCTCACTAGATTTCCCACAGAAGAACCAACTCCAGCAGTTATCGGATCCCCTACCAATGCCTTTCCAACAACTTCAGCTCTCACTTCCTATCCAACAGGAAGACCCACTGAAGAACCAACTCCAGCAGTAGCACGATACCCTACCACTTACATCACAACAACTCCAGCTACCACTGCCTCTCCAACAGGAAGGCCCACGGGATCTCTAGCAATAGGCCCCAGTGGGAGCACTACGACAGCTTATCCTACTCACAGTCCGACTGGAGTTCCAACGTTCTATCCAGCAGGCCAACCTACCACAGCGTCTCCCACAGATACCCCTGAAACTGTCCCGACAGAGACTACTGAGTGCGAGGACTCCTCCATTTGTGTGTCGGAAGCCGACTGCAGAAAGGAAGTACTAGCCATGGACCTTCAACTCGGTGGTGGGATTTATCCCTTTGCGGGGCCTTGGGACACTAAAGGATGCCACTACTATCCGCAAGATCATCCTCTCTATGGAGGACAAGCCTATTTTGGTACTGGTAGTAGCTCCTGTGCCGCTCTTAGCACGATACCGTCTGACGGGTCTGTAAGGATTGGATGCGGCAGCATGGGTGGATCTCCCAGCACCAGCCCAGTGACCCCCACCCTAGCACCAAGTGCCGCTCCTACTTCCAGCCTCACCACTGAAGGAACAGCTGCAGCCACTGGTTCCCCAACCTTTCCTGCCACAGGATCTCCCAGCGCCAGTCCAGTGACCGCCACCCTAGCACCAAGTGCCGCTGCTGCTTCCAGCCTCATAACTGAAGTAACAGCTGCAGCCACTGGTTCCCCAACCTTTCCTGCCACAGGATCTCCCAGCGCCAGTCCAGTGACTGCCACCCTAGCACCAAGTGCTGCTGCTACTTCCAGCCTCACCACTGAAGGAACTGCTGCAGCCACTGGTTCCCCAACCTTTCCTGTCACAGGATCTCCCAGCGCCAGTCCAGTGACCGCCACCCTAGCACCAAGTGCCGCTGCTGCTTCCAGCCTCATAACTGAAGTAACAGCTGTAGCCACTGGTTCCCCAACCTTTCTTGCCACAGGATCTCCCAGCACCAGTCCAGCGACTGCCACCCTAGCACCAAGTGCCGCTCCTACTTCCAGCCTCACCACTGAAGGAACAGCTGCAGCCACTGGTTCCCCAACCTTTCCTGCCACAGGATCTCCCAGCGCCAGTCCAATGACCAACACCCTAGCACCAAGTGCGGCTGCTACTTCCAGTGCCACCACTGAAGGAACGGCTGAAGCTGCTGGTTCCCCAGCTTCTTCTGCCACAGGATCTCCCAGCGCCAGTCCAATGACCACCACCCTAGCACCAAGTGCCGCTGCTACTTCCAGCGCCACCACTGAAGGAACGGCTGAAGCTACTGGTTCCCCAGCTACTTCTGCCACAGGATCTCCCAGCGCAAGCCCAATTTCCTCCACCATAGCACCAAGTACCACGGCTACTTCCAGCGCCACCACTGAAGGAACGGCTGCAGCCACCGGTTCCCCAGCTACTTCTGCCACAGGATCTCCCGGCGCAAACACAACAGAAACGTCCACTTCTGTCCCTAGTACCGGTGCTGGACAAAATGCTACTGTAGTCACAGACGTGGTGGCATCTGTTACTCTAGTCACAGATGCCTCCACTTCTGTTCCTAGCACTGGACAAAAGCTACTCTAGTGTAAGAGCACCACTGTAATTTCATCTACTTTTATTACACAGGTTCAAAAATCTAGTCCATTATTTTTCTCTTGTGGGTATCCCTTATGCCGAATCTTAGATTGGTCCAATGTAGTTCTCGCTGGCTTCCAATGCGACTGGTATGAAAACCTTGTTGTCAAGCACCAGTTGGGTAGAAGTTGGATTGATATCTGGCGAATGGCTCCATCCACTTTTGGTCTTCTTAGCAGAACCGCGCACCACTCCCTCGGGAAGAGGAGGAAGACGCATCGGATGTAGTGCGGTCAGAACCAGATTGAATCATAATGCAGAGGGGCTGCGATCTCGTATTCATAGTTGCAGCACGTCACAGCCACCTTCTTCATGTTTTAGCCCCAACCCTACTACGCCCAGAACCATTATGAATCTTGATAGAAGATTTGATAAATAGAAGTCTTGCTTGCGACCGAACTCGCATTATTTGTGCTTGCAGCAGAGACGATTGTGAATGCATGTGACTTTTTTTTTTTTTCACATTTTT
>Ga0163149_10005361_pt1 | contig 13566 bp, 7 predicted proteins | sample OliLakLV19MP5G1_FD_148604 | JGI IMG/M metagenome (GOLD analysis project Ga0163149, IMG submission 148604) | Freshwater microbial mat bacterial communities from Lake Vanda, McMurdo Dry Valleys, Antarctica - Oligotrophic Lake LV.19.MP5.G1 | ecosystem: Environmental > Aquatic > Freshwater > Lake >...
ACGTGCTGCAGAACGCGCGCAAGCACGGCGCGCGCATCGTCGGAATCGACGCGCATTCGTCGGGTCCGTGGTTCCGCGGGTGGATGGATCGGACGCCGCGCAAGGATCGTGCGTTGCCCGAAGCGAGCTCGTGGCTGCTCCTGTTCGGATGGCTGAAGGGCGGACGCATCGCGACGAGTGAGGCGCCGCGGCCGGATCCAAGTGCGGCAGGCCGAGCGGGGTGCAGAGTTTGATCCGACGGCGGCGCTCACAGCCGGGCTCGTCGACGCGCACGCCGAGGCGCACGGCGAGGCGCACGGCGAGGCGCATGGCGAGGCGCATGGCGAGGCGCATGCCGACGCGCTCGGCGACGCGCTCGGCGACGTGCATGCCGACGCGCTCGGCGACGCGCTCGGCGACGCACATGCCGACGCGCTCGGCGACGCGCATGCCGACACGCACGGCGACACGCACGCCGACACGCACGCCGACGCGCACGCCGACGCGCACGCCGACGCGCGCGCCGACGCGCACGGTGAGACTTCGCGCGAAGCGCGGGTCGCGGCTCCGGGCAACGCGCCCGGACGCAGTGGATCCACAGAGGTCAACCGCGCTCGAGTCGTGGTCCCCGAGCGCGGCCTTGGCGGGCCGGCACGCGGGCGCTGACCCACACGAAAGCCGGATGCTCCAGAAGTCGAGCCTACGGGCTCTCAAATGCCTGTGGCGACGCTCCCCGTCGCGAGAGCGTGTGACCATTTCACACGCTCTGACCTCCCAGCTTGACGTCCGCGGGCTTTCGGCGCGGACTGGACACGTCGTTCGGGGTCCGGTGTAACGGCCGAGGCCCCCCGAGCGGTGTCCATTCATGCAGGGGAAATCGCACGAGATCGAGTCGCTGGAGGCGCTCTTCCTTCGTTGGCGCGACGCCGAGGATTCCGAGGCTTTGGCCGAGGTGCTGGCGCGCTCCGAGGACGAGCTCCTCGTCATCGCGCGGCGGCAAGTCCGCGACGAGTCGGCCGCTTGGGATCTCGTGCAGGAAACTTGGCACACCGTGTTGCGCGATGCGCGTCGGTGGGACGCGGAGCAGCGGCTCATGCCGTGGCTCGTCGGCATCCTCCAGATCGAAGCGCGGCGCGCGCGGCGTGCAGCGACGCGGATCCCGGATCCCGCACGTGTGACGTCGCCGACCGTTCCGGAAGCCGACGCCCATCTTCCCGAAGCCGAAGTGCGCGAGCACGTCACCGGTGCGTTGGCGCGCTTGCCCTCGATGTACCGCGAAGTGCTCTCGATGCACCTCTTCGAGGACCTCACGCACGCGGAGATCGCGCAGCGCACGGGTCGTGAAGCGGGGACCGTCCGCGTGCAGGTGTTCCGTGGTCTCGCGCAACTGCGGAAGCTCGTGCCCGCGAGTTTGTCGCTCGGAACCGCGCTCGCGATCCTTGCGCCGCGCAGCGAAGCGGCGCGACTCGCACCACTACTCGACGGCGCCGCGCGAATCGGCAGCGGCGCGGCAGGCAGCGGCGCGGCAGGCAGCGGCGCGGCAGGCAGCGGTGCTGCTGGCAGCGGAGCGGGCGCGGCCGGCGCGGCGAAGACCAGCGCGGCGAAGACGAGCGCGACGAGCGCCGTGAAGCCGAGCGCTGCGCTGACCAGCACGACCGCGGGCGGGATCTCGTCCGGCGTCGGAACCGCTTGGCTCCTCGGTGCCGCCGTCGCGACGCTCGTGACCGCGACCGTGTGGTTCGTCACGCGTGACGAGGCCGCAACACTCACGACGGATCGCGCGGTCGCAGTCGTCGGCCCCGCAGGCTCGAGCGCGCGCGCTGCGACGTCGAGCGGGACAGACAGCGGCCTCGCGGACGCACCGGCCCAAGGACGCAGCGGTTCGACCTCGACGCCGATCGTCGCGCCAGGACTCCAACCCGGCGTCCGCCTCGTCGCACGCGTGGTCGGGCTCGAGACCCTGCCGAGTGGCGCACCGACGCTCAGGCTCCGCGCCGACGCCCGCGGACCGCGCGTCGTGAAACTCGATGCCGCGGCGTCGTTCGAAGTCGACCTCACCGATTGGTATGCGCCGACGGGACTCGCGCCGCGCGAGTTCATCGCGGAGTACGACCATCCCAACGGCCTGCCGGTGCGCGTGCCCGTGCTCTTCGACGCCGATGCGCTGACGCGTGCGCGGACCGCGGCGGAAGCGGGAGCGCGGCAAGAGATCCCCATCACGTTCCGCGTCGAGCCGCCCGCGGCGCGCGTGCACGGACGTGCCGGTTGGAACGACGACGCCGGCGCAGGCTCCACGTTCGGGCGCCTGGCGGTTCTCTTCGCCGTGGACGAGCTCGGCGGACTCTCGACGGACCCTGTCGAAGGCGTCGCCGTGCGCGACGACGGCACGTTCTCGCTGCGCGCGGCACGCACGGGCCGACACGTCGTCGTCGTCGCCGCGTTCGGCGGTGCCACGCGACCGGAGACGTTGCGCCTCGATCTCGTGGCCGGCGAGGACCGCGACCTCGGTCGCATCGCGCTCGGCGCCGGATCGAGCGTCACCGGCGTCGTCCACGCGGATCCGAATGCCGCGAATGCCGGCCTCGAAGCGGTCGTGCGCTGGAATCTCACGGAGGTCGAGCGCGTGCTCTCGGTTCACGGCACTCCGCTCGCGTGGACGGGTCGTTCCTTCGAGCGCGCGGGCGGTGAAGTCGCGCCGGAGCACGACGGTCGTTTCGCGATCCGCGGCCTCGGAACCGGCGCGATCGAATTCGAGCGCGGCTACACGAGCGCCACGAAGCAACCGATGGTCGAGTTCCCGATCGGTCCTGAGTTCGTCGTCCGCGTCACGCCTCCGCTCGCGGGTCTCGTTCTCGAACCGCCGAACTCGATCGCGCGCGTCACCGTTCGCGCCAACGGGCGACTGGTCGAAGGCGCCATCGTCCGCTTCGAGCCGGCCGATGGTTCGGGTCGGAGCATGGGGACCGATGCGCGCGGCTTCGTGGACTTGATCGGCGCCCGCGCCGGCACGTTGTCGGTCTTCGGGCCGGGTTTCCTGACCTTCACGAGTCGGTATGCCGGCCCGTTGGAAGGCCCGATCGACGTCGATCTACAGGAGGCCGTCCCGCCCGGTTTCCTCCAGATCCGCGCGCCGGACGTCGCCTGGAAGGACGTCGTCGCGCGCGTCTTCCCGGCCTCGGTCGTCGACGACACGACGCGCGCCGCTCTGCGACGTGGTGAGCTGCCGAGCAGCCTGCGCGAGGTGCGCATCGTTCCGTTGGACGAAGTCGGCCAACTGACCGACCCTTTGGACGCCGGCTCGTGGTGGATCCATCTCAGCGCCCACCGCGACGCCGTCGACGGCCCGATCGCGCACGCGCGGCCGTTCGTCGCCGAAGTCGAGATCGATACGGGCGCGACGACGCAAGTCGATGTCGCGTTCGATCTCGCGGGCCGCATCCGCTTCGCGCCGGTCGCTGCGTCGGCCGACGCGCCGAGCGGAGGAGAGGGGATCGCGCTGGAGCTGATCGACGCGACCGGCAGAAAGGTGCCCTTGCCCCTCACGAGCCTGTTGCTCCGCGGCGACGCGCGCCAAGGTCGCCTGAAGACCACGGATCGCCTCGTGTACGGCGCGAACGCGACGAGCGGGCTCCTCGAGCCGGGGAATTACGTCGTGCGCGCGACGATCGGCACGGAGACGCGCACACACTCGATCACGATCGAGGCCGGTCGCACGACCGTGGTCGATCTCGAAGCGCCCTGAGCGAACGCCGGCGCGGGCCGGCGCGAACGCGAGGTCGCGCAGCGGCCGCGGACGTCACACGATCGAGTGCTCCGCGGGCCCGACCACGCGGTCCTGCGAGCACGCCGGCGCATTCGCGGGCTCTCAGTACCGCAAACGCACGTCGGTCACTGCGACCTCGCCCGACGAGACCACGATGCCCACCGACCCGCGCAACTCGCCCGGCTGGTACGTGATCTTCGCCACGGACTTGTCTCCGAAGAAGAACTCGGCCACGTCGTCCTTGACCTCGATCGCGATCTTCACGGCGGCGCGCTTGTCCGCCTTGATCGAGGGCAGCGCCTTCTTCGATTTGAAGCCCTTTTCGAGCTCGGCGACCATCGCCATGCCTTGGCTCATGACGCCGACGAGCTGGAGGCTCTCGTCGTTGGCGCCGAAGACGAGCATCGCGAGGCCGCCCTCCCCGAGCTTCGACGTGTCGAGCACGGCCTCGTAGCGGTAGCGCGCCGGCGGCACGTCGGCCACGTAGGCGTAGTCGGTCTCCTCCGTCGTGCACGCGAGCACTCCGTCGGCACCCCTCCAGCTCTCGGCCGACCAAGCGCTGAGTTCGGGATCGATGGCCACGCGACGCCAACGTCGCACGTCCGCCCCCGACGCTTTCGCGATCTCCGCGGACGTCGCGGCGAACGCGTCGGGCAGGCCGAACAGCGCTTCCGCGTCCTGCAGAAACGCCAGCGCGACGTGCGGCAACCCCGCGTCGGCGTAGGCCTTCGCGGCGGCCGGAGCTGCGTCGAGGAACTTCTGGTCGGCGACTGCGAGGGCCTCGGCGACGACCTTGTCGATGCGCGCGACGCGTTGACTGCAGACGTCGCGCAAATCCTTCGCGGAGAGGTCCTCCGACCCGGGCAGATTCGCGCTCTCGTCCTCGACGCCGCGCAGGACTTCGAAGGCGCGCCGGTAGCGCGCCAAGGCAGCGTCGGGCTTCTTCTGAGCCTCGAGGACTTCACCCAACTCCACCAACGCGACCGGATCGTCCGCGCGTCGGCGCAGCGCGCGCAAGAAGCTCTCTTCGGCGGATTCGATCGCGCCGTCCTGGCGTTGTTTGCGCCCCATCTCGATCAGCTTGTCGGCCACTTCGGGCGGCCCGAACTCGAGCTCGTACAACTCGAAGATCCACGACTTCCAGCGCGCCTCGAAATCCGCGAAGGTCGCGATGCCGGGCTGCTTCGCCTTCGTGACGAAATGCTCGACGAAACGGGCCTGGATGTCGTGTTTTCCCCCCGACTTGTACGCGGCGAGGAACGCGCGGTAGGGCTCGAGGTAGGGCCGCGTCGACTTCTCGTCCTCGTAGTTGTGGAAGAAGTACACGAGCCCCCACCCGAACGGGTAGTACTCGCCCGGGTACGAGCCGGGCGTGTTGTATTCGATCGTGTCGACGAGGGTCGGCTTGCCCTGCTCGATGAAGTACTTCAGTCCCTCGAGTCGCTCGTGCGCGACGAGGTTGAACTGCACCGAACCATTCGGGAGCAGTCGCGCGCCCTCGAAGTAAGACGCCGTGCCCTCGTTCAGCCACGTCGGGTACCCGCCGTTCGGCAGCGCGATCCGCGTGAACTGGTGGCTCGCCTCGTGGAACAGAGTCGACCACAACGACGAGAGCGGATCGCCGTGCGCCGCGCGCGGGTCGTAAGTCACCACGCGCAGTTCCGACGGCGAGAAGAAGCCGCGGATGTTCTGGTCGGGTGACTTCCCGTCGTCGCCCTTCTCGTGCATGTCGAACTCGGGTCGCTCGCGATAGACGCTCAGCGTGACGCGCGGCGTGTCCCCACCGCGTTCCTTCACGCGGAAGAACTTGCGATAGAAGCGGTTCATCTGCTCCATGGCGAGCGAGAAGGCCTCGGCCAACTCGATCCCCATGTTCGTCTTCACCGTGTACTGGTCACCCTTGATCTCGTAGGCCTTGTCCCAGGTCTCGTGCTTCTTGTCTTCCTTCGCGATCTGCTCGGGCTTGCGCTTCTTCTTGGGCTTCACCGGCACGTCGACGCCCGAATCGAGGAGCGCCTCGACCGCCTTCTTGTCGGCGAAGATCTTGTCGAGATCGGCACGCGCCTTCTCGGCGGCCGGTCCGGAGTCCACGCGCGACAAGAGGTAGACCGCCGAGACGGACAGCTTCTTCTTCGCAAGCGCCGAGCCCGCTGTCGCGAGCGCGGTCTGGTACTCGCCCGCAACCGTCGAGCCCTTCACGGGGACGGTGTCGAGGGCGGCGGCACGCGCCGTGAGATCGAGGACCGCCTTCGCGGTTTCCTTCGTCGTCGGCGCGTTCTTCAGCGCGATGCTCGCGTACCACAGGGCCTGATCGTTCTTGCCCGCGGCCTGTGCCGCGCGTGAGGCCGCGTCGAGGAGCTCGAACGATTCCGGCTTCTTCTCCAGGGCCGCCTCGGCCTTCGCCAATTCCGTGTCCTGCGGCGAAATCGCGCGTGCAGGGAGCGAAACAGCGGCGACTCCACCGGCGAAACCGAGGCCGACGAGCAGGATGACGAGAGACTTGTGCATACGCATACGGGACGACTCCGAGCCAAGCCTCGAGTTCTGAAACGAACTACTTGCGGGTCATCGCCCAGGTCACGTCCCCACCGATCGAGCCGGACATGGACACGTCGAACTCCATGCCCTCTTGCTGGGCATGCGCTTCGATGTTGACGTCGAGGCCGAGCTCGGCCTTCATCTCGTAGGTGTACATCACGCCGGTCGCAAGGTCCCACAAGAGGGCTCCTTCGCCGCGTAGGGTCATGGAAGCGCTGCTCGAGAACTCCATGTCGATGCCACCGCCACCCATCTCTTCCGCCTGCTTGAGGATCGGATCGAGATCGAGACTGGCCTTCCCGTCGTACACGAACGTGATCTCGCCGACCTTCGTTCCGGCCGCGTCGCGCGTGCCCGTGTACGTGCAGGTGACCTTGAACTCCTTGAAGGCCGTCTCGAGCTGCTTCGCGAATTCGTCGGTGATCGCCTCGACGTCGGGTCCCTCTCCCGATCCGTCGCCCCCGCCGGCGGCGATTCCGCCGGGGAAGAAGAGTGCCGCGAGGTCGTCGCCCGACACGTCCCAAGTGTCGCCCTCGCCGACCTTCTTGTCGGGGAGCAACGCGCGCACTTCCATGTCGGCGTCGAGGCTCTCGAGCAGCGCGTCGTCGCCCTTCGACTCGTGGAAGGACTTCTTGTACTCCGACTCCTTCGCGTCCCAGAGGAACTGAACGGACTTGCCCTCGAGATCGTTGTCGCCTTCCGGCTCTTGGACCTCGTCACCGATCTCGAGCTTCAGTTCGATCTTGTCGTAGCCACGCAGGAGATCGACGGGTGCGCCGTCTTTCGTCGCGCGGAACGTCTCGGTGACGTCGATGGCGATGCTGAGCATCAACTGCTGCGCGGTCAGCTGTTCGATCGAGTCCGCGGGAACGGGCTCGCCATTGAAGGAGATCGACGCTTCCTTGACGGCGAGTTCGGCATCGATGCGCAGCTCCTTCTGCGAGGCGAAGTCTTTCGCCGGATGGAACGAGACATCGTCTGCGAGCGCAGCGAGTCCGAGGGTGAACGGGATGCCGAGGACGGCCAGGAAGTACGCGTTGGAGTGCTTCATGAGGGTGGGCGTCGATGACGCCGGCGGGAGGATATCACGCGCTCGCGCCTCGTCCCGAGGCGCACACGAACTTGACCCGGCGGGCACACCTCACCCCCCCGTGACCCGCGCGAACGCTCGAAACTGCGCGATTCCGGACGCGACCCCGCTGGTCACTCGCTCCGGATGGACGCTCACTCGGACTCGGCGCTCACTCGGACTCGGCGCCCACTCGGACTAGGCGCTCACTCGGACTCGGCGGTCACTCGGACTCGGCGGCCTACTCGGACCAGGCGGCTCACTCCCACTCGATCGTGCCGGGCGGCTTGCTCGTCACGTCGAGCACGACGCGGTTCACGCCGCGGACCTCGTTGATGATCCGGTTCGAGATGCGGGCCAGGAGTTCGCGCTCGAGGTAGTGCCAGTCGGCCGTCATGCCGTCCTGGCTCTCGACGATGCGCAGCGCGATGCAGCTCTCGTAGGTGCGCGCGTCGCCCATCACCCCGACGGACTTCACGGGCAAGAGCACGGCGAAGTATTGCCACAAGCTCGTGTGCACGCCGGCGGCTTCGACTTCGCTCGTGACGATGCGGTCGGCAGCCCGCAGCAGGGCGCAGCGTTCCGGCGTGACCTCGCCGACGATCCGCACGGCGAGACCGGGGCCGGGGAACGGTTGGCGATCGACGATGGCGGAATCGAGGCCTAGATAGCGACCGATGGCGCGCACCTCGTCCTTGAACAACTCGCGCAACGGCTCGACGAGCGTCATGTCGAGGTCTTCGGGCAACCCACCGACGTTGTGGTGGCTCTTGATGACCGCCGTGTTCCCGCCGTGCACGTTCACGGACTCGATCACGTCGGGATAAAGCGTGCCTTGCGCCAAGAATCCCGCGGAACGGAAGCGCTTCGCCTCCACACGGAACACCTCGACGAAGTCACGGCCGATCAACTTGCGCTTCTTCTCGGGGTCGGTGACACCGCTGAGGCTCCCGAGGAAGCGATCGGTCGCATCCACGACCGTGAGATCCATGTGGAAGCGCTCGCGGAACGTGCGTTCGACTTGATCGCGCTCGCCGTGACGCAGCAATCCGTTGTCGACGAAGATGCAGTGCAGTCGATCGCCGATCGCCTTGTGCAGGAGCACCGCTGCGACCGAGCTGTCGACGCCGCCCGAAAGTCCGAGCACCACTTCGCCGCTCGCGCCGACGAGTGCGCGCACCTTCGCGATCTCGCGCTCGACGATGTTGTCGGGCTTCCAATCGCCGGGCAGCTTGCAGACGCGCAGGAGGAAGTTCGACAGGACCTCCGCGCCGCGCAGCGTGTGGCTCACCTCGGGGTGGAATTGCACGCCGAAGAGCCCGCGCTTCGGGTCCCCCACGACGGCGTAGGGACACGTATCGCTCGAAGCGTAGACCTCGAAACCCGCCGGAATTCGCGCGACTTGGTCGCCGTGGCTCATCCACACGACCGTGCGGCCGCCAAGCCCATCGAGGATCGCCTCGGGTCGTTCCACCACGAGCGACGTGCGGCCGAATTCGCGCTCTTTCGACGCGAGGACTTCGCCGCCGAGGGTTTGCGACATCCATTGCATGCCGTAGCAGATGCCCAGCACGGGGACGCCGAGCTCGAGCAGCTCACGCGGCACTTTGGGCGCGTCGGGCGCGTACACGGACGCCGGACCGCCGGACAGGATCACGCCGGCGAGATCCATCCGCCGCGCGACCTCGAGCGCGCGATGAGGAGGCGCGATCTCGCACCAAGCATTCGACTCGCGCACACGCCGCGCGATGAGCTGCGCGTACTGCGTGCCGAGATCGACGACGAGGACACCGCGCGGTCCGCGGTCCGCTTGACTCGTTGCTTGCATCGCTGCCCGCCCTACTCCGCGTGGAAGTAGTTCGGCGACTCCTTCGTGATCGTGACGTCGTGCGGATGGCTCTCGCGACGACCGGCGTCCGTGATGCGTACGAAACGCGCGCGCTCCCACAGCGCGGGAATCGTCGGTGCACCGACGTAGCCCATGCCGGCGCGCACGCCGCCGACCATCTGGTAGACGAATGCCGAGAGCTTGCCCTTGTACGGGACGAGACCTTCGATGCCCTCGGGCACGAGCTTGTCCGTCTCGGTCACGTCACCTTGGCGGTAGCGTTCCTTGCCGCCGGCTTGCATCGCGCCGAGCGAACCCATCCCGCGCACGCTCTTGAACGAGCGGCCCTTGAACAGGACGACCTCGCCTGGACTCTCGTCGAGGCCTGCGAAGAGGCTGCCGAGCATCGCGCACGACGCGCCCGACGCCAGGGCCTTCACGAGGTCGCCCGAGAAGCGCACGCCGCCGTCGGCGATGACAGGGACACCCGATCCCTTCAGGGCGTGCACGACCGACATGACGGCCGTGAGTTGCGGCACGCCGACGCCCGCGACGATGCGCGTCGTGCAGATCGAGCCGGGCCCGATGCCGACTTTCACGCCGTCCGCGCCGGCTTCGACGAGCGCGCGCGCTCCCTCGGCCGTGGCCACGTTCCCGGCGACGACGTCGACCGGATGGCGACGCTTCATCTCGCGCACGGTGTTGGCGACGTTCGCGCTGTGACCGTGCGCCGTATCGACGACGAGCACGTCCACGCCCGCTTTCACGAGTCCTTCCGCGCGTTCGTAGTCGTGCACGCCGATCGCCGCGGCGACGCGCAAGCGGCCGCGGCTGTCCACGGCCGAATTCGGGAAGGCCTGGAGCATGTTCAGGTCCTTCATCGTGATGAGGCCCGCCAGCTCGTCGCCCTTCACCACGAGGATGAGCTTCTCGACCTTGTGCTTGAAGAGGATCTCGCGCGCTTCTTCGAGCGACGTGTTCGGCGGCGCCGTGACGAGCTTGTCCTTCGTCATGATCTTCCCGACGGGCGTGTCGTCGCTCGTCTGGAAGCGACAGTCGCGGCGCGTGAGGATCCCGACCACGTGCCGGCCCTCGGTGATCGGAAGGCCGGAGATGTTGTGACGCGCCATGATCGTGCGCGCTTCGCGGATGGTCGCATCCGGCGGCAACGTCACGGGATCGAGGATCACGCCGTTGGCCGAGCGCTTGACCTTGTCGACCTCGCGGATCTGGCCCTCGATCGAGAGGTTCCGGTGGATGACGCCGATGCCGCCTTCGCGGGCGAGAGCGACCGCGAGCTTCTCCTCCGTCACGGTGTCCATCGCCGCGGAGGCGAGCGGGATGTTCAGCGGCACGTTGCGCGAGAAGCGCGTCGCGAGCTGGACATCGCGCGGCAGGATGTCGGACTCCTGCGGGACGAGCAGGACGTCGTCGAACGTGAGGCCCTCGGGGAACGAAGGCAATTCGCTGTCGGCGGACTTCATGGCGTGGATCCAGATCCCGGTCTGGTCGCACGCCGCGAGGCCTCTCTTCACGGCGCGGCCGGGACGGTGGAAACGGGGAGCGTAGCGAGCGAGGCGACGGGCTCCAAGCGCCCCACGAACTTCCCACGAAAAGTAGAGGGCCCGGACACCCCACCGAAGTGGAATGCCGGGCCCAAGAAGGAGGAGATGGCCTTTATGTCGGGCGATCCACCACCGGGCCTGATGAGAAAAACGCGTGGATCGCCGAACCCGCGCGACCCGAGCCGCCGCGGATGCCGATAGGAGCTGACCCATGGATTCCGCCGGCCGCACCACAGAAGCGCGCTCAGCTCCCTCCGCTATCCTCTCGCACCCCGATCGCGCGAACGCGCCGGGAATAGTGCCCACGATGCCGAGACCGAGGAGCCCGCGCCGCCCCGGCGAGCCGACGCGCGTCGCAGTCGTCGGCGCGGGTTACATCGCGGATTACCACCTCGACTGCCTCGGGCGGATCGCGGAGTGCACGACGGTGGCGCTCGTCGATCCCGATCGCACGCGCGCCGATTCGCAGAGCCGCCGTTTCGGCATCGACCGCGCGTTGAGTTCCATCGACGAGTTGGCGACGCTCGACATCGACGTCGCGCATCTCTTGACGCCGCCCGAGACGCACGTCGCTCTCGTCCTGAAGCTGCTCGACATGGGCATCTCGGTCTTCGCCGAGAAACCGCTGGCGTTGTCGGCGGAGGACGCGCGGTTGCTCGCCGCGAAAGCCGCCGCGCTCGGCCTCGTGGTCGGCGTGAACCACAACAACGTCCACCATCCGGCCTTCTCGCGGCTCATGGCGCGCGTCAACGCGGGCGAGATCGGGCGCGTCGAGCACGTGCAGGTGACGCTCTCCGTGCCGCTGGCGCAGCTCGACGCGGGCGACTACGCGCATTGGATGTTCCGTGAGCCGCGCAACATCGTGTTCGAGGCGGCCGTGCACCCGCTGGGTCAAGTGCACGCTCTAGTCGGCGCGCCGAAGCACGTCGAGACCACGCTCGTCTCGCAGCGCGAATTGCATCCGGGCCAAGTGTTCGTCGACCGCTGGTCGGCGAGCGGCACCGGAGAGCGCGGTTCGATGCAGATCTACTGCGCGTTCGGACAGGGGTTCACGCGCAACACGATCCAGGTGCTCGGCACCGATGGGTCGCTCGAGGCGGATCTCTTCCACAACACGCTGTCGGGCGAACGCAAGACGGTTTGGCTCGACTTCTGGAACAGCTACCTGGCCTCGTCGCGCCGCAGCGCCGAGATGCGCCGCGATGCCCGCGCGACGTGCGCGCGATGGTTCCAGACGACGCTCGGTCTCTCTCCGCGCCTCGATGCGTTCTATGTGGGCATGCGCGATTCGATCGAGCAGTTCCACACGGCATATCGGGCCGGTTCCGAGCCGCCGAACTCCGCTGCCCGCGCCGCGGAAGTGCTCGCGTGGTGCGATGCGCTGGCCGATGCGGCACCCGCCGCTCCGCCGCGCGCTGCCGAACCCACGACGCCGGGCCCCGCGCGTCCGGGCGAAGTCGTCGTCGTCGGCGCGACGGGTTTCATCGGCACGCGCACGGTCGCGAAGCTCCTCGAGATGGGCTCGCCCGTGACCGTCGTCGCGCGGCGCGCGCACTCTCTGCCGCCGATCGTGGCCGAGGGCGTGAAGTCGGGCCGCATCCGTTTTCTGCGCGGCAAGCTCGGCGACGATGCAGCGCTACGCGCGGCGTTCGCCGGCGCGGACGCAGTGATCTCGCTCGCGACCGGCAACGGCGACACGTGGGAAGCGGTCGAGCGCAGCATGGTGCAAGGCTCGCGCGCCGCGGCAGAGGCTGCACTCGCAGCTGGCGTGCGGCGCTTCGTCTACGTGAGCTCGATCGCGTCGCTCTACACCGGCCCCGACGTCGGCGCGGAGATCCGCGACTCGATCGAAACGGATCCGAGTCCGAGCCAACGCTCGCTCTACTCGCGCGGCAAGATCGCGGCCGAGCAAGCCTTGCTCGCCCTGCATCGCGACAAGGGACTGCCGCTCGTCATCGCGCGACCGGGCGTCGTCATGGGCGCCGGGACGCCGATGCAGCACTCCGGACTCGGCGTGTGGAATCGCGACAACCACTGCGTCGGTTGGGGTCACGGCGAGGACGCGCTGCCCATCGTGTGGGTCGACGACGTCGCCGACGGACTGGCGCGCGCGGCGCGTCACCGCGGCACGGAGATCGACGGAAAAGCCCTGAATTTGTGCGGGCGCACGCCGTTGACCGCGCGCGAGATCGTCGAGGAGCTGAAGCGCGCGACCGGTCGCGACCTGCACTTCCATCCGCGCTCGCTCGCGCTCTCGCAGTCGCTCGAGATCGGGAAGTGGATCGTGAAGAAAGCGGGGCGCCGCGCGGGTGTCGAATTCCCGAGCTGGCGCGACCTGAAGGCGCGGTCGCTGGCGGTCACCTTCGCGTGCGACGTGGCGCGTTCCATCGGATGGAAACCGACGGAGGATCGCGAAGGCCTGCTCGAGCGCTGCGTGCGCGTCTATCGACCGCGCGGCTGACGCACGCTTCCTTCGCGCCAGTTCGTCCGGCACTCTCGGGTTCGAGACTGCGCTGCATGGACGCCAAGACGCTGAACAAGTTGCTGTTCCACCTGAAACGGATCGTCCTCGGGACGGCCACCGTTCCCGAGGATGACTGGCAGAAGCTCGACATGCTCGTGCCCGCGGCTTTGCGCGCACCACCGACGGCCGAGACCGTCGCGCTGCGTCACATGCTCGAAGAGTTGGCGCGGCGCATCGCCGATCGACGTCTCGTCGACAACGTCTACGCGCTGAACCACGAGCTCGAGCGCGTCGCGCAGGCCGGCGGACACAAGCCGCCGCCGTCGAAGGGGCCGCGCACTCCGACGCAGGAAGTCGCGG
>Ga0163149_10005362_pt1 | contig 13566 bp, 11 predicted proteins | sample OliLakLV19MP5G1_FD_148604 | JGI IMG/M metagenome (GOLD analysis project Ga0163149, IMG submission 148604) | Freshwater microbial mat bacterial communities from Lake Vanda, McMurdo Dry Valleys, Antarctica - Oligotrophic Lake LV.19.MP5.G1 | ecosystem: Environmental > Aquatic > Freshwater > Lake >...
CTACGGCCACGGGAGCCTCGCGCTGGGCGAGTTCGGGCGGGCCGCGCAGCCGCGCACGCGGGCGTTGACGGCGTGGTTTGAAAGGGCGGGCATCCCTTGCGAGGTGAGCGACGATCTTGGCTACGCCCGCTGGCGGAAGTTGGTCTGGAACATCCCGTTCAACGGGCTCGCGATTGCGGCGGGCGGGGCCACGGTCGGGGATGTGCTGTCCGATGGAGGGCTGGAGCGTGAGGCACGGGGTCTGATGCGGGAGACGATTGCGGCCGCGCGGGGGTTGGGGTTCGACCTCCCGGAGGGCGAAGAGGAGCGGCAGATTGAGAAAAGCCGACCAATGGGCGCGTATCGCCCTTCGAGCCTGATCGACTGGAAGGCGGGGCGTCCGGTCGAGGTCGATGCGATCTGGAGCGAGCCCTTGCGGCGTGCGGTCGGCGCGGGCGTTGATACCCCGCGGCTCGCGTTGCTGGAGGCGCTGTTGCGCAGGGTTTGCGGCCCTATTTCTTCAACAGATCGCGGATCTCGGTGAGGAGTTTCACCTCAGCGGACGGCTCGGGAATGGGAGCGGCGGCCTCCTGCCTGGCGAGGCGCTCCTTGAGGCGGTTGATCGGTTTGACAAAAACCAGGAAGAGAATCGCGGCGGTGATCAGGAACGCGAAGATGGCGTTGAGCAGGTTGCCCACGAGTATGGGACCGAGCGTTAGTTTGGAGAAATCGGGCTGCCCCCCAACGGCACCAATGATGGGCGTGATGATGTCCTTGGAGAGCGACTCCACGATCTTTCCGAAGGCCACGCCAATCATGACGCCAACCGCGAGGTCGATGGCATTGCCTTTGATGGCAAAGCTGCGGAATTCAGCGAGGAGTTTCATGGGGGCATGGATACAGGCTCATGGGGGCATGCGGAAGGACGAAAAATGAAAGCCTGAATTGAATCTGCGCGAGGACCAAAGGCAACCCCGAGCGGAGCGGTCGATCAAGGGCCGCTCGTTCCTGGGAGAATTCCGCGGGTCATTTGATCTGCCGCTTCGCAGAGGCTCAGTCGACCCGGCTCACCGATCCCCATCCACCTCTGTCCGGCTTTCAAAAACGTCCGAGTTTACCCGCCAGAAAATAGTTTCTTCTTGCCCGGGTCTGCATGGGAGCGCAAAATTCCTCAATGAAATGCCATGGCCGAAGTCTGCTCTTCGATTCGGCATTTGTAGGTAAATTGCCGCGCGCGGCTCAATAATACTGTTCGGCAAATAATACGTGAATCTTGAAACGCTATTCCACCGGTATCACGCCATTTTCATTATTGGCGTCGCATCATGCCTCTATTTGAGCGCCTTGCTTGGCGATTCGGATGTGGATCGTCCATCGGAAAGCTGGACTATTTAAGAAGATATTCTGGACACTCGTTTTATTATTCCCACTTTTCGGATGGATAGCCTACGGAGCGTTTTTCCGACCTCCTTCCTACATCGATTCGTCAGACTACAATGAGCATGGTCAAACAACGGGCAACGCATCCGACACCATGAACGTCACAATTGACCTGACGCTGAACGCGACGGCTGGAGGCACAAACTATGCCGACCTTTTCAAATACACGGTGAACGGCACCAATGCGCCTTCCGGAGCCGACCTGCCAAGCAGTGGCTCCGCAAATTTCACACTTCAATACAGCGCAAATCTGGCTTCTGCGTCGAATTATACCGTGGAGTTCGTGGCTATCAATGGGAGCGCGAGCTACGGGAACATGACGGTAGCCCTCCTGCCTGTTGAAGTGGCTCCGGAATTCCTGAAAGTGAACTCGGATTTTGATGAACAGAAAATCGACAGCGCAACCGGCTATGCGAAGCCTGACAACGCGGATGAGAATCTAAAGGCCGAACGCGGAGATAATCAGAATAAGATCGTCACTGATGATCTGCACAAGGGGTTCTTTGGCGTAAATCCCAACACGCTTCCTTCTGACTTTTACACAGGTGCGACTGTCACGATTACGAAGAAGGTTGAGGAAGACGACGACACCGGACGCCATGAAACAGGAACGATCCGTCTTTATGCAATCAAGGATCTCGGGGTATCTGGGGAACAGTCGACAGTTATTCCTATCTCGACAGGAGAGAAACCTTCGATCAGTTCAGACAGTCCGGCAAACCTTGCGGCGACACTCTACGGGGCAAGTTCGGCAATCCCAAAAGGCGAGGGCGTTACTTATTGGATTGAAGGCGTTGATCCGGGGCCCATAACGCTTGAGTTCAAATACGTGAAGGGAGATTTGACTTTTTCCAACGAGCAGAAGTTCAAGGTTCTCACTAAACAGACCAAGCAGCAGTGGCAGGAGGAGATTAGGGAGAGGATAAAGCTTCAGACCAGGGTTGCAGGGGATGAAGTTGACGTGAACACCCATCATGCAGGCAATGGATTGAGTGGCAACGTCAAGCAGGTGAAGGCTGTCTACGCCTACTATCAACAGCTCTATCTACAGCATGAAAACCAGTTCATGTGGGCAGGGATGGCGCGCACCGCATCCGCTTCAATTTACGCCGCGATGGCTGATGCCGCCCAGCCTGGAGCGGCCGGTGCTTTTGTGGGCGTTCAATTTGACGAAGTAGAAAAAGCATTACTCTACGGGCAATGGCTTATCTATGCGGATTTGGGTTGGCCGCACCGAGCTTATGAGGCGAGCGGTATCAATGCCTTGAAATACGTGAAGGAAGATTTGAACGAAGACTTTACGCTCACTCCGTGGACCCAAATTGACGCTGGCATTGCTGAAGAAGACCAAGACGCCATAAATGCCGGTAACCGAGAACTGCTTAGACGAGAACAAACTGAGGTGGTCTTGCCCGCCTATAACATAATTCGCATTGCAGTTCCAGAAGGGTGGCGCCTCACGATTTTCAACTGGTTTGCTGAGAATCCGATGCCGGGCGGGCCTCCGATTCAGAACGTCGTCCCTGATGGAGATATAACCAATACAGCACAGCGTTGGCAGTGGATCGACGATACGAGCTGGGGCATGCTTGCAATCTGGAATGGCACCGCAAGTTCGCCATTGGCTCCGTCTTTTTCTTCCGCAAAACGGAAAGAACTCGTGGAAAAGGACCTGCGCGAAGCGGCTCGACCTTATCTTAATTATGCATCCGATGTCCCGTAAACAGGTGTTCGGACTGGTTTTAGTGTTGCCTATGCTGCTGCTGGGCATGGTCTCTCCAACCGTTGAAGGTTCTGAAATGTCACTCGATTTTTCGAAAGAGCACACCCTAAAGGGTATTTTCGACGCCGGAATGCGTCCATACAGGGAGCCGCATTCGGAACGGTTCCAAGTCGGAGTCGAGCAAGTTACGGCGGAAATCAAGCTGCCCTCAGGAATGTTAGTTAAGGAAAGGGAATGGCAATCAATGCAATTTACCGTTGTTGACGACGGCCGCCTGACAAGCGCGCAGATGCGCAGCAATCCGCTTACATTAGAAGCGGCAAGAGATGCGATGTTGCCATTGTTGTCAATCGAGAGTGGAGTTTCGATTCAGGCTTTGGATGCCTTTTTGGAGAAGGTGAGAGAGGAAATTTTCTTATACGAAGGCGAGTTCCATGTAGGGACTGGCAAAAAGCAAAACCCTATGTTTTTAGCAGCGTTCTCGCGCACTGGTTTGAAAAATAGCCCTTTGGCCTTGCGGGTAAGCCTCGAATGGCGGCTTGATCCTCCAAAAGCCGCAAGAGGGTTCTACAAAGATCCCATCCCGCCTCCGCCTGGATACGAAGGTGTGTCGATGGAAAAACCGCCATTCCAAGCGGAAGCGCAGGCTCCTACTCCTGAGGTTACGGCGGAAACTCAAGCAAAACCGCGTCTCGTTGAGGAACCGCAATTCGCAGCCTCACCAACACCGGCGATGGATACAAATAAGCCTGCTTCCTCCGGGTTCCCGGTGGTGCCAGTGGCAATCCTCACGGCGGTAATCGCGGGAATCGTGATCTATCTACTTCGTCGCAAATTCACGTAAAGCGTGCAGCGGACGTTGAACCGCTGTCGCGCGTGGCAACGAACGCCAACCCTCCGTCAACTCCCGATGAACCGCTCCGTCACGCCTCCTGCTGATGGGGGCGGAGTGCGGCTATCGCCGATTGATGGAAACGCCCCCGCAGGAGTCGCGCCGTCGCTCGCGCCTTGGACGTTCAACGGCAGTCGCTGGTCTGGCCTGTCACGGCATCTGCGCGTGGCCGTTCGTTCCTCACAGGCCCCGGCACATGCCGCGCCAGGCCAGCCGCTCCTTTGGGTGTGCCGGCGACCGCCCGTCGGCAGCTCCCTCTGCTCCCGCCCAAAGCGGCGGGATCAGCCGCTGCCGCAGACCCTTCCAGTCGCTTGAAGCTCCTTGCAGGGCGGGCTAGACCGCGAGGCTGCGGTGGGGCGGCGCCGGCGTAAGTGTTGATTAAGGATGCCCCACCGCAGCCTCGCTCTTCGAGCGTGAGACGGGTTTGCTGCAAGGAGGGTTCAACGTCAACCGTGGTAGCGACGCGCTCTCTCAAATGCTACCCGCTTCGCGGCATGGTCACGAACAACCCTCGTCCTTGCATCATGGCCCGCTGTCTCCGTCGCAAGCTCCTCCGACATCGTGCCATCATGCCGCGTCCCCCCAAAGTCAGCCGCACCGTGAGCCGCACGGCATTCGTCGCGTCCGGTCGTTCCTCCCTCCCGCGCCTTCGGTGCCGAGCGTCTCACCGTGCGGGGTTGGTTGGATCGCCGCTGTGTTGGAAATGCTCCGGCTGACGCCTTCGCACGAAAGCCAGGTGGCGGCGAACTCCGACCCCAAGCCCCGGCAAAGCCCGCGCCAACCGCTCCACTCCGTTCCGGCGGTTGTCACGGGTTTTGCTTGCCACCCCGACCCGAAAGAAGTGTTCGGCGGCAGTCAAGGCCCGGAGGAAAGGAGAGCCTTGCCCGCCGCCGAAGGCAGTGTTTACGAGCCTCCGGCGGCGCTCATTGCCGCGTGGCTAGAGAAAGAGAGGTTGTTTGAGAGAGGGAAAAGACGGCTGAAAAAAAGAAATCTTCAACCTCCCAGCCGTCAAATCCTCCGTCGTGATCCGGAGCAAACCAACGCAAGCGCGAGTCGAGAGCGTGTGCCGCCTGCGGCGGAATATGGCAGGCCGGGCGGGGCTGTTTGGCGAGTCGTGGCCGCTTCTTCCGGCCTTGCTGTGGACGGCTGCCATTGCTCCGTGCCGTCGGAGCGCGGTGGTGATGGCGACGAGCTCGGCAGCCTACGAACGCCGCCGTCAATATCCGCGATCAACGCGCCGTTGCCGCTTCCACGATCGAGGTGCTTCGCACGAATTATTTTCGGCACCGGCGGCTTGCGCCGCTGGGCAGCGGCCTTGCGGCTGACGCCGCAGGCAATAGAGAAGCATCGTCTTTTTTAAGTGAACACACCTCACCCAATCCCTTCCCAGTTGTGGGAGGGATGACGGCTGGAAAAGAAAAAGGTCAGTGCTTTGCGTTGGTGCCGTTGCCGTGTTGAGCAACGAAGGCTTCAACGAACTCAGCAACCTTATTTTGCTGATGGCGAGGAAGTCGGCTGACCGCATCGAAAACGCGGCGAACACGCCCGGCTGGACCGTTGACCCGGCGCGATTTTGCTTCGCCGCTGATGAGGTCTTCAATGCTGCAATCCAGTATCCGGGCAAGAGCGGCCATTTGCTCGGGCTTGAGTGCGGTTGAACGGCGTTCCCATGCAGCATAAGACTGCTGCGTAACGGCGAGCTTTTCGGCCATCTGTTTTTGCGAAAGGCCGCGCTGTTCGCGCTGGCGGTGAAGGCGTTCGCCGAAATCGGTGCGGTTAGACTGTGCTGGGCGTCCTGCTGGCATGGCCCAAATATAACCCTCATTACTGGAGATCGTAGAAATCGCTTGCATAAATACAGGGAATAGCTGTATTACTTTGGCATGTCAAATCTTCAAACTTCCGACTTGACGGCTTCCCGCCAGGAACGGGCCGCGCTCCAACTCATCGACCGGGCAGTTGACGCGGCCAAGGAAGCCGCGCACGCCTGCCACAACGAGCAGGCGCGGGAGTGCTTCGAGTTCGCGCTTGCGCTGCTTCGGGAAAGCTGGATCGCGGAAAGCGGACAGACGCCCAGGGGCGCGGAAAAGGTGATCGCCGATGTGAAATGGGGGCTGCGGTTGATCGCGGCGGTGTTCGCCAAGGCGGAGGAAGGCCGATGAACCCGGATTTTGAGCACATCAAGAAAACCACGGACATCGTTCGAGTCGTCGAATCCTACGGCATCGCGTTGAAGAAGGTGGGGGCGGATCATGTCGGGCTTTGCCCGTTCCATGAGGACAGCAAACCCTCGCTGCACGTCACCCAGGGCAAAGGGTTGTTCCACTGTCCGGCCTGCGGCGCGGCAGGAAACGCCATTCAGTTCGTGGCGAAGAAGGAAGGCATCAGCGACCGCGAAGCGGCGCTGAAACTTTGCTCCCACATCCCCGGCGTTCAACGCGGCAGCGAGATCACCGCTCCATCTTCCCAGCCGTTGCCGGATGCAAAGCTCTTCACCGCGGCAGTGGAGCATTATCACGAAGCGTTGTTCGGGACGGACAAACGCGGGTTGGATTATTTGAAATCGCGTGGCCTTGCCGACGTGGAAACCCTCCGACACTCCAAGGTTGGGTTCGTCAACGGCGGGTTGAAAAAGAAGCTCTCGCCCGCGCAACGCGGGAAGCTTGCCGCGCTGTTCAACGACGCGGGCAACGAGCGGTTTTATCTTCGTGTCGTGGTTCCGATCTTCGATGTCAACGGGGTGGCCGTCGGCCTCTACGGGCGCAGCATCCAAGGGGATGCTGACGTAAAGCACTTGTATCTTGCGGGCGAACATCGCGCCGTGTGGAACGGCGCGGCGGCAGCGGCTTACCCGGATGAACTCATCATCACCGAAAGCCTTTTCGATGGGCTGGCACTTTTTACGGCTGGAAGAAAGAACGTCATCGCGGCCTACGGCGCGGGCGGGTGGACGCCGCACCATGACGCGCTTATGGAAAAGCACGAAGTCCGCAAACTGGCATTCGCGTTCGACAACGATGTTCGCGGCGAGTCGTCCGCCTTGGAACTGGCTCAAATGCTTGATCCGCGAGGCATCAAGTGCCACCGGATCAAATGGCCGGAGACGGTGAAGGACGCTTGCGATTACTTCCAGTATCACCAAGCCACGGGATTTAAAGGCACGGCGGGCGGCATTGCCGCTCTCATTGCGGCTGCGCCGCGCATCGGGTTCGTTCGCTCCGAAGCCTCACCAACACAAGCGCGGCTGACTTTGGCGGAAAGAACTGAGGAGGTGGCCACGTTCCAGAACGGAACCGTCAGCTATCGCGTGAAAGGGCTTGGAAACAACGGCCTTCGTGTGGTGGTAACGGCTAGAAAAGAAGAGGGAACCAACGGCTCGTTCTTATCCCACGTCGATAACCTCGACCTCTACGGAGCAAGGGCGAGGAAAGGCTTTGCGGCCGCAGCCGCCGAGCGGCTGGCGGTCGAGGCACCGAAGGTCGAAGACGATCTTCTCGCCTTGCTCGAAGCCCTTGAATCCTTGCAGCGGCAACGTGACGTTGCATCCAGTTCGGCTCCCACCGTGCCGCAGATGAGCGACGCGGAGCGCGAGGCCGCGCTTGCGCTCCTTCGCTCGCCCGACCTTTTGGAACGGGTGGCCGCTGACATCGAGCTTGCGGGCTACGTCGGCGAACCGCGCAACAAGAAACTCTCCTACATAATAGGAACGAGTCGGCGGTTGCCGAAGCCACTGTCGGCGATCTTCCGGGCGCAGAGCGGATGCGGGAAATCGTTCCTCATGGAAACCGTCGCGGAGCTGATGCCGCCCGAGGACGTCCACTACTTCAGCCGTCTGACGCCGCAAGCCCTTTACTACCTTGAGCCGGACGCGCTCACGCACAAGCTCTTGATCGTCGATGAGCGGGACGGCAGCGAGGAAAGCGAATACCCGATCCGCACGTTGCAGACGCGGCGCGTTTTGAAACTGGCCGTGCCGATCAAGGATCCCAACTCCGGGAAAATTAAAACGACGGTTTTGGAAATCCATGGGCCGATTGCCTACATGGAATCGACGACGGACGAGAAGATCAACCCGGAGAACGCGAACCGTTGCTTCGAGCTTTACCTTGATGAATCGGAAGCACAGACGAAAGCGATCTTCGCCGCGCAGCGGCGCAGTCGCTCGCTGGACGGCTGGCGGCATGAGCGGCACAAAGCCGCCATGCTCGCCGTTCACCACAACGCGCAGCGGTTGTTGCGACCGCTGAAAGTCATCATCCCGTATGTCGAGTTGATCGAGTTCCCGGCAGCTTGGCTTCGCAGCCGCCGCGACAACGACCGCTTTTTATCGCTCATCGAAGGCATTGCATTCCTTCACCAGCATCAACGCGAGACGGGCGAGGAAAAGTCCGAGCCGGACGGGCAGAAGGCGGGCTTCATCGTCGCTTCGCTTGATGATTACGCCATCGCCTACGACTTGGCGCATGTCGTGTTCGCGCAGAGCGCGGGCGACCTGCCCAAGCCCGTGGCCGAGTTGCTTGACGACGTGGAACGTATCGTCACCGAGGTAGCGAAGCAGGCGAAGACCTCGCCGGAATCCTTTCCTTTTAGCCGTCGCCTTATCCGCGAACAAACCCGCCTGCCCGATCACATCGTCAAGCGGCATATGCGCCAGTTGGAAGAACTCGAATACGTGCAGGTGCAGCGGGCACCGCAGGGCGGCAGCTTCCGCTACCGCCTCGCGGACGCGGGCGAGCGGCCCCGCCAGGTGGCGGGCCTCATCACGCCCGAAGCTCTCGCCGAAAAGTGGAACAACTGGAACAAAAGTGGAACACGCCGGTTGTCCCACTCCAAGGTCGGTAAATGAAGGACTTAGCCCAAAGTGGAGCAGTGGAACGGGAAAGCATGGAAAATGAAAAGTTACCGACCTGGGACGAGCTCATGACCGCGTTGCGGCAATGGCTCGCCGTCGGCAACTACGCGAAGGACGCGCAAAAGGACTTCCCGCAAAAGCTCCGCTTGCTCCGCCTCTTCCTTCAACAACGCGGGCTGATCGACAGCGCGGAGCGCGTCGATCTTGCGGCCATTGAACCGGCGACGATGAGCGATTATCAGGCGTTCGTTTACGATTACATCAGCCCGAAAACAGGCAAACCGCTGGCGACGCAAACCCAAATCCATTGCCTCAGCTACGTGCAGAGCTTCTTCCGGTTCCTGCGCCAGAGCGGGCGGATGGTCTTCGATCCGGCCAAGGTGATCCGCCTGCCGCGTCATCCGATGCGGCTTCCGGTGGACTTGCTCACGCCGGAGGAAATGCGCCGGTTGCTCGCCGTGCCCGATCTGGGAACGCCGACTGGGTTCCGCGACCGGGCCATTTTGGAACTCTTTTGGTGCACCGGAATGCGCATTAGCGAACTTCTTTTCCTAGCCGTTGAAGACCTCGACTTCGCGCAATGCCTCGTCACGATCAGGCACGGCAAGGGCGACAAAACCCGCGTCATTCCGCTCGGCGCGGGCGTGTTGCTGTGGCTGCGCGAATACATCGACAAGGCGCGGCCTTGGCTTGCAGCCAACGCCGCCGATGCCCCGCAAACAAAAGAGGGAGGCGGTTGCCTCTTCCTATCAAGGTTCGGGCGGCGCATGGACAAGAGCGGCCTGTTTTACAAACTCCGCGCCTACCAACGTCGGGCGAAGATCAAGAAGAAGCTCACGACCCACACGTTCCGCCACACCCTCGCCAGTGAGATGCTCAAAGCCGGTGCCGACCTGCGCCACATCCAGGAGTTGCTTGGACACGAGAAACTGACCACGACGCAGCGTTATCTGCACATCGTTAAAGGCGACCTCAAACGCGTCCACGCCAAGACCCACCCGCGCGAAGTCCATGGCTCTCCGCCATGAGCTTGCTCGATCTTTACCGCAAGCATCTTGAGGCGCGATTGCTCGCGCCCGCGAGTGTGCGCCATCACCTTCACGCCCTTTCGCTGTTCACGCGCTGGCTTGGCAACCGCCAGTCCGGCTCGGACCGCGACATCCGCGATGTCACCTTGCAAGATCTCCTCGATTATCACGGAACCCTCGCGACACGCCGCACCAAACAGGGCGGGGCGACTTCCATCGCCTACCGCAACCGCCAAACGTGGGTGGTGAAAAACTTCCTCTCTTTCCTGCACCAGCGCGGCAAACTCCTGGTCGATCCCGGTGAGAACTTCCCCGCGCTCCACAAGCCGCGCCATCTGCCCAAGGGCGTGCTCACCAACGAGCAAGTGTTGCGGATGCTCGCGCAACCCGACCTCGGTTCACCGCTGGGCTACCGCGACCGCGCCATTTTGGAACTCCTTTACTCCACCGGGCTGCGCGGCCTCGAACTCTCCCGGCTCACCATCTACGACCTCGACTTCAAGGACGGCACATTGCGCGTCATCCAGGGCAAAGGTAAACGCGACCGCATCGTTCCCATCGGCCGCACCGCCGCCGGATACCTGCGCCACTACATGGCGCACGTTCGCCCCGCGCTGCTGGCTGGACCGCACGGCAAAACCGCCGTGGATCGACTCTTCGTCAACGATGCGGGCGGTAGTCTCACGCCCACCGTGCTGCGCCGCATCATCCGCCGCCACGCCAAGACTGCGGGCCTGCCGCCCGACACGGCGGCGCATGGGCTTCGCCATGCTTGCGCGACTGAAATGTTGAAAGGCGGTGCCAGCGTGCGCCACGTTCAGGAACTGCTCGGCCACCTCAGCCTTGCCACCACCCAGATTTACACCCGCGTTCTGCCCGTCGATCTCCAAAAAGTCCACGCAGCCACATCCCCAAGCGAACGCCGTAAAAAGCTCGATGTCCCCGAGTTCGAATGTCGCGGGTTCCGCGACAAAAAGAACAAGGCTCGACTTTACCAGCAGCCCTGGAATCGCTGAAAAAATCGTCTGCGGCCCGGTTCCCGGACTCGACTTCCTCTCCCAGCCGTTTACCCTGTTGGTCATTGATCTCACTCCTTGACAGCTTTGCATCCGCCCCGCCCCGACAGCGTCTTCCGCGCTTGCGCCGGGAGATCGCGCGTCCGCGCACGCGAAGCGCGGCGGATCGGCGCAATTTAAACCTCCTGCCTGTTGAGATGAAGGTGGTTGACCGCGACGATCCTAAGCAGAAATGGGGTAGCGAAGAGGATCATAACCAAAGCAAGCCGATCTATGCCGGTGAGTCTTGCGGCGATATGGTGAGTTGGAAATTAGGCGGCACCGATACATGGAGTTCAACCGTCTTTACATGGACGGCGGAAGGCCCAGGTGGAGAAACCAAAACCGGGCCAACAGGAGCCGGAAAGAACGAATGGAAGATAGCCGACGGTGACGACGACACGGCCAACGACTGGCTGAAATGGAAGCCCGGCAAGTGGAAGATCAAAGTCCAGATTGGTTCGGCTCAGGCGGAGTTTGAACAGGAAGTGGGGAGTCGGACTGAACAATACTTCACCATTGGCACAATCCCGCATGAAGCCCCTCCGACTGCAGGAGTAAACCCTCGGATTATACAACAGTGGGGTTGTGAGCCAGGTCAAAGCGGTGCGCCAATGATTCTATACGCAGGGCTGTATTTAATGGGGGGCGGCATCAACAACACCAACAGTGCCTTCTTCGTTCCGTTCGATGAGGCAAACCGAGTTTATGTTGATCATCGCCTGCTTAGTGCAACCCGGAACTTCGATCCGATTCCTTCCATTCAACCTGAGAAGCCCGTCACGGAAGCGTGTGGATTAGATTCCATTAAGCACTATCGTGGCTTCTCAGCGGGTCAGTTCAAATTCCTGTCAAAAGATGACAAGCTCGATTCCGCTCCTACAGTGATCCCCGGAAGCCAAGTCGATTTGATCGGCCATACTCCATTGCCCTGCCAGTCGGATAATTACGCCGGATTGAAGGGGGTTGCTCATGCTGATAGCGGTAAAGTAACCGGAGCGATTGGAGATGCTGAGTTCACATACGTGACGAAATTTCGCGTGGGAAATGAAGGTCAGAAAGGATTTAAGACGCTGAATGGACGCGAAATTCCATGGGTGTTCTTCCGTTTTCGTTTTGAAGCCAAAGACGATGGCCTTATCGACACAAAGTTCGACGATGGGCAAAGCCAGGATCCAAATGGGCCTGACGCTAAGGACTTTTCCACGGTTCCAACGTGGTTGGTTTATCGTCGCTACTACGACATTCAAGAGAACAAGTGGAAAGTTCAGCAAATCCGTAAGATCGATGAAAATCGACGGCCATTCTTTTCTATTGGAACAGAGGTTCCGGGTGCGGCTTACATTTTACCTTGATGGAGAAACTATATGAAAACCGCTTTATTTATCCTCTCTGCTTTTGTGATCAGTAACTTGAATGCAGGCCCAATTAAGCAGATGGCAACAACTGACCCGGATCAGGTTTTTGCAATTATCAATACCGGAACTTATGCGGAAGTTCTTCAGTTAGTCACGAATGCTTATAATGAAAGCAAGGCCGAAAACGACGAGCCTGTAACGCAATACGTTTATATCATGGCTCTTGATCGTGCGCCTCTTGAGAAGAAGATACCGCTAGCTTTAGATTTTTCACTGGCACAAAACGACCTTGATCTAAAGCAACTCGGTGCGCGCTCTATTTCCCGCGCTTTGTTGCAGGGATCGAATCCCGACGCAACCCAACGACAGCAGGCGATTGCAAAGCTAAAGAGCGAGCTTCAAGCATTGGCCGGAACAAGTCGCGGTGCGTTTGAGTTTGCCACGCAAGCACGGGATGCGCTTGCGATTCTTAAAGATGATGCCGGATTGGATATTTTCCTAACTGGCAGCCAAAGCGTGAGCAATTATAGGCAAAAGGACAACTGGACTCCTACCAGTGACGCCTCAGTGTTCGCCGCATTAAAAACGCAATATGATCAAACGGCAGCCGATCCTAGCAATGCGAATCCGGACCCTGACAAAATTATGGCGGCTATGTATGAACTGTGTCGAGTGCGCCGAACGCAAAGTAAGGAAATCAAACCTTTGCAGCCGCTGAAGAACATAGATGCCCTCTTGCCTAAGTGAATTCCCGCAATCTACTCCGATGGGGATTACTTGCTGCAATCCTTTTTGGTTTTGGGTTGATTGTTTGGTTCGGAATGTGGCTGTATCAATCACTAGGACGCGGTGGTTTTCCATAGCTCTCAACGTGCAGCGAAGCCGTGGCCGCTGTCGCGAGTAGCGACGAACGCAAACCCTCCGTCAACTCCCGATGAACCGCTTCGTCACGCCTCCTGCTGATGGGGGCGGAGTGCGGCTATCGCCGATAGAATCGAAACGCCCCCGCAGGAGTCGCGCCGTCGCTCGCGCCTTGGTTGCTCCACGGCAGTCGCTAGTCTGGCCTGTCACGGCATCTGCTCGGAGCGGCTCATTCTTCGCACGTATCGGCACATGCCGCGCCAGTCCAGCCGCTCCTTTGGACTCCGTTGGGGTCACGTCTCTTGAAATGAGCAAAGAAGAATTGACTTGGAAGATCAGATCCTGAATTGTTCCGGGCATGGCGCGTCCGTTGCGAGT
>Ga0163149_10005365_pt1 | contig 13559 bp, 14 predicted proteins | sample OliLakLV19MP5G1_FD_148604 | JGI IMG/M metagenome (GOLD analysis project Ga0163149, IMG submission 148604) | Freshwater microbial mat bacterial communities from Lake Vanda, McMurdo Dry Valleys, Antarctica - Oligotrophic Lake LV.19.MP5.G1 | ecosystem: Environmental > Aquatic > Freshwater > Lake >...
ATTTTGAATTGCACCGCGGTACATACACGAGCCAGGCTCAAGTCAAAAAGGGAAATCGCCGATGCGAGTTTCTCCTTCATGAACTGGAATCCCTCGCAGCGGTCGCAAGCGTGTTGGACGATAAAACATACCCTGCAGAAGAAATTCGTGCGTTGTGGCACCTTGTTTTGCTGAACCAGTTTCACGATATTATTCCAGGTTCTTCCATTACAGAAGTTTACGAGGATACCCTGCGAGACTACGCTCACATCGAGGTAAAGGCCCATACACTGCTGGCTAATTATATCCCGGAACTCAACACGAAAACATCCGCTGAAGATGCTTGTCTCAAGGTGGTCAATTCATCCGGGCATGACCGGAGGGAGGTCTTCGAGTTATCGGATAAATCACTGACCATTGTGGCGGCTCCGAGTTATGGGTTCGCGTATATGATGCCGGAATTGGAACCCACAGAGAAGGTTTCATATTCGTTAGAGAACGATGATTATGTTTTGGAAAACGGGCATTTGAAGGTTCGGATTTCTAAGAAGGGTCTTGTCACAAGTATGGTCCATAAGACCACAGGCAGGGAAGTGATCGATAACACTGTGGCGGGGCAATTGGCGGTCTATGAAGACAAACCCCTTTTCTGGGATGCGTGGGACGTCGATGCGTTTCATCTTGAAAAACGGTTTTTGGTAGGTGATGCCATTGAGGCGCAATTGCTTGAGATGCATCCCTTACGAGTGACTTTAAAATTCACCTATGCCTTTGGTCACTCGAAGATTGAACAGTTCGTGAAGTTGGATGCGCTCAATCCCTATTTGGAATTTGAATGCAAAGTGAACTGGCAAGAAAAATCAAAATTCCTGAAAGCTGAATTTGATGTGGACGTTCGGGCTTCCGAAGCGACTTATGAAGTGCAGTTTGGCCACGTAAAACGGCCGACTCATTATAATACGTCGTGGGACATCGCCCGGTTCGAAGTGTGCGCTCATAAATGGGCCGACTATAGCGAGCACGGTTTTGGAGTGGCTTTGATTAATGACTGCAAGTACGGGTACTCCATACACGGAAAACGCATGAGTTTATCGCTTTTGCGTGCTCCCAATGCCCCCGATCCTAAAGCGGATAGAGGGGAACACACATTTCGTTATGCGTTAATGCCGCATGGGGGAGACTGGCAAGAGGCAGGTGTTTTAAAACGATCCTTGCAGTTTAATCTTCCACTGCGTGTGGTCACTGGGCCCGAAGGAGAAACCCATAGCAAGTCGTTCTTTTCAATTGATAACCCCGGAGTAGTCATAGACACCGTTAAACGTGCCGAGGATTCCGAGAGTCTCATTGTGCGGCTATACGAAGCTTTTGGAGGCACTCAACAAGTGACCTTGAAAGCGGGCCTGCCATTTAAGAAGGCTTATTTGGTCAATCTTAATGAAGAGGAGTTAAGTATTATACCGACCGCAGTAGGAGACACCATCCACTGTACATTAAAACCATTCAAAGTGGTCAGTATACGGTTGGACTTTTAAGCTGCCCATGTGTGTGCGACGGTCCGGCGAAACGCTGGGCGTGGCCTTCAGACAATGGCTGCTGGTCTTCGACATTCCCACGTTCAAAACGCCCCTGACCCAATAAAAAAAGCCACATTTTATAAAATGTGGCTTTGAAGGAATGGGCAGTTTGGAATGGGTTAATCCCAAATTCGGTCATCTGTGGAGAGGGTTGGTAAAAAATAGGCACGTAATTGATTATCAACAGTCAGTTTCCGAGTCGGACTAATAGCTGAGTAGATATCACCGAGTGTCCCACCGGTTGGAAGTAAAACTGCGGTTTGACCGTTATAAATACTCGAACCACTTTTTAGATAGGAATGGCCTATCAGACTATTGAACGTTACCACTGAATCCGAGGATAGCCCGTATTCTATTGCGTATTGTTCAGCCGCAGAGGAGATCATGCGTACGTCATTGAGCACTCGAGTGGCTTGCGCGCGTGTTCGTGCCCTTAGAAAATTGGGCACGGCGATCGCAGCAAGCAACGCTATAATGGCTACAACTACCATGATCTCAACTAGGGTGAACCCATTAGTTGATTTTTTCATATGTATTTTTATAATTTATTTATGAATGATTGAAGTCTGCCAAGACTTCGCACCCAGTGTATCAACACTATGGCTTAATTAGAAGCTTATCTTAGGTGAAATGAATAATGTCACTTATCATTAATAAGGGAATTCTGCTAATTGATTGAGTGATAAAGTGCTTATAAAGGATATAGATAGTTAACGCATTCAAATGGTTGTGTGTCTGAATAAATTGAAGGCACACGGGAAATTCGTTGATGTGAGACTTTTTCCAGACTATCTCGTCTGTAATCTTCTGAGAAGGAGGCCTTCGCAATTATTACATATTTTTTGATGGTATTTTGTATGCTTCTGGGGTATTATAGATACTAGAAAGTCTAAAATGATCCGTACGAATTGTCGGGTTCAGTTCTCAAAGGAAGACATTAACTTCATAGTGGAGACGCTTTCCAAGACCCCTGAAGACGTTTTCAGGATCAACTCTTTGATTGGTGATGAGCAAACATTCAACTCAGTGTTGGATCATCCTGCGCTTTTGGCCCGCATTTTGGACTCCTCCGATCAGGTAAACATTTCTTCACATTTATATTTTTATTTACTGACTCGGAAAGTCATCGTTTCGTCTGGAATAACAGATTACGACGTGAGTGATTATCTTGCTTCCATGCTGTCGGAATTTTCGAGTAATGCCCGATTAACAACGGTTCCGGAAATGATTGAGGCCAGTTTTAGTTATATATCAGATATGCTCATCTTGCTTAGGCAGGCAAACCCTCAACAGGCATTGGTTTTACAAGCACACATTGGTAATTACAGTCTTTTTATGACCGGTCTTTTTCTCGAAAGGATCGAATATCGAAATCGTTTTCGGGGCGCTCCTTCGGTCAGTTTTTATGAAGGAATGGGGACTTCTCATTATCGGGCGGTTTCCGCGCATCCCTTAGCAGGGCAAATGGAGTTACAATCCGTTTTTAGGTGTTTATCAGACAATTTTAGAAATGTCAGACTTGCTTTGAACATCATGTCTGACCGTTTTCTGACATTGGGTGAACCACCTCCCCCCGTTTTATTTGGTGCATCATGAGTCTGTTGAAAGACATACAAAAACTCTTCGAACGCACTTACTATTGTACAGGCGTTAATTTTGAAGAATTTATAGTAAGTCGCGGGAGGTCACACGAATTAGAACAACTGTGCGCGCCTTATTGCCGAGAACTGTCTGCCGAGGCTCGGACCTATTTGCGACACCACGAAGGTCAATTAAAAGTGGGGATATATTATTCAGCTCAAGTCATTGAAACTTTAGAGAGGTTCAATCCTGTGAATGGGTTGACGGATCATAACATCGGATCGCTCATTGCATTTATAGAGGAGATCAACCATGCGGTGCATGCATCATTGATATTTCTTGAGAATCCGAGAGAACTCACGGACGAAAATTTTTTGGTGGGTTTGGAACTTCAGGGCAAAATAGATACGTATCTTGCATTATGCTTTTTTAAGGCGGCCCAAAGAAAAAAGAGAAGACTCCTGAGGTGCGATAAAATTTGGCTTCGGCAGAGGTTGTTTGATAATGCCTCGTACGAATATGAATCACCTGTACTCGTGGCAAGGTATCGGGAAACAGTGAGTTTGGCGCGGCAATTCCTTGATTTTTTGGAAGAATTATCCAAGGAGGCGCGTGTAAGGATAATACGGGAGTTTAGTCGGAAAAATTTTACCGATAAGAAGCAGTACATTCTTCAATGCGGTTGTTAAGAGGCTGGCTTTTTTATTGGTACAAAATTTCGGCCAGGTTTCTGAGGTATTGTTCGTCGCTCAAACCCTCGATTGCCTCTCCTGGAAAAACAACTTTTGCCTTAAAATATGAACTAATTTCCTCGAAGAGCTTAAGACGTTCCACCGGTTCCAGTTGATCTCGCCTCGACAAGGCTTGCAAAACTAAGGACGCCTCACTAGCCGAAATATTTTGTCGCAAGCGTGCTGCCAAATGGGGGAAAGCTTTTAGAGAGTTATATTTTCCCCCATTAATTTGACTCACTTCGGGTGGGGTAAAATCTGCGTTTCGAATGACCATAGTGTTGGCTGCAATGTCACCTAATCGTTGGCCGTACTTCGAAAATAAACAGCTTATGCCACCGACAAAGTAAAACATTGGAAAAAAATCGACGAACCTAAGTAAGTTCCTGACCACAATTTGACTGAATTGGATCTTCATTCCCTCAATATCCATGACACGAAGTTTCATCACCTTTTTCCCAATGGTCTGCCCACGGCAATACCATTCCATAAGTATCCTGTATAAAAGTGTACTCAGAAAAAACATGAGAATGAAAAACGCACTGGAAAAATCAACACTGATGATTAACAAAAGAAGGGAAAGAATCTGCAAAACATAAACCAGTGCGTAAATGATTAGGCAATCAATGAGCCATGCCAAAAATCGACTCACGGGGCTGGCGATGAATAAAGAAAAGGATATGCCTTCTGGAGTTTGAATAATAACGGTATGTAATTTTGTGGCCCGGCTCATTTTTGACAACCTTTTTCAGCTTCGAGATTTGAAGACAAGCCGGACCGATATAAAAAGACGAATAGAATGATGAGAGATATAGAGCCGAAGATAATTTTAATGGTATAGGGTAAGTACGGCTCATGGTACTGAGAAAAAAACGCTTCGACGATTCCAGCCCAGACAAGCATGATTGCGACTCCTCCTATAAGTGTCACTAGGTCTCGACCCGTGTGTCTAAACCTTTCCTTCAGGGTTAGAGGCGAACCTTTGCCTATTAATGTGTGCGCAAGAGTGAGACCTGCCTGACCGGCGATGAGGATGGCCGGAATTTCCACTGACCCATGGGGCAATAGCCACCCTAACAAAAAACGTGTCTGACCATTCAACATGTAGTCCACTATGACGGCGCCGAGTATAACTCCGTTATAAAACAAAACGATAATTGTCCCAATTCCCCATGAAATTCCGAGTGCCATTGCCATAATGGATACTCTGATATTGTTGACCATGAGTTCTGCCGAAAAAGTGGATTTGTGACCCTCCAAGCGGTCGGTGGTGACACTTTCTTCTTTGGCCACACGTTCAGTTGGGGAACCATGTAAATGATCAAAAGGTAAAAGAATCTGTTTCACATCTCCGTCGAACGCCACTGCTCCACCTCCTAAAAGGCAACCTACCAAGGTTAACATGCATGCCATGATAAACGCCCCATGGTGCCTCCGGAAAGCACCGGGAAACTCTACTGTCAGCCATGATAAAAAACGTAGCCGAGTTCCTTTTTCCCGTGTTTCGTGTATCTCCCCATACGCACGAGATACTAACTTTTCTAGGTACATCCGTAGTTCGGGGTCCCATGCGTAGGTTGTTAACTTTCCGAGATCTGCGGAAGTGCGTTCATAAAGGTAATGAAATCGTTCAATGTCTTGAATCGAAAATTCAGTTTGGTTTAAATCCAACCGATTCATGAAACTTTCCAATTCCTGCCAATACTTTTCTTCTTGTGCAACAAAGTGTTGAACATTGATAATCATTATAACACCTGTCTTCCCTTGATATTCAGATAGTTGGATACCAATTTGAGGCAAAACTCTTCATTGTCAGCTTGGTTGAATTGAATGCCGTTGTGTTTTAACCGCCTTTTTGTTTCCTGCAGGTTTTGCCACGAGATGTGGCCTCCAAGCCTTTTGTACATATCATCTATGGATTCAACTTCCGGCCCAGAAAAGACGGGACGAGACCCCAGTGGATTAATCATGGTCACCATGACGAGATGTTTACGACTAATGATTTTTGCATTTTTTTCAAATGATTCAGCAGCCATGGGGTCATCTAGGGATGTTAAAAAGACAAGCAATGCTCGTTTGCCAAGACGAATCCTCAGTGAGCTGAAAATTTCTTCAAAGTCAGGTGTTACAGGTTTTGATTGTAGTTTATAAATGGCATCGCGACACACATGAAAGTGGTGGGGTCCAGTTTTGGCTCGGATCAAGATCTCGACTTTATCTGAAAATGTAACGAGCCCAAACAAATCGCCCTGCTTTTCAGCGGCCATGCCCAGCATAAGCGCTGCGGTAAGGTACTGCTCTAAAATGGAGTGATGTCCCCGGTTGCCGCTTTTGACCGAGGGATCGGTTGACCTAGCGCTGAGTCTTGATCGGTCGATCAACACGTAAATTTCTTGTGTCTTCTCGATTTGAAAGATTTTCGTTACTGGATGTCCGCGTTTGGCCGTGGATTTCCAATGAATTTCATCGATACTATCACCCGAAACGTAATTACGTAGTTTCTCGAAGTCCCGTCCTTTACCCACTTGCCTTCGGGCGTGCATCCCAAAGAGACCGCGGTTAAGGAAATAAGCGGCCATTTTGCGGCGTTCCTTAAAAAGATTGGGGTAGACTCGAACTTTAAGAAGGATCTCAAATGATTTGCGGGGGCGCCAGAATCCGAGCGGAGAACTGCTCTCAATCCCAATAAAATTAATAGCGAATTCCCCGCGTTGAGTACCGGTGATTGGCCATTCAAATTTTGTGCGAACGTTTTGTTCATTTAAAAGGAGTGATTTCTCGTAATCGGCTTTAATTTCTGGAGGAAAACTGAGGCCGGCACGTAAGGTCATTTTGCGAGGGGACGAATGGTCAATGAACACAGGAATGATGCCGGATCTCTCCACGCTTATTCTAACCAAATCTGGGACAATAATTTTTATGTTCTGCAATACGCGTGTTGAAAGAAGCCCGTCAATACATACGACCAAGATAAAAAAGATTACCACAGCCCACGCAGGAATTGCAGTTTCTGGGAGCACCGATGCCACTGTAATGGCCGGCAACACGATAACTGCAAAAGATAATAGGAGGCGTGGGGAAGGGATGATCATTGTCGTTTTATCGTGGGACAGGAATAGATTCTAAGATGCGGCGTATGATTTCTTCAATTGAGACACCTTCGATTTCGAATTCAGGGCGGATGACAATTCGATGTTCCAAAACAGGAATGGCCATTGTTTTTACGTCGTCGGGCGTTACAAAGTCTCTACCTGCCAATGCAGCGTACGCTCGACTGGCGAGCAGCAACGATTGAGTAGCTCTCGGACCTGCTCCGACCAGTACTTCTTCACTCGAACGGGTGGCCCGGACAATATCGACGAGATAGGAGATCAATTCAGGTTTAATAGTAATAAGTTCCAAGGCCTGACGCATCGCAGCGAGCTGATTTTCGTCTAGAACTTGTTGAACTTGGCCAGAAGAAAGTACTGCTTCGGGTGCTTCGTTACTCATGCACCGTTTAGCCAGGTCAAGCTCTTGGTCGCGAGTAGGTGGGTTCATTCGAATCTTTAACATGAACCGATCCTTCTGAGCTTCCGGAAGCGGATAAGTGCCCTCGTATTCGATTGGATTTTGAGTGGCGAACACGGTGAACCCCGCTGAAAGTTGGTAGGTTTCCCGGTCTATAGTGACCAATCTTTCCTGCATTGCTTGAAGCAGGGCCGATTGAGTTTTTGCGGGGGCTCGGTTGATTTCATCTGCCAAGAGAAAGGTTGTAAAAACAGGACCCGTGATGAGAGTGAACTCGTTTTTCTGCATGTTAAAAACGTTCGTGCCGGTAATATCGGCAGGCATAAGGTCGGGGGTAAATTGAATTCGATTGAAGTGGCTTCCCAGAACGTAGGAGAGAGTTCTGACGAGAAGCGTTTTTGCCACTCCCGGGACACCTTCGATTAGTGCGTGTTGGCCGGTAAAAATGCAGATCAGGCATCTGTCTACAACTTCCTCCTGACCAATGATCACTTTTCCAATTTCGGTGCGGGCGCGTGCAAGTGTATCTCTTAAGGTGTCTGGTGTGGTCATATTTTCTTTCTTGTATTGAGTAATCGAGTTATTCGGTTCCATGCTGAAATAGGGTCCGCCTTATGCAATAATTTTTCCTTCTCCTCTTGGGCGATCACTTCCGCGTCTGCCATTTGGGCTTCAGATGAGCGGGATGAGTTTCGATTCAACCTAAGGCGGTTGAGAGCCAACAAAGGAAGTTCCCGTGGATTGACTGTGCGTCTCAGTATATTTGCCAGGCCATCGGTATTGCCTTTCCCTTTAATAATAGCGGGTCCTGAAGATTGGGTCGTTCTGGGGGCACGGACCAAGGAGATAGAATTTTTCCAGATAAAAAGAAGTGCAAGGATGAGTGCGGCAATAATGGGTCCGAAAAGGTGGTAGCGCCGAAGTAAGGTTCCCATGCCTGATTTTTCTTCCACTCCATGATGTGTTTCATCAAATATAATCATTCGATGAGAACCGGGCAGGGTTGAAAGCAGGCGGGGTTTATGTTTCTTAACCAAGGCTTCGTTACTTAAATAAAACGAGTCAGCGCAAAATAATATTGTCCCTTTGCCTAGTGTTCTTTCCACAATGACAGGGTTACCTTCAAAACTATAAAGCGTAGTCCATTCCGGTGTGAGGGATGCAAAATGCAGCACCGTGGCCCAGGGGACTCTGTCCGAGCGATCTTCGGTTTCTGCGAAATGTGTTCTTTCAAATATGTCAGGGCGATCTTTTAGAAAATCCCAATCAATTCCCCAGCGGTTTTGAACGGGGAGATATAATTCCGGAGCTTTACCAGCTTTTCTGTTTTTCTCACTCACGAGGCGTCGCCATTTATTTTGTTTTTCTCGGCTGTTGAGTGTTTCCTTGGACAATTGTGTGTCGTTGGTTTTTGAGTCATACCTAGCACTTTCGGGTTTTGTGGTATGCGGGAAAAAAGTGACCACGAGCCTGCCTCCCTTTGTGATAAAACTTTCTAAAAAAAGGCGAAAAGGAGGATCATACTCAAAAGAATAGGCAAAGTCCTCGGCTTGAACTCCGGTAAAAACAAGTGTTGTATCATTGTCTAATTTTAATCGGTCAAGGGGCCCCGTGTTTCTAAAGGTTTTAAGGGATTCGAGATTTGAAAGGGAAATGTAGTAAGCCTTTGAGCCCAATGGATCAGCCCTTAAAGTCGAATAAGGTGGGAAGACATCGCCTGTGTCTATTCGCACCTTAAGGAGGCGCCACAACCCGTAAACCATGCACACGAGAGTGATGATCAAAATAAGGATGTAGCTGGTATTTTTAACCTTCGACATGGGTCCTGATCCTGTCGTGGTTTTTCCTAAACGTGTCACATGTTCCAGAGTCAACTTGATGTAACCCGTACCAAGTGCTTTCAAAAGTATTCAAATTTTCAGCAAAAACTGTCGAAACATTAGGAAAGGCATGACTTTTTCTGTTTAATTCCCTCTGGTATTCCATGTTAGATTTAGATTTCGCAATAGTGATCAGATTGACTCGGGCAAGCATGGCGAGGCTCGCTAAATAAATAGCCCTCAAGGCAAGGCGATATTCGCCTCGCGTTAAAAATTCTTCTGCCATTTGCAACCATCCTTCTTCGGGCAATTGCGCTGCTGATACTTCCTCCTGCATAATATCAGGGACAACAACGGGAGTTCCAATATCTGGGATTACTGATGCGGCCTTTATCCAATTTTTTTTCAAATATCGAATTAAAACAATGGCTAAAACAAGCCCGAGACATAGGAGCGCCCCTAAACCTAAGTACCCTAACCCGCCACTGTTAAAGAATGAACTTTCTGATGAATTTGATTTCTTAAGTTTTTTGTTCGTCAGCCATTCCCCGAAATCACCTATCATGGTAAATAGTTTTTTAATTCCGGCTTTGAGTGGGGCTATGCCATTTTTTATGGCAATGCCTAGATCCGTAAAAAACGTATCAAGAAAATTTGTATCCGGATGAATAACATTTTCCTCCTTGATCGAATCGCGAGGAATGCGCCAACTAAATTCAGGGTCCCTCACAGTTTTTTCAATTTCACGATTAAGCTCGGTTTGATTGATAGTCGTAGTTTTTCCTTGTGAGTCATCCTCTGCTGCATGAATGGCTGATACAGGAGTCAGTAGGTAAATAATGAAACAAGTAAGAGCCAGTTTTTTTAACACTTTGAGGTCCACATGTAGGTCATTTCCACTTGCTCTGGAGGCCGCATAAAAGCAGCGGAGCGCATAAACCGCTTTTATGAGTGGGTCGATACAAAGAAAGGTGAGAGAACCTACGACCACTAAAAAAGTGGAGTTAAGAAAGATTAAAGTGGATGCGGTAGAAAAAATTGTATTAATGCCTGTGAACGACACCAACAAGGAAGAAATCAAATAAACGAGCATGCCGAAATTCAAGAAAACAAAAACACTCAGTAGCGATAAGATGGATATCACTTTAAAACTTTGTGCGATCCAAACACTTGCTGTCCTCATACTCTTTCCTAGGACTTCCCTCAGGGAGGCTGTTTCTCCATCACCAAAATATAAAATGTTTTGAAAGAGTGCCACTAGGTATGGAAAGGGAATACATAAAATAAATCCCACAGGCAGAAGAATTAAGGAGAGCGGTTGCAGGGCAGATTGGGTAATGGCAATTCCTCCTAATTTGAGAGCGGTAAAATCTTCAGTAGGATTGTCCTGAATCACATTTTTAAGGAACCTGACAAATACGGCCTGCCATGTTTTCATCCATAAATAAAGGAGGGCAAGCGCAAATGCTAAGGGGGTACAACGCGAAGCGGCAAATGGGCTTCGGCTCATATCAGCCCAGAAAAATAAAAAGAGAAGCAGGAAAGGAATTGTCCCTGCAAAATAGGCAGCCCACGCGGCGGTAGAGCACTGTTTCAAGACGAAAATGGCCTCCTCGATAATTTGCAGGGGCGCCTTCTCGTCGCGAATGCGTTTTTTACTTTTCATCTGAGAAAAGGGTTTCCAAGTTCCATACGGTACCCTCATGAAAAGCAGTAGGAATTCGTAATAACGATTGTCCCAACATGTAAAACACAATTCCAGAAAAGATAAAACCCGTCACGGCTACAATGGGGCGTATGAAATGAAGGAGTGTGTGAGATCGTTTTTTGGCAGCCACTTTGGCTTTAGTTAGGCACGTTGAGCAGATCACTTTGTCATCATGTTCGCTAATGCATTCGCGACAATAAAAACGAGTGCACTCTGGGCAGCGCGCCACTGCCTCGCGGGAGCCATGATAAAAGCAACGACTTGAACTTAGGGGGATGGATTTCGGCATATCAAAGGGTTGCTTGTTCTTCTGGGATAGGAGCAGATTCGATTTTACTTTGAGCTGCGAGGATTAAAGGAGACATTTTATTGGCTACTTTAATGGCTTTTCGAAGGTGGGTCACTGACGCAATGTGCTCACTTTGAACGCTTGTCTTAACGTACATTCGCGATGTGGGTCCTAAGATAAGGTTAATGACAAGAAAAATAAGAAATGCGAACCCCATAATTGACATCAATAAAGCTTCGCCAAGGTTTGAAGCAGAGAATGCGGGCAGAAAACCAAGAATCATGATGCCAGCCAAAATAAAGCTCATAACCCGCCCTCGAATTGTTCTGACTATGATGATTCCTTGGATGTTATCGAACGATAGTCTTTTATATTTTTCGATATACCCGGTGAGACTAACGGTTAAAAAATGGTCGTCACCCATATGTAATTCATAGGTGCCTCGTAAAAAATCTCCTCTTCCCTTACTTAATTTTTTATATTTTATGGCCATTTAATTTGTAAAAGTGAGCGGCTAAAATCGATAACCAAACCAGGCATTGTAGGGTGGCTAAGAATAAAGCTAAAAAGTAACTGAACGTTCCTTTGTTTATAAGACCCCTCGGTCTCTTCCACCAATAAATTCCCAAAATCAAAGTCAGGGGTCCGGTGATAACGGTCGGAAAAACAAAGAATGCCGGTAAAATTGCCAATGAAATAAGGATGTTATCGTATCGTGTGCGCGTCGTTTCCAATGAGACATCTTTCTTTTTTGATTTGGCAGATTCTAAGCACGCTGCGCACACATGTTTTCCATTAAAATTGATATCACAAAGTCCACATAGAAATCGACCGCATGTCTCACAGGGGATGACGGCTTTTTTTTGAGGATGAAAAAAACAGGCGGCATCACCTTCATCGATTGGATTAGAGGTCGCCGTTTGATTAGTTGATTTGTGTAACGCCGGGAAGGCGAACACCATATTTTTTTGGCCACAATATATGCACGACTCCAAACGATGAGTATTGTGGTAGGCCTCTATAATTGGATTTCCGCATTTTGGGCATGTGATTTCGTTAGGCAGAATCTTATTCATATTCGGCTTTTTTATTTGGCCCAAAAATGGAGTCATACACGGATGCTAATGCGCCCACTGCTATTGGGGCTGTAAAAAGCATTCCTACAAAACATCCGCACGCTCCGAGCAGAAGGATGAAATAACTCACGATACAGAGCCAAAATGTTTTCCACCAATGATTCCGAGTTCCTTTGCCTGAGAGTTGAATGGCAGACCAAAGATTCATTTTATAATCCATAATAAGTAAGGGCACCCAAAAAAAGTATTTTATAATGATGTAGAATGAAGCAAAGGCTCCAATGAGTAGAACAATGGGTCCTAATAAGGCAGTTGACCTATTGTGTGGAATTGAAATAAGAACAGCGCCAATAAAAAACGGCACGAAACACACAGCCATTGTTACGTAAACACCCAAAATATTAAGATATTTTCTCAATTCGAAACCTTCGAAGAGTTGCGAAAGTTGAATTTCCTCCCCACGGCAAGCGCGCAAATGCAGTTTGAAAAAACCACACATGAGTGGGAAAGTTACAAAAAAGCTGAATATATATCCCAAGAATATAAATACGTCATGGATGTATTGAAACAAACCGAAGACAATGGAAACTGCGAAATAAATAATACTCGCCAGAACAAGAATGCCCATATTCTCCTTCATAACCCGGAGACCATGTTCTAAAGCATCACCTACCTTGAAGTCTGTATGCCCGGCCTCCACATCTCGAACGACATCTTCCAATGTGCGAGGGCCTATTGGTGCTGTGCCTGGAACCAAGCCTTCCTGTAACTTCTGGAAAAATATCGGTTTACAGTTGGAGCAGACGTTCTTGTGAGAGTATTGGATCGTTTCGGAAGCAGGAAACATCTTTTGGCATTCTGCGCATACTACCAAATCAGTTCCTGGGGTTAATGGCGGCTCAACGTTCTTTGGTTCTATTAATTCTGAGATATTGTTTAAAGGAGTCCAATTGGTCATTCCTGCTTTCCAGACAATGGTATTAAGAGGAAGAGCGCCAGAGGCAATTTTTGCTTTGATCTCCTCTGTGGTTATTGGACCTAATTGATTTGTGCCATCTGAATAATACCACGTCATGATTTCCTCTTTTTACACATTAAATTGAGGCTGACAATATCTACCTTTCTACCTCAGGAAGTATGTCAGGTGGGACAAGAGGATTAACTGAGCGGATTGCTCTGTCGTATTCTGATTAGAAGTTGGGAAGCTTTGCCTTTTAAATTTTCCCAATGGGGCATAAAGAAAAACCCCGACCAAAAATGGCCGGGGTTTTGCAAAAGGATATGTAATTGG
>Ga0163149_10005366_pt1 | contig 13558 bp, 14 predicted proteins | sample OliLakLV19MP5G1_FD_148604 | JGI IMG/M metagenome (GOLD analysis project Ga0163149, IMG submission 148604) | Freshwater microbial mat bacterial communities from Lake Vanda, McMurdo Dry Valleys, Antarctica - Oligotrophic Lake LV.19.MP5.G1 | ecosystem: Environmental > Aquatic > Freshwater > Lake >...
GCGAGACTGCAACCACCAAACTGCTTAGATACGGACTCATCCACAATACTGAACGTCTACTCATATTCAACCTCAAGCAAACGAGAACAGCTTAAACTCAAGCCAATAACAGGCGAACCTTTATTGCTTCATGGCTTACCGTTGTCTACATTAAATTCTGAAAAAATGAGTGTTAGATGAGGATCAGATGGCTGCGGGATAAAGCCTAAGATTTGGCTGAATGGAGGATATGAATTGGGGTCAGTCTACTGATTTTCAGCAAAAATTCATCTTGGCATCAGAGACGGATCATGTTTATCCCAGATTCTTCTTATACAGTGAAGGAACGTAATCCCAATCCATTGCACAGGATAAACATAATAAGTGGAACCCCTATGATCGGACAAGACTGGTACGTGACCAATGACGGCTGGTGCAACGCTGGCAAAATGGTGAGTCAAGCTGAAGAATTGACCCGTCCCTATCGGCTGTACCGCTTCTTGACTGATTTAGAAGATGCCCTGGAGCGGCTTACGGATGATCAGTTAAGACTCCAGGCGATCGCCCCGTTGGTTCGTCAGCTATTAAACAGTGCTGAGTGGCTGCAAATTTTCCCCCTTCAGCCTGATCCTGACACCGGGTGGGCGGTCACGATGCTATATGATGAACCGTTTTTTCCCTTGACCGTTCAACTGGTTGCCTGGGCACCGGGAACGGCATCCCCAATTCATAATCATGCCACTTGGGGAGTCGTGGCATTACTGAGTGGACAGGAAAAAAATACGTTTTGGCGACGATCGCCGACCGCAGACTTGCCCGATCGCATCGAACCCGTCGGCGATCGCCTGCTGGTTCCGGGCGATATTCTGTGCTTAATGCCTGATGCCATTCACCAGGTGGAGGCGATCGGCGATCAACCAACCATTAGCTTCAATCTATATGGTGAAACCAATTACGATCAGCGATTGGAATTTGATCCCATTCAGAATAGGGCAAAAAACTTTTAATCCTCTCTTCACGCCCTCTGATGCACCCATGAAACTCAACCGTCCGATTCGAGCTGTTATCAACTATCTAGTCGGTCAGCGAATTTCCCCCTCTTCGCTGCAATTCCGTTTGACCCTAGAATTGGTCGTACTCTCGATTGTAGGACTGAGCATTGTCACAGTTTGGGCGGGCTGGCAAATGGAGCAAAATCTCGTGGCTGCCCACAAGCAAACCTTGGAATACATTGCCATGCGCTTTCCCGAACAGCTTGAATTTTACAGTGAATCAGGGGGGAGCAAAACAGGGTTAGAGCGCACCATCAATCGAGTCTCGACACCGGGACTAGGAGTATGGGTAAAAGACACGGATGGGAGACTGATCGCGTATTCTCCCAATTTGGATAGTGCTTCTGCTGAAATCCGCAATGTGACAGACCTGACTGAAGTACCTGAAAAACCAACGATCGTCCGCTTTGACAATCGCGATATCGTATTGTGCGGTAGCCCCCTAACACTTAAAGGCAAGTCGTTGGGGAAGCTATACCTTTATCAAGACATTACAGCCGATTGGCAGAAGTTAAGCGCTGGGTTATGGCACTTGTTGTTAGTCAGTTGTTTGACAATTATACTTTTAATTGTTGCAATCTCTAGACGCATTCGCAAAGCCATGCAGCCGCTACAACAAATGAGTCAGATTGCCAGTGCCGTCTCTGCCGATGATTTAGGGGATAATTTGAACGGGGCAAAGCTGCAATTGCACCGGGCACCGGATGAAATCCTGGGTTTGGCGCAAGCTTTTAATGAAATGTTATTTCGGTTATCCGGTGCTTGGGAGCAACAACGCCAGTTTGTTGGCAACGTTTCCCATGAGTTACGCACCCCCCTGACAGTGGTAGTTGGTTACCTACAAAGCCTGCTGCGTCGAGGAGATAACTTAAGCGCTTATCAACAGCAGGCGATCGCAACAGCGACAGCGGAAACGGAACGCACGATCCGAATGCTACAAGATTTGCTCGATCTGGCACGGGCAGATAGTGGTCATCTCCATTTTCGGCTGAATCCCGTCATGCTGAATACCCTCGTTACAGAAGTGGCTGCCATGAGCCAAAAGGTCAGTGAGCGGCAAATTAATGTGCTGGCAACGGATGAGGATGTGGTCACCTGTGCCGACCAAGATCGCTTGCAGCAGGTGTTAATTAATCTGGTGGATAACGCGATCAAGTATTCTGCACCAGGGCAAGCCGTTGATTTGATTTTAGAACAGACCAAGCAGCACGCCCTGATTCATGTGCGCGATCGCGGGATTGGCATTTCCCTGCCCCATCAGCATCGGATTTTTGAACGGTTTTACCGCGCGGATGAGGGTATGACTCGCTCTAGAGATGGCACCGGGTTGGGGTTAGCGATCGCTAAAAGCCTGATCGAAGGGATGGAAGGGCGGATTACCCTCCGTTCCAAGCCCGGAGAAGGCAGCATTTTTACGATTACCTTACCGCTTTGGCAGCGCCCCTATAATTAAGCGTATGACTGATCATATTCTTCTGGTTGAAGATGACCCTAAACTGGCTGAGTTCATTGAAGCAGAACTCAACCTAGAAGGCTATCGGGTCACGGTTGCCTCCAATGGCATGGATGGCTTATCGATGGCTCGCGATACCCAACCGGATCTTTTGATTTTAGATTGGATGCTACCGGGCATCTCAGGATTAGATCTTTGCTTGCGGCTGCGTAATACAGGCATTCAAGTGCCGATCATCATGTTGACAGCAAAGGATGAAGTGCCCGATCGCGTGGTCGGACTCAATGCAGGAGCCGATGACTATGTCACTAAGCCCTTCAGCATGGAAGAACTGTTGGCAAGGGTGAAAGCCCGCTTACGCCGCATCCACCCTGAGGAACCAGACGTTCTGGAGTTTGAAGATCTGATCTTGAATCGTCTCAGCCGTGAAGTCTATCGAGGGAAGCAACTGATTGCATTAACCGCCAAAGAATTTGACCTATTAGAATTCCTCCTCCGTCACCCGCGTCAGGTTCTCACCCGCGATCAAATTCTCGAAAGGGTTTGGGGTTACGACTTTATGGGTGAATCTAACATCATTGAAGTCTATATCCGTGCGTTACGGCTCAAGTTAGAAGTCAGTAACCCAAAACGCTTACTGCATACTGTGCGGGGTGTTGGTTATGTCTTACGAGAGGCTGCTTAGGGTCTTTTGCGTGAGGCACTAACAAATTGCCCGTGGATACTGACCATGTAGGGCACACAATAGGTCAGCACCGCAGAAATCCAGCGTTCTGGATTCATCTGCCCTTTAACCAAAGCATTGCCATGATTAATGATCAGTAGCACTGTGCCGACAAATAAGGCGACTCTTACCGCAGTCTGGGCAAACTTCGGATTGAATAAACTATCCCAAAACTCTTTTACAGACTTCATTATATAGCGTTTACAGTGAAGGGATCGTAGGCGTTCTTATGTAAATGCAATGGTATGATTCAGCATAATTCTCAGGTTTTATATTCAAATGAGTGCTAGATGAATGCTGGCTGAAGATTTTCTAAAACAAACAGTTCCATCCAATCAACCCAAAATCAAATTTAAATTTTTGCTCATTACTATTCAGAGACAACACAATCAGTAAACAGCTATCCAGAATTCATGATCTGGGAATAGCAGGTTCTTTTAGGCAAAATTCATCTCCCCCTCATTTGGATGTCATACCTTTGAAGCCTTACCGAGAGACTCAAGACGCGCTGAAAGACTATGACTCGATCACAATTTAATAAACCAAAATTCTGGCTGAGGGTATTGTTAAGCATGAGTTTGGCGGTAGTAGTGGCGATCGCCTTCCAGCACTTTAATTTACACTCGCCACTGCAAAGCACCCTACGGTGGGTCAAGAATCTAGGTTCTCTAGGGGTGATTGCCTTCATCGTACTTTACAACCTGGCAACGATCTTGTTTATTCCAGGCTCTCTCCTCACATTAGGGGGTGGGGCGCTCTATGGCGTGTTTTGGGGTTCGGTCTACGTGGTGATTGCCGCCACTTTAGGAGCCACCACTGCTTTTTTGATGGGGCGCTATTACGCAAGGAACTGGGTCAGCCAACAACTTCAGGGGCATCCTAAATTTCAGGCGATCGACAGAGCTGTTGCCAAGGAGGGCTTCAAGATTGTTCTCTTAACCCGCCTCTCTCCGATCTTTCCGTTCAACCTGCTGAACTATGCCTTTGGTGTCACCTGTGTTTCACTCAAAGATTACGTCATCGGTTCGATCGGTATGATTCCAGGGAGTATCCTGTACGTCTATCTTGGTTCCCTGGTCGGAGACATTGCTTCCTTGGGGATGCCGCAGGAGATTAATCCCCAGGCGCAAATCGCGCAGTGGATCGTTAAAATTGTCGGCTTCTTCGCCACCGTTGCAGTCACCTTCTATATAACCCGCATTGCTAAAAAAGCTTTAAACCAAACTGTTGCGTCCAGAGATTCAATGTATGACACCTTCAATTAAACAAGAACCTGCTCTCCAGCCGTTGGATGAGTACAATCAATCCCTCATGTCCTATGTTCATCCGCCGGATTGGGTTAATCCTCAACCTGCGGCTGGCTATGATTTAGTGGTGATTGGGGCGGGCACTGCCGGACTGGTCGTTGCGGCTGGCGCGGCTGGTTTAGGACTAGGCTTAAAAGTGGCACTGATTGAGAAAAGCCTGATGGGGGGCGATTGCCTGAACGTGGGCTGTGTTCCTTCCAAATGCGTGATTCGTTCCTCACGGGTGGTTGCCGATATTCGAGACGCAGAACCCTTTGGCATTCAACCACCGGATACTATCGATATCAATTTTGCTGCTGTAATGCAGAGGATGCGACGGATTCGGGCGGATATTAGCCACCACGACTCAGTAGCGCGGTTCAGCCAATTAGGTATTGATGTGTTTCTGGGTGCCGCTCAGTTTATGAATGGAGAAACGATAAAAGTCAACGATAGCCAGTTGCGCTTTAAGAAAGCTGTGATTGCGACGGGTGCTCGTGCGACTCGTCCCAAAGTTCCTGGATTAGCAGAAACTGGATATTTGACCAATGAAACCGTCTTTTCACTCACCAAACGACCCAAGCGGCTGGCTGTGATTGGAGGTGGACCGATCGGCTGTGAACTGGCGCAGGCTTTCCACCGCCTGGGTAGTGAAGTGACCCTGCTACATAAGCATGGGCATTTGCTCGATCGCGAAGATGCCGATGCCGCTGAAATTGTGCAACAGCAGTTCTTACAAGAAAATCTACATTTGATTCTGGATTGCTCCATCGAAAAAGTCGAAAAAACAAGTGCTGGAAAAGTGATCCACTATCGTCAAAATGATGCGATCAAAACTGTAGTCGTGGATGAGATTTTGGTCGGAGCTGGACGCACACCCAACGTCGATGGGTTGAACTTAGAAGAGATAGGGGTCGAGTATGATACTCGCAGGGGTGTGGTAGTCGATGATTATCTCCAGACGACCAATCCCCGCATCTATGCGGCGGGAGACATCTGCATGAACTGGAAATTTACCCATGCTGCCGATGCTGCTGCCCGCATCGTGATCAAAAACACGCTCTTTTCACCGTTTGGTCTGGGACGCAGCAAACTCAGTAATCTCGTTATGCCCTGGGTCACGTATACTGATCCAGAGATTGCCCATGTTGGCTTATACGAGCAGGAGGCTCAGGTAAAGGGGTTGAATACGAACACGATCAAAATTTCGTTTTCAACCGTCGATCGCGCTCTGGCAGATGGCGAACCGGAGGGCTTCGTCAAAATTTTGCACCAGCGCGGCTCAGATCAGATTTTGGGTGCGACGATTGTGGCACGCCATGCTGGAGAAATGATCAGCGAGATAACTTTGGCGATCGCCACCAAACAGGGATTGAGTGCCCTTTCAGGGGTGATTCACCCCTATCCCACTCAGGCAGAAGCCATTAAGAAAGCGGCAGATACCTATCGGCGGACTCTGTTAACCCCCCGTACCAAGTTCTTTTTGGAACTATTAACGAAGCTTAGTTAGAGACTGATTCTACTTCTGTGAACGCATCGAACCTGGACTCAATGCTCGTGATCATTCCAGTGCTGAATGAGGAAGCAGCACTAAAAAAGATGGTGTTTAGAGGAATAGATCTATTGCTCATTTACTTTTCTACGACCTACTCTAGAGGGCTAAATTATGCCTACAAAAGTCACCGTTAACAGCGAACAAATTGCGATTAGTGATGGCTCGTCTTTTTTGGTCACCGCCCGTGATAGTTCGATTGATGATCGGCTTGCTCAGGGCTTCTTTGTCCGTGATACCCGCCTGATTTCCTACTATGAGATTTCGCTGAATCGCTCTCCCCTGAAGCTACTTGCTTCTAGCCCACTTACACATCGGGTAGCACTTTACCAATTCACCAACCCTGAATTTCGCACTGTCAGAGGAGCGTTGCCCACTGGACAGTTGATCATTACGCTGCGACGAGACATTGTGGGGGGACTGCATGAAGATATTGACATTACAAATCATCATGGCGATCGCGTCGAATGCCAACTCATGCTCGCCATTCGCTCCGACTTTGCAGATATCTTTCAAGTCAAGTCCCAGCAATTACTAACACGCGGCGAGACAGAAACGATATGGGAAGATGGAAGACTGAGCACAAATTATCGCAATGGGTCATTTTATAGAGGTCTGATTACAATGCCAGCAGGGTCTAGCTCACCACCCCGATATGCCAATGGTCGCATGGTTTTTGAAATCGTCCTGGAACCTGGTGAAACCTGGAGCACTTGCATCAACCATATTGCTTTAGCGGATGGAGATGTACTAGAACCTCGCCACACCAGTGCCGACATTGATGTCACTGAAGCTGGTAAAGTCTTGGCCAACTTCTTGGATGACTCAACTCAACTCCAAACCTCTAATACAGAAGTTGCTACAGCCTATCAACAAGCACTCACTGATATGGGAGCTTTACGAATTGCGTTTGATGAGAATGGCAAAACCTATTGGATGCCAGCCGCAGGAATGCCGTGGTTTATGGCGGTGTTTGGGCGAGATTCCATCATTGCTGGCTTGCAGACGATGGCAGTCAATCCTGGGTTTGCCTGTGGGACACTGGTTCGACTAGCGCAATTCCAGGCTACAGACGTTGATGACTGGCGGGATGCCCAACCCGGCAAAATTCTGCATGAAATTCGGCGCGGTGAGTTAGCGCAACTCCATGAAATTCCCCATACTCCTTACTACGGAACAGTTGAAGCAACCATTCTTTGGATTGTCACCCTGGCTGAAGTATATCGTTGGACTGGCGACGTATCCATGTTGAATGACTGTCAGAAGCCACTCGAACGGGCATTAACGTGGATTGATCAGTATGGCGATTTTGATGGGGATGGCTTTGTTGAGTATCTGACCCGTTCCAAAGACGGTTTACGCAATCAAGGGTGGAAGGACTCGGGCGATGCCATCGTGTATCCTGATGGCAGTCAGGTTGAGCCACCGATCGCCCTCTGTGAAGTGCAAGGTTACGTCTATGATGCTTGGAAACGAGCCGCCGAGATCTATAAGGTTTTGGGTCAGTATGACCGCGCCGAAGCACTGCGTCGAAAAGCAGAGGCTTTGTATCAGCGGTTCAACGATTGCTTCTGGATGGACGCGGAAGGCTTTTACTGCTTAGGGCTGGATGCCCAGAAGCAGCAGATTCAAACGATTGCCTCCAATCCGGGTCATCTACTTTGGTCAGGGATTGTGCCACCAGAACGGGCAAAACGACTGGTTTCTCGATTGTTCCAAGCCGATTTATGGTGTGGTTGGGGCATTCGCACCCTCTCATCACAGAACCCCGCTTACAATCCCATCAGCTATCAACTTGGCAGTGTTTGGCCTCATGACAACTCGTTTATTGTCGCCGGACTGAAACGCTATGGTTATGTCCAGGAGTCTAATCGTATTGCTGAAGGTATCTTTGCGGCTGCTAACTATTTTGAAGCTGGACGAATGCCAGAACTGTTTGCTGGGATAGAACGCCAAGCAGAAAGGTTTCCCGTGCCTTACCCTGATGCCAATATTCCCCAAGCATGGGCGGCTGGCTCCATTTTCTTTCTTATCCGCACCATTCTTGGACTGGAAGCAGATGCCTCTAACCGCTGCTTACGAGTCCAACCTTTTCTGCCAAAATGGTTGCCAGATGCGACCCTGACCAATTTAGCAGTCGGCGATGCGAAAGTTTCCCTCCGCTTTTGGCGAGAAGATCAGCAAACCCGATGGCAGGTGACAGACCTAACAGGAAGCCTGCGAGTTAATACAGAGGCTGAGGACAGCAAGAGATGAAAAAAGTAAACCCGCTCCAAACAAAGTGCTGTAGAGCATTCAGCCTAATCTTGTACAACCAATAGCAAATAGCTCTGCCGATTTACCTACTTAGGGCTTGCTGAACAACCGATCTGACATTCGCTAAACAGCAAGTCCCTTGAGGGTTGTTAACTTCACAGCCACAACGGTTTGCTTGGATATGCGACGAGATTGCTTCTATCGCGCTACTTTCGCCAGTTTGTTCAATCTCCTCACGAATCCGTTGACGGTTCCAACCGAAGCAGTAACAGACAGGAACACTTTCGCTGGAATCTTTTTGATAAACAGGCACTTTGAGATCAGGAATAGTGAAAGTCTGCCCTGACTCAGCAAAGTAAACCACCGGACAATCAGGACTCGGACAGAAACGATAGGTGCCTGCTCCATGCAACTGTTTTAGGGCGGCTGGCACTAACAAACTTTTTAGTGTGATCACCTTAACGGGCTTACCCTTTGTGCCATCAATAGGACAAAGGTGTTGCTGCTGATCTGTCACAGTTAAATTTTCCTTAAACAAAATATTTGGTTAATGCCAATGCTACTGCTTACACTGGCGATCGCACTGATAGCGGCGATAAGAAATAAAAGTGACAACTAACATCATAGCTAGGGCAGGCAGCAGGATGTAATCGAGATAGCCAACCACAGCAACTAAACCAATGGTGCTCAACGTCACCACTAGAAGCGGGGTGAAACAGCATAGAGCAACTAAGACTGTGCCTGAAATACTAGCCCACAGAGCAATCTTAGGTTTCATGTTTTTCCTCTCTAAAGACAGTGCAGTTGCTGGATTCCCCCCACTTCGTCAAGTTCATTTCACAGCTTTGCACCAGTGGTAATAACTGACCTTTCAGGTTTTGCAACTGGGCGATCGTTTTCTCAATTTGACCCACCTTGCCGAGCAATAGAGCATGAACGGTTTGGCAAGGAAATTTCTGACCTGATTGAAGAGCAAGAATTTCTTTAATTTCATTCAGTCCTAATCCCAGAGCTTTGAGCCGAAGGATAAACGCCAATCGCTCTAGATCATACTCACCAAAGTGACGATATCCTGATTCCGTGCGCTCAAGCTTAGGAATCAAGCCAATCCGCTCATAGAAGTAAATTGTCTGGGCATTGATATCTAGCCGACGTGATACTTCACCAACTTGCAGCATGGGATTTCTCCAACAACGCTCTGATGGTAAACCTTATAGTTGGTATAAGGTCAAGCTCACTAGTCGGTTACTCCTTTCCTAAAACCTTTTCCAAAAGAGTTTTTTGAGGATAGTTTTAAGGATTTCTAACACCTCAAAGCCTAGTCAGCAAAGCCCTATTCATCTAATCCTCATCAGAAATTTAGTTAGGGGTCAGACTTCGGAGAACGAAAAGCGGAATAGTTGATGTAGTGCACATCATGCAAGTGGTTAGCACTGCTAAGACCTACATCGTTTATCCTAATCGGCGTGATCGCCCTGCTTTCTGGATATGCCACCACCCCTCCTCTTGCCCAAAGCACTAGCGAAGCGCCACAAACAACGACAGTATCAACAAGCCCCCTGTCCTACGAAGATTACGGGACGATTCTCCGTACCTACGTCAACGCCAATGGATTGGTTAACTATCCAGCGCTACAAGCAAATCCAAAGCCCTTAAAGGATTTTGTGGCAAAACTAGGAGCGGTTTCTCCTAACACTTACAGACAAGGACTACTTAGCCCAAGGCAATTACAAACTAGATTACCTGAACTATGATTGGTCACTCAACCGTCAGTAAATCGTTACTGAATTATCAGTCAATAGTGAAACTCATGACCGAATAGAGCCTCACTATCATCAGTGTCCTCAGCACCCCAAGCTTTGATTTTCAACGGAGTCTTCAGGAAAATATTTATGAGTTATCTAGAAACCACGGCTCAACTGTACGCAGAAGCGGCTGAAACTCCTCAAGTAGGCTTGTGCTGTGCCAGCAGTCCACCGCTTCAACTGCCGGGTCTGAAGATCCCAGAAATCATGCAGCAGATGAACTATGGCTGTGGATCAACGGTGCACCCATCCGAGCTATCTGGCGAACCTATTGTTCTCTATATCGGCGTTGGAGGTGGGATTGAAGCCTTGCAATTTGCTTATTTTTGCCGTCAACCCGGTAGCGTGATTGCTGTTGATCCGGTGCCTGAAATGCGAAAAGCGGCTGCCCGCAATTTACAGCTTGCCGCACAAGACAACGATTGGTTTAATCCTGACTGTGTCAAAATTCTGGCAGGCGATGCTTTTACATTGCCTGTATCAGATGCTTCGGTAGATGTGGTCGCGCAGAACTGTCTGTTCAACATTTTTGAACCAGACGATCTACAACGGGCACTATCTGAAGCTAATCGAGTGTTGAAACCGGGTGGACGGCTGATTATGAGTGACCCGATCGCCACTCGTGCCATTCCACCTCATCTCCAGCAAGATGAACGACTGCGTGCCCTTTGTTTATCAGGCGCATTGACGTACGAGGAATATATTCAGCATCTGGTTGCGATCGGCTTCGGACAAATCGAAATTCGCGCCCGTCGTCCCTATCGCCTCCTCGACTCCCAAACTTACAACTTGGATGAGCCACTGTTGCTGGAAAGCTTAGACTCTGTATCGTTCAAAGTTCCCCTACCCAAAGATGGCGCTTGTGTATTTACAGGTAAAACTGCAATTTATGCGGGTGCCGTATCGCTACTGGATGATCACGCTGGACACCTACTGCAACGTGGCATTCCCCTAGCAGTCTGTGATAAAACTGCCGCTAAGTTTGCCTTGCAATTTCCCCAGGAGGTGACCATCACAGATTCTACCTGGCACTATTACGGTGGCGGATGCTGCTAAAAACATGATGTATCCAAATCAAAGGCTCCGAAACCGACTCTTGAAGGAAATATATTGGCTGGGAATGGGGGCGATCGCCTGCCTACTAGTTGCCTCTCCTGCTCTCGCTCAAGGGGCAGACGGCTCATCCGGGTTTAACCCGCAAATCCTATTACGTAATGCCTTGCAGTGGATTGAAAGCCTGGGACTCGTTGGTGGCATTGCCTTTATCGCTATTTACATTGCAGCATCGGTCGCTTTTTTACCTGGATCAATTCTGACCCTGGGTGCAGGCGTTGTCTTTGGAGTGTTTCTGGGTGCCGTTTATGTCTTCATTGGGGCTACGATTGGTGCCATTGCCGCCTTTTTAGTCGGGCGCTATCTAGCACGAGGATGGATCAGCAAAAAGATTGAGGGCAATCAAAAGTTTGCGGCGATCGACAAAGCAGTGGCTAGGGAAGGGTTCAAAATTGTCCTGCTGACTCGCCTTTCTCCTGTTTTTCCCTTCAATTTATTGAATTATGCCTTTGGCATTACGGGCGTTTCGCTCAAAGACTATGCGCTGGGATCGATCGGCATGATTCCTGGCACCGTTATGTATGTCTACATCGGTTCTCTAGCGGGTGATCTTGCCAAAATCGGTACTGAAGATCAGCCCACGAATCCCGTTGTTCAATGGACGATTCGCATCATTGGTTTCATGGCAACAGTTGCAGTCACTATTTATGTCACTCGTGTTGCCCGTCAAGCACTGGCAGAGAAAGTGAGCGAATAAAGGTTATGTTTCAACCAGTAATCCGCAGGCGGTGAATAATCTCCGTCCAGTTCATGTTGTTTATTATTGTCACAAAATCTCTATGTCTAGTCCAACAGCAACTCTTTCACTCAAACAACGCCATGCTAATCTATCCAACTCACAAGTGCAACGAGAACTGCCCCAGGCTGTTGAACTAAGTCATACTCAAACGCAGGGAAGTTTTGCTGCCGCACTTGCATCTCATGGTTGGGAAACGTTAACTCCCACGCAGCTCGAAATTTTTCAAATCAATGTCGGTAAGCTCTGTAATATGACCTGCCGCCACTGCCATGTGGATGCTGGTCCCAATCGTAAAGAAGTGATGGATCGAGAGACTATTGATGCATGCCTCTGTGCCCTCGACCAAACAGAAGCCCATACGGTTGACTTGACTGGGGGCGCACCTGAACTCAATCCCCACTTCCGTTACCTGGTAGAACAATGTGTTATGCGAGGTAAGCATGTCATCGATCGCTGCAATCTCACAGTACTACTCTTGCCAACGATGGAAGACTTGCCTGGTTGGTTAGCAGAGCGAGGAGTAGAAGTGGTCTGTTCTCTACCCCACTACCGTCAACGCAATACAGATGCCCAACGTGGCGATGGTGTGTTTGAACAGTCCATCACTGCACTCAAGAAACTTAATGCAGTGGAATATGGTAAGGATGATCCCAATCGCCAACTTACCTTGGTGAGCAATCCCGTTGGTGCCTTCCTATCTGCTCAGCAATGCAAACTAGAACAAGAGTGGAAAGCTGGCTTACAAAAGCATTATGGTATTACCTTCAATCACCTGATCACAATTAACAATATGCCGATCTCTCGGTATCTGGAATGGTTAGAACAGTCCGGCAATTTACAAGCATATATGGAATTGCTCGTGAATGCCTTTAACCCTGGTACAATCGCTGGATTGATGTGCCATAACACGCTATCTATTTCCTGGGATGGACGCTTGTTTGATTGCGACTTTAATCAAATGCTGGAACTCGAACTTCAGCAACCGGGCAACCAGCGTCCTCACATTCGTGATTTTAATCTCGATCAACTCGCAAAACGGCATATCGTCACAGGTCGCCACTGCTTTGGTTGCACCGCAGGAGCCGGGAGTTCTTGTGGTGGGGCAATCACTTAATGTTACTTTCCCCAACTGCGATACCAGTGTGCCAATTGTGTTGGAGATATTCCCAGCAAATAGCCCATGATGATCAATTGGTTAATCAGGGTTGTACGGCAAACACTCAGCTTTTGCCAACGACGACTGGAGGTGAGTATGGTGGCAGGGGCGATCGCAATCCGCTCGTGCTGTTTCAATTTTCGTATCAATTCAAAATCCTCCATGATCGGCAGATCTGGAAAGCCACCGATCGCCTGAAAGAGCGATGCCTTCAGGAAAATAGCTTGATCACCGTAAGGCATCTGGAATAGGTGTGATCGCAATTTTACTCCCCATTCTTCTAGTGGCATCTCAATCTTTAGTTGAGGGGTAAAGACGATGTAACTTGACCCGTGCCTCATCGGTCGTAAATCGCCAATCAATCCAGGTCTGTTTTTGATGTCGATGCTCCTGCCAAGCTTCCACCTCAGTTGTCAATGTCTCGAAGTCTGGAATCCGACGAT
>Ga0163149_10005370_pt1 | contig 13549 bp, 14 predicted proteins | sample OliLakLV19MP5G1_FD_148604 | JGI IMG/M metagenome (GOLD analysis project Ga0163149, IMG submission 148604) | Freshwater microbial mat bacterial communities from Lake Vanda, McMurdo Dry Valleys, Antarctica - Oligotrophic Lake LV.19.MP5.G1 | ecosystem: Environmental > Aquatic > Freshwater > Lake >...
TTTATTTTAAAAAGAGTTTCTTCATTTATTTGTACTTCTACCCATACTTTCACTTTGTCAATATATTGGTAACAATGTTGCTTCTTGCAGTATTCTATCGGTAACCCAAAGTCGCGCAATTCTTGTATCAGGCGGTATAATTGCCGTTTCGACACGCCAATGCGCCTCGCCAGTGCTATGGGCGTGCCCGTTGCTTTGAGGCGGATGAGTTGGTTATTTTCTTATGCTGTCTTTTGCGGCTCTCGCCTCACCAGCTCCTGCATCCCATAATATTCAATGGCTTGCTGCTTGAGCGGGTTGGTGCTCCACTCTTCCCACTCGCAGGTGTAGGGGTTGTAGCCGCATTTAAGGGGCTTGCTGTAGAGATTGTGTGGGTCTTCGATGTAGGCTCGGCAGTCGGTACAGATGTAGCGGAATTCACAGTCTTTACACACTTCTATCTGATCTTTATGAATGTACCAATATTTCTTGAAGTCAGGATGCTCTAATGCTTCTTGAAGGGTGGTGTCTTTAATATTGCCATAAGAGTGTGGCATGGAAGGACAGTTTTTAATGTTACCATCTACATCTATGGCGATTTTACGGTTAAGACAAGTGTTGTGGAGTTGGGCTTCGGTGAAGGTTTGAATATTAATAGAGAAATAGCTCGGGATTATGATGCCGCAATTCCTTTCTGATAAATATTGAACAGAAGAGTAATAAATATACAATAAACCACCAATATCTTTACTTAGAGAATATATTTTATCACATGGATGTCCGTAAATAACAACAGAGCAGATGCGTGCATACTTTGATATAAAATCATCAACATCACCGATATCTAATCCTGTAGAATATTTTAGAATTAATTCAACACTTACAATATTAGTACACTCCAATTTGTCTAAAATTTCAGCTACTTTTCTTAAGTTAAATTCATCAAAAAATCTTAGTTGTATATATTTGCAATTTAAACATTGAAGTTGACTAAAAATGTTTTCAAAATTCAATAATTCGTTTCCGTGTTTTTTACTGACATCAATAACACAATTTGATACTTTAGAGGGCGAGAACCAATCTAATGAAAGTGCAGGAAATCTTTCAGGAAAATCTGTAAAAAAAATAAATTCTCTATCTATCAAAAAAGAGAAATATTCGTCAACTGTTTTTTGATCTTCACTATCGTACCGTTTTTTGATTTCATTTATTGAGTTGAGATCTTCTTGGTTGGACAAGATTTCATATAATGAATTAGGTATAAACTCGAAAGTACTTCTTTGTAAATCACAAATGATACTTCTTGAAGCTCCCTTAACAAGCTTACAACAACTGTAAATTTTCCATCTATCGTTTTCTATGCTCATAATCTTCCTGATTCAATGGGTGGATTATTTTAGTTATAGGTCTATAATGTTCAGTAACTACAACGAATCCCGAATTATATAGAGTGACTTCTACGTGAGATTGTTGTAATTTAGATAATTGTAATTTGAATGGAATTTCAGATTCTACCTCTCCGGCATACCTGTAAATCGGCGGTAACGTATCCAAATAATCTTTTAAAGCACTCATATACTTGATGTTTAACGAATAATTTTATTAGAAAAAACTATCATCAAGGTTTGTAAAGAATTCTGCTATGTGTTTCTCAAGATAATAGTTACAGCTAAATGAAACGAATCCAAATTGACCAGCTGGGTTTACTTCTAAAAAAATAAATTCATCATTAGGAGTCACAACGATATCAATGGAACCAGAATCTAATTCGCTATTTACTATGAATTGTTTTATTTTATCCTCTATCTCTAAAGGAAGAACATATGGAATCATCCTATTAGGTGAACTCATATTGTAGTTTCTAAAGTCAACTCGAGTCTGTTCATCTTTTTGAGAAAAAATTGCCATTGAAAACAGTTTATCTTTGATGAAAAATATTCTTAGTTCATATAACTTTTCTAATTTTTCTTGGAATTTTGCTGGTAGAAAGTTTTCTTTCCAAACATTTATATCTTTACTGCCGATAACTACTGTACCGGGATCTCCTATTCTTATGTTTTCAGTGGTTATATTTATAGGATACCTTATATTTTTAGTAATTAACGCTCTTTTAAGTGATTCGTAATTCTTTTTTATATATTTTTTTGATCCACTTAAAACAGTCTTAGGAATTTTGAGTCCTACCTTCTTCGCCATCAGCAAATCTAAAAACTTATTTTTTCTTGCTTCCTTATAGTATGATCCGAGACTTCTGCTTTGAGTCGTGAGTAAAGTATGTATTAACTCTACCACTGAATCTTTATCTAGTTCGAGGTTTTTCTTTAACTGAGAAAAAACTTTATTTACCTCGCCTATTTCTATATCATAATTCAATTTACCTCGCCTATACCAGTATCCTTCAATCTGCTTAGAATTTACTTTTATACCTTTTTTTATAAGTTTTACAAAAAACGTTACTTCAATATCAAATAAAATATCATTTATTACAATGTTGATATTTGTTATTTTATCCTCTTCGTTAATTCTTATAAACGGCACTCCACAATACAATAACCAATCTATCACATCGTTAGTACTCTGGTCACTATACGAACTAATTATTAGGATCATGAATTACAGTGCTTTAAGTATCAGAGAACTTATCTTATCATCTCTAATAGGTGTTAATTTAAGGTATTTTACAAATACGCTTACTGTATTTTCTGGCATCAAATCTCCAAATTTGTGAATAGTCCCGTTTAACCTAAATTCAAAGAAATCTGGATTTCGCAGAGTATAAATAATCTTCCTTTTAAATTCTTCTATTGTTTCAAGCCCTAATTTTTCACGTTCTATATTCACCGAATCTTCTTCTGCGATACTTAAAGATTTCTCGTATGCTGTATCATTTATAATAACGTAAGGTTCAAATCCTATAAAAAATGGTTTCATGTGTCCCAAGATATAACCAACTTCTTGAGGTCTCATTTTACCATTTGCTAAAAAAGATATTAGCAAACTGTCAAATTCATAATTTTCTTTTTGAAAATCATGTAAAAAAAGAATATAAAAGAAAGAATTTAAAATTAGCGTATCTCCTAATAAATAAACGCCAACTTCTTTTTCTGTTGGATAACCATTTTTTTTATAAAAATTTACAAATTCATTTATTATTTTTTCATCTCTGATTTTTTTGCCTGGTTTTATAACTCCTACATAATGCTCTTTTTGTTCTTTATCTTTCAAATCAATTACTTCTTTTTTTAACAGCGTATCAATATTTGACCCCGCTTTTTTAGAGTATATTGCATTTATAACTTTTGAAAAGAGGTTTTTATCTTTGTATTTTTCAAAATTCTTTTGTGTAAAAAAATCTTTTTTACATCCTCTTTCAACTAGTTTTTCTCCACATAGAGTAGCAAAAACTACATCTTCAAGTTCTAAAGCACAAATCATCCCATTAAACAAATCTATAGAAAATACGGTAGTATGGTTTGAAAAAGCATTTTTGTAGTAAAAAGAGGCTAAAGAAATGCTATCTTCAAGAATAGCAGTTTCAGCTAAACGTACTAGTTCGAAGTATTCATAAAAATTACCCTTTACACTATCACGAAGAAACATAGAATCATATCCGAATATTCTAAATGAATATAAAAAAAGAATGAGAAAAAATATTGCAGACTTCATAAATAATTATTATTAATAAATAAATGTTTTTATCTGAAAATATTTCAGATAAAAACATTTGATATAAGATCAGGATTAGACTTGCGGAACATAATCGTTGCCATGTGTAACAATCCCTCCGTTCGCTTCTTGAGTATCACTACTCCATGTAAAACGCATCCAATCCCCACCTGAAATGGAAGTTGACCCACCTCCGGTAGGAGTTCCACCCCCCCCTCCATAGCCACCTGTAATGTTTTTTTGCGTTTTTGTTTCCAACCCAACTTTTGAAAACTTTTTCAAACTTAACTTTTCCATATAAATTATAGTTTTTAGTAAACCTACTCTATTCAGGGTTTTCGGCATCCCCCTCTCAGCTGATATTACAAAGGTAAGGCAGCTCAGTGCCATATTTTGGCACTGTGTCAAAAAAGTTAGTAAAACTTTTGCCTCCCTTTATTTTTAAAAGGGTTTCTTCGTTTACTTGCACTTCTACCCATACTTTTACTTTATTGATATATTGGTAGCAACGCTGCTTCTTGCAGTATTCTATCGGTAACCCAAAGTCGCGCAATTCTTGTATCAGGCGGTATAATTGCCGTTTCGACACGCCAATGCGCCTCGCCAGTGCTAAGGGTGTACCCGTAGCTTTGAGGCGGATGAGTTGGTTATTTTCTTATGCTGTCTTTTGCGGCTCTCGCCTCACCAGCTCCTGCATCCCATAATACGCAATGGCTTGCTGCTTGAGCGGATTGGTACTCCACTCTTCCCACTCGCAGGTGTAGGGGTTGTAGCCGCATTTAAGGGGCTTGCTGTAGAGATTGTGTGGGTCTTCCAGGTAAGAGCGCACGGCAGTCGGTTGAAATGCAATATGACTTTAGCCTCCTAGACAAAGCCCTTCGTTATCCAACAAAGAAAGCAATATCCTCAATTTTATACATATCGGGTAACTGATGCCCGTTAAAAACAATCGTCGGTGTGTAATTAATAGTTTGCTTTTTTAGCCAACTTTGTTGCTGAATAAATAAATTTGAAATTTTATTGCCGCTACTAAATTCATCGAGCTTATTCGCAAATTTATGAAATTTTTTCTCCGGTGAAAGGAATATTTCATTAGTTGCCCTCGAAAATTCACCTTCTCCTTCAAACTCGTATATTGTTGCTAAAGATCGTGCCACTATATTTGATGGCGCATTTTCTTCATCTGCTACTTTAAGTATTATTTTAATCGAAACTTTATTAGAGTCATCCGAAAACAGTTTATCCATTTTTTCATGCATATCTTTGCAGGCTGGACAAAAAGGGTTCGTTATTAGAATTATTTCGTTTTTTGCATCAATGTTTCCTTTATAGTGGAAAGCGATTTGGCTTATATCACTATATTTCTTGCTGGTTTGCAATACATTTTGAAACAATTCATAATTATACTTGTATTCACTTAGCTCATTCTTCAAAAAATCATGTTGGTATATCTTTTCAAGAAATGGTCTGATCCAAAAAGGTATAGACAATGCTATTCCATAGGATAAAAGGGGAATCCACCAATTAATTAGTTGAAATTGCGTTTGTAAATTATAAAGAATCGCCGCCTCCATCAAAAATATAGTCAAAATGCTTAGACACCAAATACACCATCTTTTTACCAGATATTGGTACGAAATTGAATAAACCGAAAAAATCAGGCTTAAAATATTCAAAATCCCTAAATAAAACAAGATGGAATCCGTATCTCTGCCTGCGATAAAAATACTCAAAGCACCTCCAAAAAAGTAAATAAAGCCTAAATCTGACCATTTGACGATTCCCAAAAAGGAAGATTGGGCTGAATCTAAGACGTTTCCACAGTCTGATTTTCCATCTTTACAAACACAGTTAACAAATTCTTTATCTAATTTATATTCTCTTAATATTAACAGGGCGCAAACACCTCCTCCCAATAATTTCAATAAGAAAATTGCTATATAATAGATATCTAACCTCAATTCATGTATTCTTAATCCTACTATGAAAAACAAAAAGATAACTCCTGAAAGCTTTATCAACGAAATTAAATAATTCTTAAACAAAATCACAAAATAATCTTCTTGACCAGCATTAGTTGTGTCTGTTATTACTAAAGCTACACCTGCATGGTTTTTTTTAAAATCTTGTATGCTTATTTTATGTTTTTTATTCTCAATGGGGTTATAATAAAAAAACGTTTGTTCTAAAAGTTTTTCTATAAGGACTAATTCTTCTCCTGTTTTTTTTCTAATAAATGTAATAAAAGGAAGCGGAAAATATTTTAAATTTTTAAGGAGGTCAGGAGTAAGATATATTATTTTATTTTCTATATTCCATTTTTTCAAAATATCTGATACGCTTACTATGCTGCCCCGTATTAGGTGATTATTAAGAGACTTTACTATGCTTTGTTTAGTTATGAGTATGTTTAAGCATCGAGTCATTCGAAGTACTATAGAAATAACGGCGTTCATATATGTTATATTTTTTAAGTACTTAAATACGATTCTAACCAATCAATAAGTAAAATTTATTTGTTAAAAAAAAATGGAATTTGAGACTTAATTGAATTAGGTCGATTGGCATTTATATTTATAATCTCACCCTTTTCATCAACTAGTACATATCTTGGAATAGACATTACCTCTTGACTGAATATTTTTTCTTTTATAGATTTTATCAATTTTTCATTTGCACGTATATGATACCCTTTTAAATTCAGTTTATAAATATCTTGTTTCCACTGGGTATCTTTTTCATCTTCGTCAATACTTATGAAAAGATTAGTGATGTTATATTTGTCAAAAAAACTTAGCAAATCGTTATCGTAATATTTAAATTCCACTTTGCACGGAATACACCATGTAGCCCATAGATCAATATATAATTTGCTTCCCTTGAAATTATTATCTATCAACGATTGAATGTTATCCTCCTGCAAGTATAGTATTTTTATATTCTTTTCGTATTCAAGTGGAAAACCACATACATCTGATTTTTTCATATGCTCGACTAATTCCCCATCATTATACATTTCAATATATTGTTTGTATAACGAGCAATAATCATACAAAGTAGGAAATGTCTCTTTGAAGTTAATTATGTATGAACCTACTAAATACTTCCTTATTTCCGTAGGAGCTAATTCAAAAACAGTAAATTCTTCCGGTAAAATCTTAGCAGGTTTTAATGAAGTAGTATTTACTTTATAATGATAACCATAATAATCGAAATAATAAGTTTTCATTGATAAGCAGTAATTTAAATAAGGCGAATCAATGTCTATAAATTCGAGTATTTTTTTATTTATAGTATCTCCTTTTTTTCTTGAATCTTCATCTCCTTTTTCAAAATATTGTTTAATTAATCTACAACACTCTCCTATTAATTTGACATTAATTTCTGTTTTGAAAAAAGATGAAAAATTTACTGTAATTTCTTTTTCTGCTAGAAGAGAGTCGATCCAATTAGTTTGATTTTGAAATTCTTTTGAAATTCCTTCTAAAAGTTGATTTGTTGTATATTCATTTTTTTTAGCAAAAATTGTTTTTAAACCTAAGAATTTATCAGTTAATTTGGCATTGTATATAATATTATAAAAATATATCCCCTCAGCGTTGATTCCTTTAAATGCTATTTCATCATTTGTGTATTTATTGTACTCTTTCAGTTCGTCTATATTCAGTATTATATGAATAGAGTCTCCTGGTTCTAAAAATAAACTAATATATTTACTATCGATTTGTAATTTAATCATAGTCGCAGAAATATGATTAACTCCTATAGTAAAATATCCCAGAGAATCTATTTTGACTTTTTCTGAAATAGCTTCATTAGAAAAATTTTCAAAAGGCTTAAAATAACTCATATAAATATGAACATTAGATACTTTGCCATATATTATAGAGCTAGCAAAAGAATAATTTAAAATAAAAAACATAAAGAAAATTAAAGGTATGTGTGCTTTCATATTCAGACTAAAGTAAAATGCATTTTCTAGTAAAAATTTACCAAGAAATGCAATATTATTAATTTATTAGTTAATACTATAGCTGGTCGCAATGGGCTCCGCTTCCACCACATACTTCCTGTACCAAGCCATATAATTCAATTGCACTTCCTACATCCGCAGAGAAACCACTTCCGTTACCACAAGCACAACTAAATCTAGTGCCGCCTTTAAGATGAATGAGTTCTGACCTCGGGATTTCTGCACCCTCAAAAAGGGAGAAGAGTTCTTTCTTAATTGGTTTACTTTTCATGTGAAATCAATTTAAAATTTTATTCCTACTCTTTTCACCCTTCCGGGCAGGGTTTTCGGCATCCCCCTCTCAGCTGATAATTCAAAGATAGTCCGGCTCGCTGCCATAATTTGGCAGTGGCGCAAAAAAAGATGTTAAAGTTTGGGTAGTATTCCGATTTATTTCAGGATAGGCAAGAAATGCTTGGTCTTCCCAGTATTTTTGAAGGTTTTGTCCGCCTTTTATTTTCATTGCCGTTTCTTCATCTATTTTCACTTCAAACCATATTTTTACGGGTTTGGTATATTGATAGCATTCACATTCCTTGCAGTATTCAATTGGGAAGCCAAGGTCTTTAAATTCCTGAATACGGCGGTACAGTTGACGCTCCGACATTTCAAGTTGGCTGGCAAGCTCGGCGGGTGTACCGGTTGCTTTCAGGCGAATGAGTTGGTTATTCTCTTATGCTGTCTTTTGCGGCTCTCGCCTCACCAACTCCTGCATCCCATAATATTCAATGGCTTGCTGCTTGAGCGGGTTGGTGCTCCACTCCTCCCACTCGCAGGTGTAGGGGTTGTATCCGCATTTGAGGGGCTTGCGGTAAAGGTTGTCGGGGTCTTCTAGATAGGCACGGCAGTCGCTACAGATGTAATGGGAGACTAACGTACTACGACAGACCAGTGCCAGCAATTGGAATTTTTACATTAATTTACCTTTTCTGTTTATGCTCTATTTCGAGTAATTGCTTTTTATATACTTCCACATCCCAAGTCATTCCCCAATGCGAAATATAGTTTTGTAACGGTTCTAACCCAACTTCTTCGCGCCTTTTATCAACGTTATCTGGGTCTTCTAGTGGTAGGACATAGTAAGCTTTTGTTTGCTCGTTTCTCCCTATTTGGCTTCCATAAATCTGCCTTTTTCCATTCCCCAACGCAACCCGGTCTTCAAGCAATGCTAAACTACTTGGATTAGCATTCCCTTTTTTCACTGCTTCTCGCATCATGGGTAGATATTTTTCCTGCGTTTGCAAATCAGAATGTTGAATAACCAAAAACAGAGTAGAATTTCCTTGTCCACCAATGACGCTCGGACCAAGCCAGCCTCGTTCATCCAAAATTTTTCTAACCTTAATCAAATTAATAGAATCCTTTTCTTGGATAATCTTCCAATGTGCTTTCATTTCATTTGACTCCCATCCGTATTTCTTCTCTATTTCGTCTATTTGTTTTCGATATTGCTGGTCTTTTTGATAAATAGTATCTAAAATAGCTACCAGTGACTTATCAAAATTTGCCTCTTCCTTTTCTTTATTGGCTTTAACAATCGCTAGTACTTCCTGCCATCGACTATCTGAATAAAGTGATTTTAAATCTGGATCTGTGGTAATATGACTATAGTTAGTGTAGTTGCTACTTTTGGCAATTTTGAAAAGCTCTATAAAGGCAGACTCTGCTTCACCTGCTAACGCCCAAGAACAAGCAGCATTATAGCGATCATTTGCCATGCCCTTATCACCATTAGCCACAAATGCTTCGGTGTATTTTTGTCCTGCTTTTAAATATGCCTTGTTTTCATAAAGACTCCACGCCTCCTGTATCAAAGTGAAATATTTTTCACGATTTTGTCCATATAATACGTTGAGCACCGAAAGTAAAATAATTATAATTAGGTTTACAGCTTTCATGTCATTTAATATTTTTCTTGATTAATTAATTTTAATTACAGTCAAATTCTAAAATACCTTCGAGTACTAATTTCCTAGTAATAAAATCTATAACTTTTAGTTTTAAATCATCTACTTGATAAAGTTGCTCGAGGTTTTTATAATTTTTAACCAAAAATTCTACGAGTTCACTGCCAATTGTCGGCTCCGTAAAAGCATACAAGAAAATATTCCAACCGCTTAAAACCTCTTCTCTAACTTTACCATTCTCATCTATATAGATAATAATATGATAACTATCTGCTCTTTCTTGAAAAAAGGCATCCGTAAAAAAAGTGTCGACCGCTTCAATCGGCATATACCAATTACATTCAATTACGCATACATTGGGAGATAAGATGAAGGACGTATTTAGTAGTTGCTCTACCTCGGCTGCATCTAAAAACTTATACACTCGACATACATCGGTTGTATTATCATTATAAGTTTGCCTAGCAAGTTGAATTTTCGACTTTTCCAAGAGAAACGTTTCACGAAGCGCGGTTTCTAATAGGTCATTTGGTAAATTGGGTATTTCCTTAATTTGCTTTTCTACATCGTCTTCAGATACAGTTCCATTTAAATGCCTTAGCAATGCTTTAGTTCTCAGATATGCTTTATTTTTTGAGGTCTCTGTTCTTTTAGAAAAAGAGAAGGAACCGTGAGTAATTACTTGAATTTGAGCAGAAAGATAATTGTTGATTTTATTGTAATATTCAGGAAATTCATATGCCAAGCGACGCTCCACCTGCTGGCAAGCATATTTATCTTTCTTAGCCTGACCAACTAAATGGATATAGTTTGCCAGTTTAGGCACTAAATGCATACACGTTACTTTTGTAAACTCATGATCCATTTCCGAAAAAAGATAAGCAATCTGTTTCTCCTGCTGCGCTGCCATTGAATAACAAAGTAGTTCTTCGATGAACATATTCAGTACCGTGCTCGGGACAATCTGATTTTTATTTAGATTAGCGTGTAAGAAACGAAAGGCTTCTGCTGCATAAGATTTAAAAAACGAAACATCATTACCTCCTATAACGCCTGCATTCATTGAAAAAAGAGTACTATTTTCTTTTTGCCACTGATCAGTTATGCAGGAAGGCACCTGTTCTAGTTCCTCTCGTAAATAAATTTTTATAGCTTCATAATTAGCGTGCTGCGTAAAATCGTATTTGCTTTGTACAATTACATCCGGTTGAAAAGATGGAATGGAGAACTTATCCCACATATATACATCTCCATCTACGTGCAAAAAAGGCTCGTCTTGTAAGCTATACGTATAAATTTTTCCAAGCGCCCAGAATGTAGCATCGTAATCTTTCAAATGATTCAAATCCAGGCGAACAGCTGTATAAGGCAACTGAAAGGTATCTATTAATAACTGTTTTCCTGCATCATCGGTAAAAAGAATAACCTCATCATAAAACTCTCGCAGCTTGAGGCAGCTTAATGCCCAACTCATATGGTGATAGCGCTCTTGCAGCCAGCCTCCTTTGACTCCTGCTCTTGCTTCGGTGTGGGAGGTGTCAAGCAAGGGAACAGACCAGTAGCTTTGTATTATTTTATACATAATCAAATTTCCAAGGCAGGTGTTTTGCAGTTGGCGTGATTAATTTATTCACATAAAATACCTTTATCTATTAGTTATCAAGTTTATTCAAAAATTCTTCTAAAGCGTCCATTTTTAATGTTTTAAATACTATATGATCACTACTATCCACTACCATATAGGTTGGGTATGTAATGATTCTTTCCGAAAATTCGTGCGCCAGTTGTTGATTTGTAAAATAAAGTTGATCCCACTGCAATTTTAACTCATTAGCAGTTTTTATTGCATTTTCTCTCTTATTATCTACACAAATACCTTTAAAAATTACATTTTCATACTGCTTTTTTACATCAAAATTCACTAATGTAGGTAAGTTTTGCACACAGGGCGCACACCAAGATCCCCAAAAGTGTATAAGCGTATATTTTTTTACGTGTTGCTTCGTTGATAAAGTATCGGAATTGTAAAGAGAAACGCTTTTAAGATGTGGAAATAATTTTGGTTTTTTACTATTCGAAATAAGAATTTTTCGATCAGTGAAATCAATAGAATCCAAAGATAAATAACAATCATTAAATTTCATTACATCACCTTTAATCATTTGAAATGTTTCATCTTTGTAATTCACATTAACAATGGAGTTAAGCTCTTGATCTTGCGTCCAATCAGAAAGCAACAAACCCAACGTTTCGTCACAAAATGTAATGTCTGCTGTTAAATTATTGTAATACCCAAAATCAATGCTTTTTTTCTCAATGGTGTCATTCATCACAGAAGACCTATCTTTAAAATACAATGCAGTTTTAACTACATGTACAGAATCACTTATTATGTTTTGATATGCTATATCTATTACCGTATCTGCTCGGTTGGCTTGAATAGCCGTTTTATTAAAGACATAAAGCGGATCATCCGAAACATCATTGTTGTAATTTTGATCCAATATTAAAACATGGTTATCTCCATACCACCCGCTTACCCCTTTCATTAAAAAATGGTGTTTGGTATCTCCATACCTTTTAGGATCATAATTGATATTATAAAAGCTTGTTGAATCCAAATCCCCACTCTTCATCATATTATAAACAGACATTGCAAAAGAAAAAGAGAGTTGAAAAAATTCAGGAAATACGAGTTTATTTGGGGTACCAAGAGGATAATCTTTTTCTTTTCTAATTACATTCAGCGGAAATAATGAAATATGACCTTGGTTTTTTTCCATTCTTAAAGGAATCCAACCATTTGCACTTTCATTAGAGGTGGTTTGTCCTTTACATCCAATCGTAAGGAAAAATAAAGGAAATACACATATCAGTACCTTAACCTTATTCATATATTAATTGTTTAAGTTTTTTTCAAACTAATATAACTTGGAATTATCTTTTCATCAAAAATGATCATTGGAATAGCGGTGATATTATACTTTTTGAATATCCATTTTATTAATTCTTTTTGCATACTTCTACTTTATTTATTGTTAATTATCCCGAGCTAGGCTCGGGATAATGATTATCAGCTTACTGTGTTCATCTATTATCAATATTAATCAACACATACATATCCTCTGGTACCCACAGGATACGAAGGTCCACATTCATATTGGCTACAAGCAGTATAACAAGATTCTGTTGTGCCATTGCATCTTTCACAGGAAGAACCGCTACCGCCACCGCCGTAACCTCCTTTTATCTGATGGAAGTTTAAAGAACTAATTTGAAACTTTTTAAAATCTTTAAAAGTAATCATAATTTAAAATTTTAATATTATCCCCACTATTTAGGGTTAGGGGAATATCCCTAGAAAACGTTCTCTGCAATAAAGATATAGCTTACGACTGCCATAATTTGGCATTGGCTCCAAAAAAGCTGTTAAACTTTGTCCACCTTTTATTTTTAGCATTGCTTCTTCGGCTATTTGTATCTCTACCCGCAGTCTTGTTTTTTTTCTACTCTTAAAGGAATCCAACCATTTGCACCCTCCTTAGAGGTGGTTTGTCCTTTACATCCAATCGTAATAGAAAATATAGAAAATACACATATCAGCACCTTAACCTTATTCATATATTAATTGTTTAAATTTTTCCAAACTAATATAACTTGGAATTATCTTTTCATCAAAAATAATCATTGGAAAATCGATGACATTATACTTTTCAAGCAATGAATTTTGTTGTATTATTTTAGGTTTATTGAACTGATATTTTTCATTTGATAAATTATAATGCTTTTTTATATAGCTTTCTGTTGATTGAGAATTCCTCATAGATTTTTCCCAATATTCAACTACTTCAAGATAGGCATTCATACCATATTCTTCATAAATTATTGAGAGTTTAACGTTTAAGTCAAAAAGTGGATTATTTTGTATACTCCAAGCTTTTTGGAGAATATGCATTATTAGTTTTATGTTGTAAGTATTTGTGAT
>Ga0163149_10005371_pt1 | contig 13549 bp, 11 predicted proteins | sample OliLakLV19MP5G1_FD_148604 | JGI IMG/M metagenome (GOLD analysis project Ga0163149, IMG submission 148604) | Freshwater microbial mat bacterial communities from Lake Vanda, McMurdo Dry Valleys, Antarctica - Oligotrophic Lake LV.19.MP5.G1 | ecosystem: Environmental > Aquatic > Freshwater > Lake >...
GATTTTGCTCCGATAAAATACATTACGGAGTTGGAGAAATTAGATCTGAGTACCACCGCCATTGTCAATCTTGCTTCGTTGGAAGGCTTGACGCAATTAACAGAATTGAATATCTCCAACACGAATGTAGAGGACCTTAATCCATTAAAAGGGTTGAAAAAAATGCGACTGCTTGAACTCGACAGCACACGCATACAAGCGATCGGTGCACTGGGTAGTCTTGAAAGTCTGAATGTACTGCACGCTAATTATACATCGATTTCTGACCTGACACCGCTTCAGAATCTGGAACATCTTGAAAAAATATATTGCGATCAAACGAAGATTCAGCGCGAGGCTGCGGATGCATTCATGGCGGCCAATCCTGCGGTGCTGGTTATTTTTGATTCAAAAGATTTAAAAGTTTGGTGGGATTTGCTGTCATCTGAATGGCGTGATGTTTTTAGCAAGACAGCAAAGATTGGTGTAACACCCTCGAAGGAGGAATTGGCTTTGCTGCCTTTACTGGATTCGATTAACATTTCGGGCAGTGGTCGTATCGATAATCTGGAGCCTCTCGTTAAACTGCAAAAGTTAAGAACCATCATCGCTGGTAAAACCAGCATTACCGATTTATCCCCCTTACGCGAGCATTCTGAAATCCGGTATCTTGACATCAGCGAAACCAACGTCACGGATCTTTCAGTCCTCGTTCATTTCAAGATGTTAACTGTGTTAAAAGCAGATGATAGCAAAATCAAAAATACTGAATCATTAGACATACCCAGCCTTAAAAAATTCTACGCAGACAATACTGGAATAACGGATGATATGGCACGTGAATTTCTCAGGAAAAATCCCACCTGCTTGTTGGTGTATAAAACAGATCTTCTTAATATTTGGTGGAATAGCCTGCCTGATAACTGGAAAAAAGTATTTAGCAATCAGCTTGTATCAGGTGCCCAGGCAACGCGTGAAAGTCTTCATGGGCTAGTAGAGCAGCGCGCATTACATTTCAAAGATGCATCAGTCAGCGATCTATCCGCGTTAAGCGAATTTGTTCACCTGGAAGAACTTCATTTCTCAGGAACGGCAATAACCATTCTTTCTCCGATCGATAACATTAAAGGACTGAAATCATTACATGCTACCAACAGTCCTATACAGAATATTGAATCACTGAGTGAGTTAAGCGAGCTGGAGGATCTGGATATTTCGAACACAGCGGTGGATGATGTCTATGCATTATGGAAGTTGAAGAAACTGAAAAGACTCAATTGTGCGGGAACACAAATTAAGCGACTCGATGCAATGGAGAAATTAGAATACCTTGAATTTTTGGATTGTTCCAATACCAACGTAAGCAAACTCAGCCCGCTGGATTATCTACCCCTTAAAACGCTAACGTGCTATAACACGAAAGTATCCAACCGCGCCATCGAGAACTTCAAAGCCAGTCATCCAGACTGTGATGTTATTTATTACCGGTGAGTATCCATAGAAGTCATGTAATCCTGCTATCCAATAGGCAACATCCATTACCTTTGCCGGGCTTTTGCTAAATTGATTGTATGTCGATACACATTCATATTCCCGATCACATTCTGTATGAAGATGATGCGGTATTGGTGATTAACAAACCAGCAGGCCTGATGGTGGAACCCGATCGCAATGGATATCCCAATTTATTGAATCAGGTAAAAAGATATCTCAAAGAAACTTCGACCTTGAAGGAAGAGGTTTACGCTCAACATATTCACCGGCTGGACCGGCCGGTAAGCGGGATTGTATTATTTGCCAGGCAGCGATCGGTGTTGAAGAATTTAAGCGAGCAGTTTGCCGAGAGGAAAGTAAGAAAGTATTATCAGGCCCTGACCGCACAAGCTCCGGCATCACGAACAGGCACTCTGGAGCATTGGCATCGCAAGGAAAAGAAAAAGGCAGTACTCTATGCAGAAGAAGTTCCCTATTCCGAAAAGGCAATACTTTCGTATGAGGTAAAGGATTTTTCGGAGAATCGCTTTCTGTGGAACATTGAATTGCAAACGGGTAAATATCACCAAATACGCGCGCAGCTAGCTTACCTGGAATGTCCAATTCTGGGTGATAGCATCTATGGGTCTACCCTTTCTTATCGCCCTGATTGCATTGCGCTCCACGCCTGGAGGCTAATCTTTTTTCATCCGATCACCCATGAAAAGTTGAGTATTGAATCAGTGTTATCAGATCTCCCTGAGTGATGCTGCGAAACTTTGCAGTAATTTATTTGGCTAATGCTTTTGTTATTGATACTCCCATAAGCTCATACACCTGTTTCATTTCACCAGCTTCTTGAGGCTGAGATATAATTACATGTAATGAATGGCCAATGTTTAAACAGGCACATGTCTTAACTGAAAAAAATAAAACAGTAAGTGCGGGCATGGCAAAGACAAATGAATAACAAGGGCTGTAAAATAAACTGGCAGTTCACAAATAAGGAAACTCCAATAAAGCTCAAAAGACTTTATCCGTCAATTCATGATTAACTTAGCACTAGTGAACAGCCTCGATGATAAAATCAGTATGAACATCGCGGGATGGAGCTATGGTTTTTCCCTTACAGGCATCCCTAATTTCTGTTAACACACCAGGCCGGAGTGGAAGTGCGTGTTCCTGCGGTTGGTAGGTGGTGCCGGTAGGATAATCTACTCCGGGTTGATCGGTCATCTCAATATGATTTCCCATAAGAAATATCACCATATTATTTTCACAGAACGTGATCAGGCGGTCGATGCTATTTTTAAATGCTGACCAATCACGAACATAAAGTCGTCCCGGGTATACCGTGTCGCCAGTTAATAGCCATTTAGTTTGTGAATCATATAGAGCTATGGAAATCATATCATGACCTGGTATAGGAATAATGGTAAGTTCGCGTCCACCGAGATGGTACTTTACTGATTCATTCGGCCAGTTTTTAAATTGAAAAAACTGAAGTAATGAATCCTTGTAAGCGCCTATTAGCGTTACTCCACGCTTATTTAAAAATTGAAAATCGTTCGCTTTATGATCACCGTGTCCGTGGCTATGAATTACTGTAAGTGGAAGCGGCTCTCCCAATCGATTCGTCTTCTTGCCAAGGATTTCGGTAATCAATTGATATAAAGGAAATGATAACTCCGTTTTAGCACCGGTGTCAACCAGCAGTGCTCTTTCGCCACCGATAAAGAGATAAAGAAATGGCGCCTCATAATTAAGACATTTATTTTGTCGGATGATGTAGGTGCCACTATCGTATTGAACTAACTGGGCAAAAGAATCTTTGTTCTCAGAGCAATCACGTGTGCCATGAATCCATTTTATCTTTTCTACATCAACTTGTGCAAAACAGCCTGTTGCTGTAAGGATGAACACCCAAAAAATCAGGGATAGGATGATTCTGTATGCAGGGAGGGCAAGGGTTACCTTACTCACAAATTATTGCTTATCCGAAAGCGTCCATATCGGGCAATCACTATGATTAACCACATCTTCGGCTATACTTCCACTCATCAGGTGATTGATTCCCTTTCTGCCATGGGTGGCCATAGCAATGATCTTGTTCTTAAACTTAGCAGCGAAGTTGATAATTCCACTTTCCTCATCGATATCATTATAGATATGAATGCTGCAGTTCTTGAACTGATATTGCCGTGCAAATTCAATTAATCGTTTCTCGGTTGAATGATCAGGCACAAAGATGGAAGGTACATTTACATATAAAATATGAAGTCTTGCTTTGAAGAAGCTTTGCAACGCTTTAATATATGATACCAGGTTCTTATTGGTAGCATTCAGATTGGTTGGGAAAATGATGTTCTTAAGAGAAGAAACATTCACCGATTTTTTAATAGCTATTACAGGCACTTGAGTGGAGCGTACAATTTTCTCAGTATTTGATCCCACCGTAAATTCCTTTAAGCCACTGGCGCCATGCGTGCCCATCACCACCAGATCAACCCGTTTTTTAGCAACAAATTTCCTGATTCCCTCCGTCACCGATCCGTGCTCGACAGAGAAGTGTATCTTCACCTTTCCTCCCCATTTTTCCTTTATCTTCTCGAAATTTTTATGGCTCTTTGTTTTTATCTCTTTAAGGAAGGCATTTTCATAAACCTGGATAGGCACCAACAGAGAACCATGAAGTGACGGTAATTCAATCACGTTCAGGACAAACACTTCGCCTTTACTGATCGAAGCCATCTCACAAGCAAACCGAAATGCCTGCACTGCTGAATTTGAAAAATCGCAGGGTACCAATATCTTCTTCATAAAATTTCTTTTCACTAAAGATAACGTTTACTGGATAATCTGCCAATTTTATAGACGAAGATCATGGCATCGAATGGCGGTCAGCATAACCATCCGCTTTAGCTTTAATACCTAATCCGAATTTTAGCGCTTTTACAGCACGATCTTGCCCAATGATGATTTCACCTGATTCGTCTCCAAATGGAAATAACTCTTTTACACCAACAGGATCACAAACATTTATTACAACGTCAGAAGCCGCTTACAGGAAAAATGATTTACGTCTAGCGCGTAATCTGGTCCAACTTTGCCTTATTTAATATGGCGATTCCATTTTCCGTGATGGTAATAAGATGTTCATCTTTAAAATCCGATAAGGTACGATTCAGTGATTCGGTAGCCGTACCAATAAGATTAGCGATATCCTTGCGTCCTATGGTAATTGTTTCACCATGATTGGGTTTTGCCAAATCATTTAATCTTAATAAGGCAGAAGCGACACGCTGCCGCACCGATTGATAGGCTAATTGCAAAAGACGATTTTCCGCATCCTCTAAATTGTTGGTGAGGAAATGGATAAACCGCAAAGCCATCTCATTGCTAGAATAAATCAAGGATAGAAAATCCTGTCGGGGAATAATGGTAATCTCGGTGTCCTCCATGGCGACAGCATTTTCTGTATAGGGTCTGTCCTCCAATAGCGGAATGTAGCCAAGGAAACTTCCCTCCTGATGAAAACCTGTTATAAGTTCTTTTCCGTCAGCATTCATCTTAAAGGCTTTTACTTCACCTTTATTCACCATATAAAGATCATTGGCGGTTTGCCCTTCGAGATATATGAAATCCTTCTTACGGCAATGCCGTACATGTCTCTTTTCTAATAATTTCTGAAGGTCACTAATCTTGCGGGCATCATTAAAGAATTTCGAAACTTCATTTAAATCATTCTTAAATATTTTTTTCAGTTTTTCGTTCTTATCCAGCCTGACCTCAATCACTTTCAATAGATCAGAACCATCAAATGGTTTGGTGATGTAATCATCCGCACCCAGATTCATACCCATTCTGATTTCACTTTTATCGGCTTTCGCTGTTAAAAAAATGAAAGGGATGGAGCTTGTGTCTTCATCTTTGCCTAATACATGAAAGACACCATACCCATCCAGTTCGGGCATCATAATATCGCAAAGAATTAAATCAGGGCGATGTAGTTTTGCCATGTTTACACCAATTTTTCCGTTCACAGCAGTGAGTACATGATATTGTTCGAGTTCTAAAATACTTGCAATATTTTCACTCATTTCCGTGTTATCCTCGATAAGCAAAATGGTCTTGTTCATAATAATTCCTGTTTGGTGGTTTTTTTCCAAGATTTTCAAATGGGGTCACCATCAATTTGGATTTCCTGCTCTAATTTGGATACCAAAACCTGATCTTACTATGATAAAAGTCATTGAACCCAGTAACTATTATCAGTATATCTGAAAGGGTAATCGAAAATGTTTTAAACCATTACGAGTGACGAAAATCCTCAGAACTAAAACATTCGTCATCGCTGAATTTAACTGTACCAATTACTTTTAATCCATTGTAAAAAATAAAGGGACCTTCACCCTAAACTTTTTGACCATGAACCGCATAGAAATCAGAGCCCTTATTCAGGAAAAGAATGAGTGGTGTGTATCAATCATCATCCCTACCTCCCGCACATCCCCCGAACGCAGAGTAGATGAGGTGTTACAAAAATCAATTAGCTATACCAAAACTATCATAAGGCAAAAGAAGCCACCCATTGATATTTATAATCTGCTGGTAATTTCAATAGATAAACTAGCTCTTCAGGTTGATCTTGTTCATGCCGTTGATGGACTTGGTATTTTTGTTTCTCCTGATATGGCGAGACTTGTTCTTTTTCCTTTTCCCGTAAAAGAAAAAATCATGGTCGATCAAACTTTCGAAACGCGTGATCTCTATTATCTTGAACAATTTTCAAAGCCGTATTATGTTTTGAAATTAACAAAAAACGAAGCCCATCTTTTTTTACTTGAAACCGGCACAGTTGCCAGAGAGATAACGAATACTCATTTCCCAATGAGAAATGGTTACGCATTTGAGCATGCCAAACCAACGATGGGCACTTCATTCGGTTTTGCCAGAAAGGGGTTTGAAAAGGACAAGAGCAGTATGAATAAAACCAGGCTAAAATCCTTTTTTAAAGAAGTTCAACATAACCTCTTGGCTCGTATTAAAACGTCAGACGTACTCATTACGGGATCTAGAAATATACTTTTCAATTTTGAATCTGCCCCTGATAATCATTTGAAAATCAGAGGACGGATTATCGGAAATTTCAAAGACCAGAACGATCTTTTTACCCGAGCCAGATCAACTTATTTTGAATATAAGCATGATGAAATACAAATCTTGATCGATCGTCTTGATGAATTTGTTGGAACGAAGAAAGTTACTTTTGGTATCAGAGATGTTTGGTCAGCGGCCAATACTGGAAAAGGTGATATGTTATTGGTTGAAAAGGACTTCAGAAAGGTTGGTGATACGCTTCAGAGTGGGCAAAAAGTTAGTTTACCTCTAGCAAAACACACCAAGATCCCTGATCTGGCAGATCAGATAATTGAAACCATCATTGATAAAGGTGGAAGAGTTGTTTATACGGAGGATAATCAATTGGAGAAATATGATCAAATAGCGCTGGTTTTCGCTATTGAACGTGTAGAAAATCCGTTCAGTTATGACTTGCCTCATCGTTTAATCTGATGGTAATCATTTCCATTCTCCAATTCTATTACCAAGTTTGTCATGGATTGATTTGAGTCGGTCATATGAAAGAAATTCAGGTTCAGCATTCTGAAGCATTCAAGCCCATTTTTGAGTTTGCTACTACTTCTATCATTCTTGTGGATGAAAACGGACTTATCTGTCTTACAAACCCACACACCGATAAGCTATTTGGCTATGCACCTGGTGAATTAATAGATCAGCATGTTGGAATTCTAATTCCTGATGACTTTAAAGGGAAGCATGGCAACTTACTAAAAGGATATTTTGACATCCCTCAACGAAGATCCATGGGTACCGGCCTTGAACTTAGTGCCAGAAAGAAGAATGGAGTTATTTTTCCTGTTGAAATAAGTTTGGGTTATTACAATGCCGTACCTAAACAAATGACAATAGTTTTCCTTTCTGATATCACCCATCGCAAAGGAGCTGAACAAGCGCTGTATGAAGACGAAAAACGTCTTCGGGACATTGTACAGAGCATCAGCGATGCTTTCATGGGCTTCACAAATGATTGGCGTTATTTGTATCTGAATGATAAAGCCTTAAGCGTATTAGGAAAAACAAGAGAGGAAGTTGTGGGCAAAACAATTTGGGAGGTATTCCCTACCTCGTTAGGGAAAGTCTTTGAGAAAGAATTCAAAAATAGACACCAAGCTGAAATGACACCCTTCACAATCAAGACACATAATGAATTGACCTGGTGGCAAGTGAGGGTAGCGAAGTATAGCGGTGGAATGGCTTTTTTGTGTTCTGATATTACCGAAGCGAGGTATACTCTCGAAGCTAAACACCGATCGGAAGAGCAGTTTTCAGTTATCTTTAATTCAAGTCCGGCAGCCATCTGTATTTCAGAACTGGAATCCTGCATCGTGGCAGACATCAATCAAAGCCATGCCCTGCTTTTTGGATTTTCAAAAGAAGAACTGGTTGGCAAAACCATGGTTGAAGCAGGCATCTTTAAAAACTACGACACAAGAAATAAGGTCATTGATGCCGTAAAGAAATATGGCCCCGTTAGCAATTACGAAGTCACCGCTTATAATAAAAAAGGAAATCCCATTCAACTATTGATTGCCGCTGATATTATCCGCCTGGCAGAAAAAGAATATTTATTGGTAGCCAGCACCGACATCAGTGTGAATAAAACTTCGTTGGAAGAGTTACAGCGATCCGAAGAACGGTTTGCCAAGGCCTTTCGTGCCAGTCCTGTTGCACTCTCTATTTCTACCATGAAAGAGGGTAAAATGATTGAAGTGAATAATAGTTTCCTCGAACTATTTGGATATCGTTTAGAAGAACTAATCGGCAGGACAGCGGGAGAATTAAACATGTATCCAAATGCCCATGAGCGAGATAAAACCATCATTCAACTACACGAACAAGGCTCTATTAGAAACAAAGAGTTAGTTTGTAATACTAAGACGAATGAAAAAATTCATATTATATTCTCCATGGAAGCGATTGAGTTGCATGGTGAACCCTGTTTGATTACTACTGCATTGGATATTACTGACAAAAAAGAGGTGGAAAGAAAATTACAATTATATACGGATCTATTGGAACAAAAAGTAACGGAGCGAACCCTTGAATTAACCCAAGCGCTGGAGCGAGAAAAAGAAGTGGGTGATATGAAATCCAGGTTTGTATCGATTGCCTCACATGAATTCCGAACACCATTAAGCACGATCTTATCCAGCACCTATTTGCTTGAGCAGACTAAAGTCAGTAGTGGGGAAGAGCGCAGCAAACATTATAACCGAATCAGGTCGGCCGTAAAAAATTTAACGTTCATTTTAACTGAATTTCTTTCGTTGGACAAACTTGAACAGCGTAAAGTTGATATCGAAAATGAGCTCTTCGACCTCGAATCACTCGCATCTGAAATTATCGATGAGGTATGTATAGCATATCGGTTAACATTTCCGGTCGATTATATCCATACCGGACCCAGGTTATTATATCAGGATAAGAGAATCATTAAAAATTTACTATTAAACCTGGCATCCAATGCGGCCAAATATTCACCACCCGAGAAAATAATCAAACTAAGAACAAGCATTAATAATCAACAGCTCATAATCCATGTTATTGACCAGGGTATCGGCATTCCACCGGAGGATCAAAAACTTATTTTTACCAAATTCTTTCGAGCTCATAATGCTAGCCACGTCCAGGGAACAGGGTTGGGTTTAAATATTACAAAACGCTATGCAGATCTTTTGGGCGGCACCATCGATTTCAAAAGTAAAGTAGGTGCCGGAACGGAGTTTGAGATCATTCTCCCTATTCAGGAAAATGAGATCATTGAAGAAAAACCTATTTAAGCAAAACTATTTATGACTAATCAGGTAAGGGTGGTTAGCATATTGAATCACATCCTTCAACACGCGTTCATCAGGAGATTTGATGATTTGAATCACTACTCCACTATACGATATCTTCTAACTGACCACCGATTGAAATATGATAAGACTCATCGGCAGGGTTGATGCCGGTCATGACAAAATGTAGTCGCATTTTATACATTTCACAAGAAATAGAGCATAAAATGAGCCCTGATTTGCAACCAACCTATAGGTTTTGGCTTACCAGACAAGTTTCAGATGTCTCTATCAAAAAAAATAACATATGAAAAAAATCCTTGTTCCCTGCGACTTTTCAGAACCAGCTATTCAAGCGTATGACTTTGCCATGAACTTAGCTGAAAAGTCGAATGCCGAAGTTTTAGTTTTGAAGGTGATTGATTTGCCGTTTATTTATGAAACTCCATTCGGCAACAATCTCGAATACTTCGATCCCGGCACGATCAAGTACCTTGAAGATGATGCGAATAATAATTTCGAAAAAATGAAGAGCAAGCATTCCCGAAAGGACATGGTCTCTTTTACCACACTTCGGGGTTCCGTTACATTCACCATCAATCAGTTTGCCTTGGAGAATAAAATCGACACGATTGTTATGGGTACCCGCGGTGCCAGTGGATTAAAGGAATATTGGATAGGTTCAAACACGGAAAAAGTAGTGCGGTTCTCTCAGATACCCGTATTGGCTGTCAGAAAATCATTTGATGTTTCCACCATTAAAAATATTGTTTTCCCAACCACGCTGCATTTGGACCAAAATGATTTGATCTCCCGTATAAAAGAATTGCAGTCCTTCTTCTCAGCAAAGCTTCATTTGCTATTAGTGAATACTCCCAACAACATGCTGCGCACAAAAGACGAGATGGATTTGATGGAGGAATTTGCCAGGCATTATAAACTGAGCAACTACACGCTCAACACCAGAAATGATTTTAGCGAGCAAGATGGCATCATCAATTTTGCTCACGAACTAAATGCGGATATGATTGCCATGGGCACACACGGCCGCAGAGGATTAGCTCACCTGTTTATGGGAAGCGTAACAGAAGATGTTGTCAATCATGTTGACTGCCCCATCTGGACATATTTGATAAAGAAATAAATCTATTAAACTAACTGTTAGATACTATGGCTAAGCCTGTTAAGAAACCTAATGAGATTCCAGCTGCACCGGATAAGCCGGAAGTTAAGCCTCCGGAAGAAGCGCCTACCAGAACGTGGCCTGAGAAAAATCCTGAAATAACTCCTGAGAAAGAACCGGACTGGAAAAAACCACCTTATGAAATCCCTCCCCCAGTTGAAGAATAACTTTAAAACACATACGTATATAAAAAAGCATTTGCCATTTTATGAACATGTAGCTGATTATGAATCCTGATTTGATAGTTACCCTTACGTCTTTCAATCTGAAGTAGAAGCACTTCGTGAAATGTGCCCGAAGGTGACGAACTAACAGGAATAGAAGGAGGATACTGAAAATCACAAGGAAAGACAAATCTCTGATAAACAGAAAAGTATAACCTGATTAAGGTATTTCTTAATCAGTAGCCTTGCTAATAATCACAAGTCAAAATAGTATTAGCCCAGGTAAGTCCTTAATGTTTTGCTACGTGAGTTGAGCCTGAGTCTGCGGGTAGCTTTCTCCTTTATCTGACGCACTCGCTCGCGGGTGAGGTTGTATTTCTCACCGATTTCTTCCAGCGTCATGGCGGTTTCACCATTAAGTCCGAAGTAGTAGGCAATTACATCTGATTCTCTTTGCGTAAGCGTGGCGAGTGCACGCTGCACTTCTCTGCGCAACGAATCAATCATGAGTGCTGAGTCGGGCGTTACATCATTTTCGTTTGTGAGCACATCCAAAAGATTGTTCTCTTCTCCGTTGACGAACGGTGCATCCATGGAAACATGGCGACCCGAAATCTTCATCGTATCGGTTACTTCTTCCTGGCTGATTTGCAGCACATCGGCCAACTCTTCCGCAGAAGGTTCGCGCTGAAATTTTTGTTCAAGATCAGAAAAGGTCTTGGAGATTTTATTCAATGAACCAACGCGGTTTAAGGGAAGGCGCACAATTCTGGACTGCTCGGCCAAGGCTTGCATGATCGACTGACGGATCCACCATACGGCATAGGATATGAATTTAAAACCACGGGTTTCATCGAAACGCTTGGCGGCTTTTATCAATCCGAGGTTTCCTTCATTTATCAGGTCACCTAAGCTAAGGCCATTATTCTGATACTGTTTAGCTACCGAAACCACAAAGCGCAGATTGGCTTTGGTCAATTTTTCAAGTGCAATCTGGTCACCCTCGCGAATTCGTTTGGCCAGCTCAACTTCTACATCCGAGGTGATCAAATCCACCTTCCCTATTTCCTGCAAATACTTGTCAAGGGATTGGCTTTCGCGGTTAGTAATCTGTTTGCTGATCTTGAGTTGTCTCATTTTTATAAATTAATTAGGTAGTAAGCGTTTTAAATCATGCCTCCCCGGGGATAAATAAAATCACCGAAAAAAACCTACTGCATCCGGTATGAATGGGGCGTAAAAGAGGGATTGAAAGGTGGTTAGGCGTATAAATAGCTTGCAAGATAAGGCTTTATAATGGATTAATTTCTTTTCATTTTGGTTCTTCACCTAGGAAACCTCAAAAAATAACCGGTTTGTAAAAATCTACCTGACAACATGATTCAGGCACAGGCAGTTCCATCCTGAAATAGAAACCTTCAACTTAGACACCAAAGGATAAAATCAGCGCAGGAAGAATTGAAATTTGGCCTGCACCAGGGCGTCCAGCCGGGGTTGCCCAGCAATGAACTTGGTAATGTTAAGTGCGGCCGATGTTTTTTGTCCGATCATAGTACCGAAATCAAGCCGAAGGAAAACGTAATACGTCTTTTCAGAAAAAGACTGAATGTAAGTAGCATTCATTCCTGCCCAACCGTTCCAACTACTGACCGTTGCAATCACGGGAACAGAGAGTACCAGGTTACTGATGGTACCATCCACATCCGTATCTTGCGGATCAGGCGCATCGCCACTTAAAATATTAGCATCCTGTGTCGAGAACTGGTATTTTATTTCGGGATAAAACGAAACTTCTGGATTAGGCCTCAAGGTAAAAATCACACCAGGCCGATATACCCATGTGCCTGCTCCACGGCCTAACGCAGATTCACCCGTGGGTGCGGTCAATTCAAGGTAAGTCGACACGCGCTGTAATCCTGAGGCTTTATCTTGCTGGTAGGGCACAAACATATATCGCATCTTCAGGTCACCCACACCGGTAGTGTTTTCATACCCACCAAAGTCTGCTACATAGACGGCATGCACAAAGGGAAGTGACAACCCAAATGAGTGTCTCTGATTTTGTAAACCATAGTCGTAGCCGAAACGCATGGAATAGTGCTTCGCTTCGGCCACAAAAAAATACGCTTCCGCATCTGCATTAAAACGACTTCGCATGGTAGCCGGGTCGGAAGCATCAAATTGACTAATCGGATTATTGTTAAACTGTGCTTTAGCCGTATAAGCTATTAATGAGAGTGCTAATAAAAAAACCGAAGTAGTAACTTTGAAACGCATAACTGCTTTCATAGTCGGAATATCAAAAAAAGAAATGGGATAACTCATGAATGAAACCGTTGTGCTGTTAAAAAACCAATTGGTAATTCCGTCTTCCCGTTCATTGCTAAATCCGCCATAATTTCCCCTACCACCGAAACGAATTTAAATCCATGGCCACTGAATCCAGCAGCGATCACTACTTGCTGATCGTAGCCGGGTAAGTAATCAAGTACAAAATTTTCATCCGGTGTGTTGGTGTAAAGACACGTCTTTAACACATGGGTGGATTCATACCCGTGAGGCAAGTATTTATTTATCGCATCCACCAGGATGGTTTCATCTTCCTTTGACGGAACACGATTGACTGCATCCGGATTTGAAACGTGACCGGGATGGTGAAGTGCAACTTTTAATCCGATGGGTGCTCCAAATTTGCCAATAGGCAAAACCGGAAATCCATAGTACATACCCTGTAAAGTATGATCATCAATCATCCAGCAAGGAAATTGTCCAAGTTCAAAAGGTTTCCATTCTTTCGGATTAACCCAGGCGATAACCTGGCGCGTTACGCT
>Ga0163149_10005376_pt1 | contig 13544 bp, 13 predicted proteins | sample OliLakLV19MP5G1_FD_148604 | JGI IMG/M metagenome (GOLD analysis project Ga0163149, IMG submission 148604) | Freshwater microbial mat bacterial communities from Lake Vanda, McMurdo Dry Valleys, Antarctica - Oligotrophic Lake LV.19.MP5.G1 | ecosystem: Environmental > Aquatic > Freshwater > Lake >...
AGAACAAAACTTTTAGCCCTTGCTTGCACTAATTTTAGCGTTTGTTGGCTCAACCCAAAGTCACCAGCTCCAGTCCCTCCCGCCACCCATTAACTATTATTGAGAAGTTAATGGGTGGCGGGAGGGAGTTGAAAGGACGGCTGGGAGCGGGTTTGGGTGGGGCAAGGTGAGCGGGTAGTCTTGACGGGTGACTTTCAGCTCATTAAGTCTTTGGGATAAAAGACTGGAAAGTTAATGAGGCGAAAACGCGATCGCTTTGCCGTTGCCGAAGGGGCAAAATCCCAACCATCCCGCCGCTGGATCGACCATTAAAGTGGAACCGATTCGCGATCAGAAGGCGATCTGCCGCACCAAGAAAATTGCGGCATCAGTGCCTTTGTTTAGCAATGGAGAAAAAATGGTCGCTAAGGCCGAAATGCTTACAGAGTCAAGCTTTTGGTGCTTGCCTTGATTAGACACTTAAAGGGTCGAACTGTCCCACTATTGACTGTATCTGGGACAGTTAGTGCTGAGAAACCTTGATTCTACGTTGATTTGGCTTGCTTACTGTCGCCTTTCCAGTCACCCAAAATGGGACAGTTGTCCTTAGCGACCAAAATTTCTCGTCTGCTATACAAAGGCGAGCCTAGCAAACGTTTCCACAAGGTTTTAAAACAGTCCCTAGAACATGACCTTTGAATTCACGCTTAATTTGATCGCTCCCATAAGCGCTGAATTTCTTCAATCACTGGTGCATCAGGTAAGGGAATGATTTGAGTTGTAGGCTTCGCTTCGCTGCCAGGGATATTTTGTCGCCAAGGGCTGTTAGACACGGATTGAAGATCGACGGCTGCATTGACGGGTCGAAAGCCATGCTGTACAAAAATAGCTTGCTGCTCTGGCTGGGTGAGAAAGTCGAGAAATTGCTTGGCGGCATTGGCTTTGCCGCCATCCACGTCGCGCTGAACGATCGCAGCGGTAGAAGTGGTTGCCATTGTGGGCTTCAAGTAGTAAATCTGATAGGGCTTGCCCTGAGTGGTTGCCGATTGCTGCCAGCGGTAGAGGGCGATGCTTTCATAAACGGTTGCGACATCGGCATCGTTAGGTCCACGGGTAATGAATTCTTGCAGCAACACATCCGTAGAGCGAGGCGGTTGATACACCGATCGCTTGACTAGACTCACTAAGGATTGAGCATTCGCGGAATTTAGTCCGTTCGGCGTAAGAGTTCCACCCAGCTTAGATTGCAGCCATAGGCTAAGGGTGAGTTGTCCGCTGTTGGAGCGGGTGGGGTTGGTCATGACGAAATCAAAGCTACCCCAGTCTTTTTGTCCGCCGATTTTGTCCCAAGAGCCGCTTTGCATCGCCTGCTCCAGTCGATCCCAGCGGAAGCGTCCATCGGGAAATAAGGCTTTGCCACGCTCTGCCCAGGCGATCGCTACGAGCATCGTTTTTGCAACGGGACGCGGTGCTTCATGAAACGGGTCGCTGTTGTTTTGGGTTTTCCAGCGGGTTTCTAATTCCTTCAGCAGTTGTCCGTTGGCAGGAATCAGCACCGTCGGCTTAAAGTCATGCTGGTCGTTCAGATATTTGTTAACCAGTTCTTGCGATCCTTGAAACTTAAGCGTCAGGTCAATATTGGGATAGCTCTGCTTAAATTTTGCTTCCATCGCTTGCAGCGGTTCTTGAAGCTCCGTGCCGCTGACCACGACGATCGCTTGTCTCAAACCTGGAATGGGCGCATAAGCTAACGCTAGGGCTATAAGAATGATGGCACCGGAGAGTAGCGATCGCCGAGTCAGTTGATCCTTCTTTTTCATGACTAAAAATCCTTAAATCTGGTTGCCCTACTTGCTCACCATGAGCCCGATGTGTTCTTGAAAGAGACTGAATTCGTTGCTGAGCGATCGCAGTTCTTCAGCCTGACTCGCATCGGTCAAGTTAGCGGTACGGATTTGGTTTTGCATTCCTTGCAGCACTCCAGCCGAATCAAGAATTAGGGTGGAGAGGCTCAGCACTTGGGCTTGGCGGGCATCTTCGCCTTGGCGTGCCAGTTGAATGTTGTGACGCAAGCTATCGGCAAGGCGGTTGAGTTGGTCACGGGCAACGCCAGAGCTAGCAGGAATGCGAGTGGTGACCTCACTTAGCTGCTGCTGCAAGTCTTCCACGGCTAACAGAGAATCGGCTCCGTGCATTCGCCGGGTTAACTGATCAATTTTGGCAGGAAGCTCCACAGCGCGATCGCAGGCAGACTGCACCATCACCAACAGATCCATCTGAGTTGCCTCAGTCAACAGTCGGCTTGCTTCCTGCCGCAAACTGTTTGCTTTAGCTGCCAGATTGGTCGCTTGCAACCGTGCCGATGTTAACTCTTGATCCAACGCTGGATTTTCTAAAATGGGCACTGGCTCGGAGTTTTTTTGCGCCATGGCACCGCCCGTTGCCACTGCCGCCGCCATCGGCAACACCACCCAAGACGGCAGATTTGCCAGCCGCACCCCGGCTACCAACACCACGGCACCCGCCAACACAGACACAGGATACAACAAAGGATTTGCCAGTTTCATATCAAAACTTCGCACCTCGTATTTCGCACTTTTAAAACTCCACCTGTAGATCTGCCATCAGCTTCGCGATCGTTTCCGGTTCGCCTTTAGAGTAATAGCCACCATTTAAATCGGCAATCTTTTTCAAAGCATCGGGGTTAAATTCCCCTTCTTTGCCATAGCCAACTGTGAAGAAGGCGATACGCTGGTCACTGTTGAAGCCACTTTTTTGCAGTTCGGCGTTGAGTCCATCCAAATTGATAGAGGAGCCGGTATCTTCGCCATCGGTCAATACCAACACGGCGTTGATGGCATCTTTGCGCAGGTTTTGCTGTAGCCAGTTGCGCCCCGAAAGCGCTGCATCATAAAGGTTGGTGCCACCATTGGCATTGAGGCTACTGATGAATTGGATGCCGCGATCGCGTCCCTCTGGTGTGCCATCAGCCATCACAGGCGGGCGAACTTTCGAATCAAAATCAATCAGCGCAATTTTGTCTTTCGGTCCCAAACTATTGACGTAGGTTTGCAATGTACGTTGGACGGCGGGGAGTTTATCGCCACCCATTGAACCGGAGGAATCGACCACTACTACCACCAGCGACGGTTTCTTAGCCGTAAGCTGCCACGATTTCAGCATGGCGTTGACTACTTCTGGCTTAGGCGGACGGTAGGAGTCATACCGCGCTTGCGGATTGACCCCAAACTCGGCGGTAAATTTAGGGCTGAGAGCGACTCCAGGTTTTCCGGGTCGCAACCCTAAACTGGTCACAATTTCCTGAGCTTCTGGCGTTTGCAAGTAGGTAATCACCTTCTCCGTTGCGGCTTTTTCATCCGCGCTGACCCAAGGAGCCTTGGGCAAAATCACCCGCATATTAGAAGAAAAAGTAGATTTAGGATAAATCGCTTGATAGCGCTGTTGTCCCGGTTGCAGCGTGGAGTTGGCGGCAATCACTGAAGATTCATAGACCGAGCCGACCGATGCCCAAAACGAGCCATTTTTCACCATCGCCTTTGCCAGGGAACCTGTAGAGACACCGTAGCGGGTGACTTTGCTTTGAATCTGTTGCACTTGCGGCTGGTAGCGGGTGACATCCTCGACTGTCAACTGCTCTGGGCGCTTGCCCGAAACGGAAGCAAACTGAGAGACGAGGGTTTGCAAACCAGAATTAGAGCGGGTGGGAGCCGTTTGAACGTAATGAATTGCGATCGCCGGACTCGCAGGATCAATATCTTTGTGAGTTTTAGCAGTTCCCAGCACCTTAAACGGGTCATCTACCTTTTGCAGTCCTGGGGCGATATCCGCTTGCGCCATCAGCACCATCGGACTGTTGGCAATCAGCGGCGAATCGGTAATGTCGGGAATATAGTTTTGCCCCGGAAACAGTTGATTCATTTGATAAATCAACTGACTTTGGTAAATTTCGCCATCCACTGAAACTAAGGTCGGAAAATCTGGCGCATCTGCCGGAAGTGTACCTGACTTAAATTGCTGTGCCTTAGCAAGCACATCAGCGACAACATCGCCGCTGCCTTCTGCCTTGCAAGACAAGAAAAACTCCTTACCATCATCCAGTTTGGGGCGCTGCTGGTTAAATTTTTCGGCAGTCTGCTGACAAACATCGGATAGGGCACTACCCACCAAAAACTTAACTTCAAATCCAGGATATTGAGCCTGAGGAGAGGGCTTATCAGTTTGTGTTGTGCAGCTACTCAGCAGCAATAGCCCAACGAAGGGAATGATGCATCGATTGTACGATCGCCTTAAGTTCATAGGTGCCAAGCAGGTTAGAGGACGATGCGGAATTGCCATCAACCTTCTTAGTATCACAATTATCAGCAACTCCTGATAATTGTGCGATCGCAGTTGATAAAGCTAACTTCATGGGCGCGATCGTCCATTGCGGAGAAACTACTCTGTAGCCTCGTCGCTTCTCTTTCAGCCCCGATGTCGAGCGACGCATGATTTGACTAAAACGGCAGATTATTTGTCATCAATTCAAATCCTTCTACATTGCCTGTTCAAACAATTTCTACAAATTCATGTCAGAAACCCTAAAGGTTAGATGCCCTTCCAGTAAAGCTTGCAGGCATGAAAAACTTGACTTCTAACTTGTCGCTGCGGTCAAACAATTCGTCGCTCTACACCTGGCAAACGCCAAGGCTTCTTGCAAGCCAGGGCGATCGGCTTTTGCCCCACTCATTTTGTCCGCGAAGATTTTCTCACACCCTGCGGCTTGCAGCGCATCGTGTTGTAAGGTCAGCTTTTGATCATCGGTGGAGACCCGTTCGTATCCAAGGAGCATAAGGAGAGTGCTAGTGTACTGTCATTGTCTCAGAACTCATCGAAACCAGGTGTTTTTAATACATAGATTCATTGACAAGTTGATTTACACCCTGACGAACCTGAAACTCCTATTTTGAGCCAGCGGCTTCAACTGTCAAACAAACGACCGTTTACGAGACAACTCCAACTGGCACACACTAGCCCGACGACGGCGAACGTCGCCAGGAATCGGCACGCGACCTGTTGCTCGAAGCTGCGGCTTACCGTGGTTCCTCTCCCAGAACAGCAATCACGCTCCAATCTAAGGGGTTATGGTTGCACAGAGCAAAGCCCAAAACCCACACCCCAAAGCCACCAACCCCATCCAGATCAACAGGGTGACCATCACTACACCCTCCATGAAAAATCAAACAGAAACCACCACGTATCTCAAAGCTTACGATTTACGCACACTCGTCATCCCGTCCCTGATCCTGGGTGACTTTGTGACTGGCGGCTGGACTGGCATTGCCCGTCATGAATTGACCGATGACGAAGCCGTGTTCTTCACTGATCTACTCCAGTTTCTTCCACCCATCCCCGCACTTAATCTCAACTCCATCTTGCTGGTGAGTGCTAAACGTGGTGTCCTGGAGAAGGTCTGGGGACCCGTGCTCTGTCAGGATGGGGGTCGCCTGGTGCTACAAGTCGGTGGTAACGTCTTTCCCGTCACTCAAACCGGCAACACCTTCACCTGTGGGCAACTCACCGGGCAGTTAGCCTTCACGCCGACACGCTTTGCGGTGCGCAACGCTGACGTGTGCTGCCAGTGGCGCAGCGAGCAAGACCAGATCGCCTATCTCTTTACCGTGGGTGTGTCGCTCGACCTCAGTCAAGCAGGGCTAGATACCAAACTGCAAGCCGTCCTGGCGGGCACGGCTGACCTGCTGCCCTTACTCAAGCAACGGACTGTGAAACCGTTGCGCCTCGTTGACCTCATCCTGCAAGGGCAAACCGTACGACACTTGCCAGTCGAGTTTGAGCTACTCGGTGTCAGCCAGAAAAAGGGCAGACTAGGTCAGCCTGACGAGCATTTCCTGCATCTCGCGGACGGTCGGGTGGTGTGGGCTGAAGGGAACTCTGAGGCACTCTTGCGGAGCGGTTGGCAGCCAGAGCCTGGTCAAACCTATAAGCTCCTTATCACCGACGCGACACTGGATATCAGGGCACGGTATCGGGTCTTGCACACCCTGCGGCTCATCGTGAAGTAGGAACACAGTACCACCACTGCACAGGCGCACATGGTTGCTGCTTCAGAGTCTCTGGGTGGCAGTCGTGTGCCGTTTTGTTGTCTCAGCCGTTCACATCCTTGGTCATGCCACAGCTTCACAACATCACCCTCACGCCCAAAGCACTGTCTTTACCGCTGCCAGCCTCCACTATTGACTCGCCTGTCCCGCTCTGTTCGCCCAACCCCCTGGTGCAGCAAACGCTGGTGAAATTGGTCTCACTCGGCTGCCCAGCGCTCCCGATCGCGCCGTTAAGGGAACCTGATGCCTTACCACTCATAGCTGCCCCTACAGTCAGACCCTGGCTGAGTGGCAAGAACCCCTCTTTTCTGGGGCGAGATGGCAAACCTTACCTAGTGCAGCATGGCGAGTTCCACGACCGACTCCCCACGTTTGAGCAACTCAAGGTCTTCTTTGCTCACCCTGACGTGGGTATTGCCACGCTGGGCGGTCATCAGGGCATCGTCTGGCTGGACTTCGATGCCAAGTGTTACCCCTCGCCAGCGGACTGTGATTGTGATGTGCAGCAAGTGTTAGAGCGACTGTTGGCACATACTGGGCTGCCTCTCAGTGCGTTGTGGCTGGAGCAGACGGGTGGGGGTGGCTATCGTTTGCCCTTGCGACCACGACGGCTACCCACCTTTACCAAGTTTACGACGACCCCAGAGGGAGCACCTGTGGGTGAAGTCTTGGGACAGGGTCAGTGTGCGGTGCTCGCGCCCACACGGCATCCCAATGGTCAGCTTTATCGGGTCTTACAGGCTGGACTACCTGCACCAGTGGAGAGTCTAGTGGCGGTAGGACTTTATCCTGTGACACCACCCCCGGTGGAGCCAGGTCGTCGAGCAACCTACCGCTCCAATCGTCCCCACTCCCGATTAGGGTTCAACCAGTGTCCTGATCTGCGGCAGTTGGCTCCCTTCTTGGACGGGTATCGCGAAGGTAGGGTCTGGGGTTCTGCCCGTTGTCCTGGGACTATTGCCCATCCTCACCCGCAAAGCTATACCTCGCTGAGTGTGCATCTAGGGACGGGGCGGTTTCATCTGTTCTGTCCTTGTGAGCGGAGCGCGGTTTATTGGGCGGCTTTGGTCTTGGCGCAGCAGCGGGGCTTCGTGCCGTCGTAGAGGTAGTCAGAGTGAGTCAAACGGCTCCCACTGCCATTGCCAGACTGACCACGACTCCCAACACCCCCCACCACGACTGAACGTTCAGGGTGCCTTTTACCTACCCACCCTGATGCCTAGCCCACTAGAGACCCCAGCTGCGCCAATAGTCCTTCAGACGATTAGACCTTCGCCGCTCATTGATCAGGCTATCCTGGACTTACTGACGCGGATCAGCCACTTCTCTGACGATCACTTTGATACCGCCTTTGTGACGTTGGACGAGTCAGAGCTGGAAAGCCTGGTCGTTTTGTTACTCCAGCATTGGACTGAAGACCTGGATGGACGACTCTTGGCGGGACACTTGCTGGTGCTCCGGGAAGGGGACATCTCCAGCTCTAGCTCACAACAAGCCGATGGCGAGCTCTAAATGTTGGAGTTGTGGTCAGCAAGTGGACCTTATAGCCGCTTCAGCAAACTCTGAAGTGGCTGTAAAGATTGAGTAGCGTGGGCGGTGCTAGTGATACCAGTACAAAGAGAAAGCTGAACAGCAAGCCTACGCAGCTTTATTTGATTCTAGCGGCGACCCAACCTGCGGCTGACAATCCGTAAAAGTCAGTGAGTCAGGATCGAGAAAATCTGCCAATGCCATTTCCAGCACTAGTTCAATGCTGTAATCAATTTGCTTCGCATGCTTTAAGTAGGCATCACGGATGTGATCTGGCAATACGGCCAGCAGCATTAACGCGGCATCACGACTTAAATGCTTTTTATCCGTTTGTTGGAGCGCCTGCATGATCACGTCCTCTAGTTTCTACTAGGATACTGTGCATTATACGGAGGTTTTGTGGCATGGATAAGGATGCCTTCTAGCTCGTCTCCTAATTTTAGAACATCCGCCATCGTCAGTGGTATAAACGAAATGGCAATGTCACGATGATCGTAATCATCTAGCCATGCCCAGGTGCAAGCTTTATGTCCCCCTCTAAACCGCTCACGCAGCTTTTTGGCTTTGCCCAAATAGAGTAACCCATGCTCTCGATGCCTGACGGCATACAACCCAGGTGCCAGTGGTAGAGAGCGAAACTCACGGGTAATTGATGCACACGACTCAAACGGTAACGCTACAAGTGTTTGCAGTAAAGCATTAGCCTGCTCCTCTAGCTCATTCAAAATCGGTCCTCAAGTTCTTCCACCTTTCTATAGGCTCAAAGCTAAAACGTATCAGAGGTTAACGCACGCAGGTCTGCCAGTAAGCGCTCCAACTTCCTTTGCTTTTTGGGGTCATCCCAAACCTTCATTTTCTTAACAAGACGAAAAACATCGTCTACCTGGTGTTTAAGGGGCAAAGCTTCAGCGATCACAGGCTCTATTTTAAGACTAGCAATGCGTTCTCTGATTTGCGTTAAAGAGAGGTCTTGAGTGATTGCCTCTTTCAGTATCTCCTGGCGTTGACCTTCGTCTTTAACACGGGCAATGGCTTGAGCCTTAGTATAGGCAATGTGACCATGACGCAAAGCCTCCAAAACCTCTGCGGGTAGATTCAACAATGAGAGGCGATTCGTGACGAAAGACTCCCAGTTTATGCCAACTTGAGCAAAAACTTTTTCGATAGTCTCATTGAACATAACGTTATGTTCAGCATCACGAGCAGGTCTTCCTTGTGCCTCATTCCGCATTCTGTAAAGCAAGGAGACCACAGACTCTCTGGGCTTCCCCATCTCTAGCTCTAGAAGTTGTAAAATCCCCTCAGCCTCCTCTACAGGATTTAGATCTTCCCGTTGAAGGTTTTCAATCAGCGCGATTTGCAGCGCTTCCGTATCTGCCAACTCCCGAATTACAACCGGGACTTCTGCCAGCTTTGCACTCTGAGCAGCTCTAAATCGCCGCTCCCCAGCAACCAATTCATACAGTCCGCTAGGCAAAGGACGAACTAACAAAGGCTCTAAAATACCGTGTTCCACGACCGATAATGTCAACTGCTCCATCTTTTGAGGATCAAAGTAGCGCCTGGGTTGCTGACTTGGTAGCGCAAGCTTCGCTAAGGGAATCGAGATTGGTAAGGCAGTTGCTCCCGTTGCAGCCGCTTGCTCCGGGTTCCCAAACAGCAAATCTAATCCTTTAATTTGCCTGCCATAAGGTTCACTTCGCTTAGTGGTCATTTCAGTGCTCTCAAGCCTCTTGAGATTGTTCGGAGTATTGGAAGAATAGAGTGCCGGGGGCTATAAAGTTCTAGAGGCATCAGCTTCTCTGAGGCATCAGCGAATGCAGTCGAGCGTGGAATCGGAGGGTAGACCTTAGCAAGACTAGATAACTGCTCTTGAATCGCTCCAAGTGTACGCTCATCTTGAGCATTCCTTTTGTCAAACATTGTTGGAATAAAGCCAGCAATTTGCAGTTTTGGGTTATGCCCAGATGAACGAATCCGTGAGATTGTTCCCAGCAGTTTTTCGGTTCCCACAAAAGCCTTGAACTGCGTTTGGATGGGGACGAGTACGTGAGTTGCCGCCACTAAGCTAATAAAACTAAGCAGACCTAAGCTTGGCGGACAATCAATTAGAACAAAATCATACTGACCTATAAGTGCTTCCAGAGACCGCTTGAGCCGTATTTCTCGGTTAGGCATTCCTGGTAGTTCAAGTTCTGCCGCACTCAAATTCAGGTTCGCTGGAATTAGGCTCATTCCATGAATGTTGTCAATGACAGGTGCTGGAGAATCGCCCACAACGGACTCATAGATAGATGACTCTAACTCTTCAGACTCCAATCCCATAAAGGTTGTAAGCGAAGCTTGTGGGTCCATATCCACAAGAAGGACACGACCATCCTTCTTAAAAGTAGATAAGGAATAACCCAAATTTAGAACCAGAGATGTTTTTCCAACACCCCCAGCTTGATTAAACAGCGCAATGACCTTTCCCATTTACTCCAACGCCATCTACCCTGCCTGAAGCATACCGTACTCATGAATGCTTATTTGCAGATAGAAGGGCACTCAGTTTTCACAAGCAGCTATAGCAGCAGACCAACAGTCTGATGGTAAGAGAAGTTGGGGTCACATCGTAGCGAAGCAGAGCATTTGCTAGCAGAAAACCAGACCAGTTGCCCCTCCCCCCTTTTCTAAGACCAACAGGCTCTGCATCAAAACGGAGTTGAACATCGAGTACAGCAACAGCACAACGAGCCAGCGATCGCTAGAGAGTCAGAACACCAGCACATCCAAATCTGTCTACAGAGGCTGCCACTTTGCTTGACCACAAGTACACTATTCCAAAGATATTCGAGTCGGACTGATGCAGCAATTTGTGGACACTTGGGAACACGCCGAGAAAGCGCAGCACACGCGACTGCTCTCGGAGTTGAAATGTGAGCTTGTAGCGAAGCGACGGGCGGAGCAAGCGCAGGCATTGACTCCCATAGCGCAGCCGTCAATGGAGACCACGCCAGTGGAACGCCCAGTGATCAAGCGTCAAACCTCCAGCTAAAAGCAGGCGTGCAGACGCGACTGAGCGCCACAGATCGTTCTGTACAAGACAAGGGTTCGTGCTGGCATCTAGAGATGCGACCTCAGTGTGGACACAAATAACGATCCCCGCACTGATATGGCACCCCTAAGCAAACAGAGCGCAGCAGTAGTAGATTGGAACCGCATCGGTCGCAAACAGCGTCGTTGGCACGCCGACTTAGGCTGCCTTGAGACCCAAATGCCGTAAAATGTAGGCTGGAATCGCCAGCTTCACCTGTGCTAGCACATCGGGATCGCTTCCCGCTGACTCCAGCAGCGCTTGCACGTCCGTTAACGCCTCTGGAGTCAGCCAGTCATCTCCTTTGGGCTCTGGATCACCCACGGGTTTATCTACTTTCCCCAGACTGGGTGATCCAAACCCTTCCAAGTCCAGACGTTGCTGTAAGCGTTGACGCTTCGCCTCCCGGCGCTCCAAGACCGCTGACAGATTGCCCCAATGCTCCTGGTCTAACGTGTAGGTGCGGAGCTTCTCCCCTTCGTAGCCCGGTAACGACCGTGACCACCGTCGTGTCAATTTGATGCCTAACTGCGCGAGGAGTTGATGCACCACCTGGGTATCGCTCATCGCCTCGTTAATCTTAAAATGGAGCGCGACTTTGATTTGAGCGGCTAAGGCTCTGGCGGCAGCGGCATAAGGCTGGAGGTCATATTTGCACCACCGCCAGCCCTCCTGGAGCTTCGCGATCAGTTGGTCGATGCCAATCGACCCCAGCAACCAGCGTCGGAGGGGAGCGTTAGAAAGGTCCCACGGACAATAGCCCTGCTGCCAGGACGCTTGCTTTTCGAGTGCTCTGGCAGTCCGGTCAAGCGCCACATCAGGAAACAGCAGCGCTTCGAGGGCAAGGATTTCGCCCCGTCTGCGTCCCTCCTTATCCCACAAGCAATCGTCTACCGTCAGCGTTTCTAGGTCATAGAAGTCCAGTAGGTGCCACTTCTGAATGGCGGCATGTTCTTTGGGACTGAGGCTTTCCTTTTGCTCCAGTGCTATGACTTCGGTGTAGGTCAGCGTCGCTGTGGCGACCAGGGCTTCGGCATCCAACAGTTGCAGGTCGGCTCTGGTCTGCGCCAGCAAAGCCTTCAGTGCCGGATCACTCGCGCGGTCTTCAAGTGTCAGCGTGTTGCCCTCAAACTGGAGGCGCACCAGGAGAGCTTCCCGCAAGCACCGCATTGAGCGGTTCTGCTCGGCCGCCAACTGGCAGTACAGCCTGATATGCGGATCGGATCGCCAATCCAGTGCATTGATACCGTCTACGATATCCTCTTTGAGACTAGAACGCAGCAGTTGGATCGTCGCCGTGGTCTGAGATTGCAAGTGCGAACGGACTTCTAAAGGATTGACCGCACGGCTGGCTTTGGCAAAGTTGGAGCCTGTTTTCGCACACCAGACGACGCGCTCCACAGGCTCACGCACGCGACTGAGGGACTGGCTGATATCCGCATCCGTCGCACTCACCCCGGTAAAGATGCCGTAGACCTGAGACACCACGCCTCGACACTCGATCGACACGCCTGTGGCAACAGACGGCGAACACAGAATGATGTCATAGTCGCCCCGTGTCAGCACCACGTCTGGCGTTTGCATAAACTCCCGCTCACATTCACCCCCGGTTGTTTCGCTATTCAGCAGTAACACCCGTTGCTCTAAATATTGCTGGGTGATCAAACGATGCAGCGCTTTGCTGGTGGCTTTGCTATCGGTGGCGACAAACAAAACTTGACCCGGTGTTTGTTGGGCGATCGCGGTCAGCAACTCACCTGTGATGGCAGTCCGATCGGGTGCAGCCAGGAAACGACAAGCGTAAGCTTCTGGCTCAAAGTCGTTCTTGACCAGGAAAACAGGCTGACCATCCCCCCGTAACGACTGGAGATAGTGCAGGGTCGCATCGTCTAAGTCAGCATCGGCAATGATGACCCGTTTCGCGTTTCTGACCAGGGCGCGAAAGCGTGCCAGCAGTGCGGGACGTTTGCCGTCACGGGCACAGGTCAAGCTGGTGAGTAAATGGCGCACGAGTTGCACCGCTTCATCGAGCACCAGGTCGCACCCAATAAAGTGGTTGGGGTCAAGACTCAGCAAGCCATCGACACAGGAGCCGATCCGCAGGGTATAGCCCGACTCATGGATATATTGCCCCTTCACTTTGTCCAGGTCGCTCCGATAGTGCAGTCCGGTGCGCTTACAGAGGTTACGCGCCAGGGCGATGCGATGGGTCAGCGACAGCACTTGCTTCAAGGCGGCTAAAAGAATGTTGATCAGCTTGGTTTTCCCAGTACCCTTCGCCGAACAGATGCCGATCAAGCCCTCGGCGGGGAGTTGGGTGACGTCGAGCCGAGACAGATCGCCCATATGCACCTGCAGATTAACCGGATAGGTGAGTTGCCGTGCTAAATGCTGCCAAATTTGCCATTGGCTCAGGGGTAGTGCGTTAGCGTAGGCAGTCTCCCAGGCAGCTACACCCGACTGCACGATCAGGTCATCGAGTCCTTTTCCCTGCTGACTGTCCCAAGTGGCGATCGTCACCTCACAGCCCTGTGCTGCCAACAGTCCACCTAAGCGGGACTGCGCGATGTTCACCCGTCGCCGTGTTTTGGTAGCGGCATCGGCATCAAAGGCAAGCGTGATCGGACGACCAGAGACGGCAAACCGAGCCAAGTCGGGAATGAGCGTGGGCGGCATCGGGTTGCCTAACAGATCTTTGGTGCGATACCCGCCGTGACAGCCTTGAACTCTCCCCCGGTTGAAACACGGGGGATTCTGAGCGGATGTTGCTACGTGGGCTGAAGCCGCACTTCGCAACGCTCACGATATGCTGTACTCAAGTCCTTGAATAAGTCATATCG
>Ga0163149_10005378_pt1 | contig 13539 bp, 18 predicted proteins | sample OliLakLV19MP5G1_FD_148604 | JGI IMG/M metagenome (GOLD analysis project Ga0163149, IMG submission 148604) | Freshwater microbial mat bacterial communities from Lake Vanda, McMurdo Dry Valleys, Antarctica - Oligotrophic Lake LV.19.MP5.G1 | ecosystem: Environmental > Aquatic > Freshwater > Lake >...
AGCATATGGCCTACTTGACCAGAACGAGCAATCTATAAGAGCGGGTGAGCAGGATCTCTACACACAGGCCACAGCTCCTTTCGATGCTCAGAGGCCCGCATTAGATCAGGCCTATCAGGAGGGGCAAACAATGATTGACCAGGGCAAGCAAGGGGTACGAAAGGACGAGGCTAATGCGATCTCAGAGGCTCGTAGACTATATCAGGAGTTGGCTCAGGCTGGAGTTCAAAGATTTGGTGGATCATCTTCTGCTGGAGAGTTTGCTAATTCATTATTGGGTCGTGAGTTTCAGAGAAATGCTGGAAAGGCTGCTGACACAGCGGGTCAGAATATTCAAAAACTGGTTGAGAAGGGTATTCAGGTAAAACAAAACTTTGACGCTCAAGTACAATCTCTTGAGACTCAAAAGACTGCTTCATTGTCTCAGGCTAGGGACGTATTTAGACAGAGGTTAGATCAGATCAACAATACTAGACTGGGGCTAGCTGAGAATAAGGCACAACTTAAACTACAAGCACTTCAACAACTAAGATCAGAAGCTATGCAGATCTCACAACAGCACGAACAGTTTAGACAACAACTGACACTTCAATCACAACAGGCAGATATTAATTTGAAATCCTCAATTGCACAGTATAGGGCCCAAAATGGACAAAGTGTAGATTTAAATCAATTCAGTAATAATACCTTCTCACAGTTTGGTGGCGGAGGGGAAACTTCCCCTAATTATAGTCTCCAGGGTGGTAGGGGTACTGGAAAGAGATTCAACCCCGCAACAGGTCAGTACGAATAATTGCAAACCCCGAAGTGTGAGCTATAGTCTAGCTTCATGGATAACCTTCAAAGAAGAGTTCAGCAGGGACTTAATAAATTTCACACAAATATAGCCAACAATATAGTAAAGAGTGTGGCTCAAGCTCCACAGCCCGTGAAACAACTAGCTAGCTCTATAAGGAATAATCCTCAGGTCATTACTAATAGGATCCATAGTCCCTTGTCGCCAACATTGGGAGACATACCCTCTATTTATGGCCAGCAGAAATTTAAAATACCCCGCTATGATCTAGTCAGTAAGGTTAATGCTAAGAACCCTATTAGAAATTTTCTTCTAAAAGCTGCGGCTGGAATCCCCGAAGATATTATCAACGCTCCATCTGATTATCAGAGGGGGATCGGTAATGTGAATAAGGGTAATTTGCTTCAAGGGGTAGGGCAAGCAGGGAAGGCCATGTTTAATATTGGAACTATTGGAGGGGGCACAGTTGCAACAGGAATCGCTAAGGGCGTAGTGAGGCAGGCTGGTGTACCCGCATTGATGCAGGCGATCAAGCAGGGTGTCGTTGCTGGTGGAGCAGTTGGTGGGGGGTATGGGGCTCTTAGTGGCTTAGCGAGTAGCAGTGATACAAAGGAACAGTTAAAACAGGTTGTCCTACAGGGTGGCATGAGTGCGCTAGGTGGTGCAGTTCTTGGTGGGGCAGTGGGTGGGGCTGGGAATAGGCTACAAGTATTCAAGGCATCCAAACTTTCAATGGAAAATGCTGCCTATCTTCCCCAACTAAGGGATGCTCTTGGTAAATTTGCTAGGGGTGAGTTTGTTAAAGATAGTGCTCCAGTCAAGCCAAAAGGGATGCCAAACGCTCAATGGAAGTTTCAGATAAAGTTTAATGAAAGGTATCAGAGAAACCCCTATGAGCCAGTATTCTCGAGTACATTGCAAGAGTCTATAAAATATGAAGCCGGTAAAAGACAATTGGGATTTTCAATTAGAGATATAAACAAGGATAAGAATCCGCTAGGGACACCAGATGTCGCCAATGCTGGATTAGGGGACACGCCACTTGCTAATGAAGCGGTTCAAAATTTGAGAACCCAAGGAGTAGTAAGCCAACCAACAGGCCCACAGGGGCGATTAATGCCAGAGCTGAATAACGCTTCCATCGAGGCCAACGCCAATCCAGCATTTTCTCGTTCAGGGGCATTAGGACAACAACCAAGCCCATTACAATCCCAAAAAGGACAATCACTCCAACAGCGAGGTAGCCCAAAAGTGGTACAATCTGCATCATCTGATGACATTATAGCACAAGCCAAAAATGAAATCAGTGACGGTAAACCTAAAGTAGACAAAAGGTCAATCAAAGAGTTTGCAGATGATGTATATACAAGCTGGGTAGATAGATTCCACCCAATAACAAAGGTAGCGGGACAAGTTGAGGACTTGGGTAAGCAATCAGGCTTTGAACTAAGACCTGAAAACAACCCTAGATTTACACTTAAGAGATATTTAGGAGCTGGTGGGATAGCTGAGAATAGATTTAACAGTGAATTTAAACCAATCCTTGATGAAGTCGACAATCTGAAAATATCTAAAGATGACCTAGACATATATCTTAAAAATAGGAGAGATGTAGGATTTGGAGAAGCTGGCAGAGATATTTACGGCTCAGATCCTGTAAAAGCTCAGGCAGTAGTTCAGGCAGTAGAGGGAAAGCATGGAGAGGGAATCAAACAAATAGCCGATAAGATATATGCTTATCAGAATAAAATGTTTGATGAGCTAGTAAATGCAGGCTTTATAGATAAAACCAAAGCTAAAACTATCCGTTCACAAAATCCTGACTATGTTCCCTTTGTAAGGGATATGGAGGGGGAACTGGACAATTATCTGGGTATCCCCTCAGTAAAACTACAGCAAGGCTCTAATCCGATAAGTAAGATCAAGGGTTCAGAGAAACAAATACTTTCCCCTATCGAATCAGTCATAGCAAATACATTTAAGTATAGAGCAGCTATTGAGAAGAATAATGTCGCTAGCTCAATCGTAGGGCTTCAGAAGGCTATGCCAGAGCTAGGTTTCAGTAAGGTAGCACAATCGGGTAATGACACAATCACGGTCTGGGAAAATGGAGCTAAAAACTACTATCAGGTAGGTAACGACATATCCGAAGTAGCTAGGGGAATGAATGAGGAGCAGATGAACTCTCTTCTTAAAATCCTTTCAGTACCATCATCAATACTTAGACAAGGTGCAACTGGTAGAAATCCTGCTTTTATGATTCCCAACATGGTACGAGATCAGCTCGATGCTGCTCTTAACTCTAAATATGGATATGTACCCTTTGTTGATTTTGCAAGGGGCCTAGCACATATCTGGAAGAAAGATGAAGTGTATCAGAAATGGCAACAGTCCGGAGCTCAAATTAGTCTTTCAGACTTAGCGGGTAGGAAAGGGATAAGGGAATCATTTAACGAAAAACAAGGCAAAAAGAAACTATTTAGCTGGGTGGGGGCAGGATTGGATAAGCTTGGTGCAATATCGGAACAGCCTACGCGTATAGGATTATTTGAAAAAGCATATAAAAAGACTGGCAATCCTTTAATAGGAGCTATGGAATCTCGCGAAGGAACGCTAGACTTTTCTCGAATGGGCTCTAAGATGAAAGTTGCTAACTCACTTATTCCCTTCCTCAATGTAGGAGTACAGGGGTTTGACAAGATGGCAAGAGTAGCAAAAGCTAATCCGGGTAGATTTGCAGTAAAAATGGCAGCCTATGGAGCTGCGCCAACAATAGCTACAACTCTTTGGAATACCCAGAACTTTCCTGAAGAATATAAAGAAATACCACAGTTTGATAAAAATGCTAATTTTGTTATTGTTACAGGAAGGAATGCCGAGGGAACGGTTGACTATATAGCAATCCCCAAGGGAAATGTCGTTCAATACATATCAAACCCGATTGAGAACTTTTTAGCCTATGCTTCAGACACTAATAGCCAAACAGTTAAAGAGATGGCAATTCAATTTATCTCCTCTTCCCTTCCAGTTGTAGGGGATGGATCAAGTCTGTCTGAGGTAGCTTTAAAAACTGTGGGAAGTAACTTACCGCAAGCAATTAAACCAATTACTGAAAACTTACTAAATAAATCTTTCTACAAATATAATACTAAGAATGATGAGGCTAAAGAGATAACGCCATACTTCATGAAGAAGAAAGCTCCAGGGGATCAGTCTTATGATTTTACACCTGGTGCATATAAGACAATTGGCCATGCTCTTAATATTTCCCCTCTTAAAGTACAGAACTTTTTAGAGGGTCATCTAGCTGGATATGTCAAAGAGCCCTTAGGAATCTATGCTACTGCAAAAGCAATAGCAGATGGAGAAGGTGTGGACCGAAACAAGGCATTTTTACTTAGAAGATTCTTAAAGACCACCTTTCCAACTTCTAATCCAAAAACCAATAATAAAACCATATCTAATAACCAAACTAAGCAAAAAGAGTCTGGCTTATTGGATTCAGCCAATGCTTCTTCTGTTGTTGATAACAAGTTAGTCTATTTTGACAACAGTGGAAACGAACAAACCTTCGACCTCGCCCCTAAAACAAGCGGTGCTGGTATCGGTGCTTTAGCTAACACAGACTGGAAGGAAAAACAGGCAGCTAAGCTCTGGAATTTAGAGGGTATAGATCAAGCAACAAAAAACAAACAGTTTAAACAGTGGGGGATTGATCCCAAAGACGCCAGATATGCAGCTCTAGCGGGCTACAACGAAGATGTTTCCGCTCAGTTTATTGCTCAAAAAAGTCAATCCCATGACGCTCTTATTAACAACATCCTCACAGGCCGTGTAGTAGGCATTACAGGCTCTCAATTCGCAAGTAATGGAGTTATCACTAAACTTAACGAAGAGGGCTTGCTGAGTGACGCAGAAGCCAAGGCTTTAAAGAAGGTAAAAATAGATAAAGACGGTAATAGCTTAACCAAAGCGACTGGCAAGGTTAAAAAGCTCACAATAGCCAAGATAGGCTCGAGGAAGGCTCCTGCCTTTAAAGTTAAAAAAGCTCCTAAGCTCAGGTTTAAGAAAGTGTCCTCTAAAAATAAGAAGGTCGCACAGCTAAAGGTGGCTAAGTATAAAGCTTACAAGAAGCCTAAGCTCATTTAATTTGCAAACCCCGATTAATTTTGAGTAGCCTTAATTAAGTGCATAGACAATGACAAAGACTGATATTCCCAATGTAAAAAACTCCACTGAGCTGATTGTTTATCAAATCGGTGAATTAAAAGCTATAATGACTTCTAAAATTGCGAAAGACGATGCTTACTTTCAAAAGACAGATTCAAGGATTTCTGCCCTAGAGTTGTGGCAGGCGGGGGAGCATGAGAAAAGCAAGAATACTCCTCAAGTTGACGTCACTAAGATTCTTCTTGCTGCCTTCGGGTTAGTAGCCACCGCACTCGCAATTATACAGTCTGGATATTTAAAACTACCATAATGAGAAAACCATTTAAACAGGATTTTAGACTCACACAGGGCTGGGGAGTTAATGAGTCCTCCTACAGAAGATTTGGCCTTAAAGGTCATAATGGTACAGACTGGGCGCTACCTACGGGTACGGAAGTCCTAGCGCCTCACAATGGCAAGGTTTTAGAGGTAGCAGATGAGGGTGGGGATGGGTATGGCAAGTACATAAAAATAGAGTCTGCAACTGAAGGCTCCCTCGTGGCTCACTTGAAGTCCTCCAGTGTTAGAGTCGGTCAAGAGGTCAAAGAAGGCGATCTTCTTGGACTATCAAACAATACAGGTAATTCTACGGGTCCACATTTACATTGGGGCTATTTCAGAATCCCACGCAACAGACAGGACGGCTTCGGAGGCTACATTGATCCGTTCCCATATATAAAGGCTGTTTCGCCCGAGAAGTCAGTGACACTAGATAGCGCCACGTTCGAGATGCTTGTCACAAAGGCTACTGAAAGAGATGACGTTTTACTCCCAAAGATTACACAACTGGAAAAAGACATATTGGAGGTGAAAACACATAGAGACGAATCAGACAAAGCAATTATTACACTCAATTCAAAAATCTCAGCTCTCAATGAAGCGATGGGGCAGGATGCGGTCAACGATAAAGACATACTTCTTCATGCTAAAGAGCTGGAAGAACAGAAAGATCTTGCCAACGGTGAACTAGCGGGGATCAGTTTTAATCTAGGAATACATCAATATGATTATAAAGCTGTCCTAGGGGCTATAGAGAGCCTCAGGAAGCCCAAGGAGGAGATCATCAGATACTACGATCCAATACTTAATGAATTCTGGAAAAACTTAATCAAAGGTAGGAAAACCAAATCCATACTAGATAAATTCTGGAATTGGATAAGGTAGGGGGGTGGTGATTAATATGGATCAATTAAATTTAGTAGCAATTGCGGTAATTATTGGAATTGTTAAGGGAATAGTATCTGTTTTACAAACTTACACAAGCGTAGATGTGAATACAGTATTTGGTGTTTTACTAGCACTAGTAGTTGGAATTGTATTGGGGTTCTTCCATGTATTTGGATTAAGTGTTGAAACAGGAATCGTATCAGCATTAGTCGGAACAGGAACGTACCAGCTTGCTAAGAAAGTAGGCGGAAACTAAGAAGGGGGGGCGGTGAAACCCCGCCCATTTATATGAAAATCGAAGGGTATACTCCCAAAGATTTAAACAACATAGTAACTTTGGGAAATGCAATCAGGGTAAAACAGGTTTACGAGGATGTTAGGTTAGATCATCCCGATAAGGAGGCAGTTGTTATGACTCACGGCAAAGACCGAAAGTTGAGTGTGGATAGCACTGTCTATGCGATTTTTACGGGTATTGAAGCGGGAGCAAGACAGGAGCTATACGCAGAGGGGCATCACATGGTCGTGCAGGAGATATACAAAGCAAAGGAAAGAACTATTGAAAATGGAGAAACAAATACACAGTGAATTACCAATCGAACAACCAGTCACGCATGAATTACCTGAAACGATTTTTGTGGACTTTTCTGCGCCCCCAATTGATCCAAAAGATGCGGAATGTCTCGACACCAGAGCTCTCAAGGTTCGTCAAGATCTATCTGATATTCCCAGTATCTCTCCAGATTTACTTGATCCTATTATTATTACAAGCGAGCCAGTTACCACGAATCCTGAGCCAACTCCAATTGAGACTCTTAGGGAGAAGAGAATGAAAAAAACAATAAAAGAACGAAAAGAGAGTGCGCCTAGACAATATTCAGAAATGCTGGTGGTAGCTAATGATTTTCAATTTTTAAGAAATGCTGATGATGAAGCAGTTGGTGCTTTCATGCAGTATGTAGACGCAAATAAGAAGAAAATAACTCACCTAGTATTGAACGGCGATATTGCTGATATGGAGCAAGCCAATAAATTTGGGTCTACCCCTGATCAGGCGGGCACAATGGCAAATGAAATTGCAGCCATGCAATGGTTTATTTCCAAAATGACAGACCAACTACCAGACGCTAAGAGAGTTTTTATATTCGGAAACCATGACCACAGGTTTGGAAACTATATGGCTAATAAAACTGACGGTATAGAGGAATGGGTTAAATCGCCAGAAGAAATGTGGGGACTCTCCGATTGGGAAGTTATACCATATGGTCAAGGTAAGTATTATAAATGGCACGATAGAGTTTTTTGGCACGGCCAGAGAGCTGGAGCAAAAGCACACATAGCTAAGCTGGAAGTACAGGATGCAGGGGTAAGCGTAACAACCGCACATATAAATAGGAATCAGTATCACGAAGAGCGCACTGCTCTTGGAGAATTAAAGACTGGAATAGTGCACGGAGGTTTTTCAAGAGATAACCTTCATTTTGTAAAAAAAGCCAATTCAAATTGGTCACAAGGTTTTGGAGTATATTTTTGGGACAAAAAAGTAGGTGAACAACCATATTCTGTTGTTTTGAAGCATGGAACGCCAGCATTTATAGGACCAGATGGGGTTGTGTATTCAGGAGAAAATTATAACCTACGTCAGGAAATTGGACTTGATCCTGTGTCTAATAGGAGGAGGCGAAGATAATGTTTTTGGGTGTGCTTTTTTATATTTCATTCTCGCTTGGGGAGTTATCAAAGCGGAATTCTCTGAGTGTGTCACCCATCTCATATTTGAGAAGATGTAACCTTTTCGTGAATCTATCCTATCTATTGAGGGGGTTAGCTTTTGGTCGAATCCTGAACGAAACCAATCGGCATACAGCATATAAAAGTCAGGATTATTCAATGCCCATTTATAAAAAGCTTCACGATCTAATATCGTCAGATTTCGGTATAAGTGAAATTTTGTTTTTTGTACACCAGTTACGCGTGATTCCATATTTCTATAAAGTCTCATTAAAAAACCCTTTGGCTTTTTTTCATAAGTACGAGTATAAGCGTTTCCATTTGCTAACCTTACAGCTCGTTGTAGTGAGTTTTTTGTTTCTCTATCTATGCCCTTTGTATCATACCATTCCATCATTTAACTATAACACAACTCATGTTAAATATCAATAAAATAGGGGGCGCGTTTGATTCGAGGGTACTTAGCTAAAGGCTTGTTTTGGGTTTCGCCGACCCGTTAAGACCCACACGTGGGTTCATGGCCCACCGCCTCCACTTAATATGACAGACGAAGCACAAAGGAGGAAGAATATGCCCGTAGCGCTGGGATTCATGGCGTATTTTCCTAAAGCAATAGGGGAGGTGGCTAAGGTGTCACAGACTGGCAATGACCAGCACCACCCTGGTACGCCTTTACATTGGGATAAGAGTAAGTCGCAGGATGAGGCAGACGCTGGGGAGCGTCATCATATGGATCACTTACAGGGGAATATATATGACTCAGATGGAGAGCTCCACCTAGCTAAACACGCCTGGAGAGCTATGGCAGAGCTAGAGAGGTTTTTAATCAAATTGGAAGAAGATGGAAGAGATAAAGCGTAAGTTATGGGAAACACAAGATAATATTTTATTAGACCGAGATATTAACGAAATCATACGCCTGGTAGAGAGGGAATTGGGAAGAGACAAGCATGAAAAAGGAAGTACAAACCGAATATCAAAATTTCCTAGATGAACGACCCATTATGAAAAAGGGGGTTGTGTGGGCTACCGAAAGAATAGGCCATGAGGTTGACGAGTTACATGCGGAGGTCGTGGATGATCCTAATCTGTGGGAGAGAGGGGCGATAGCAAGTGAGATAGCAGACGTCTACCTATTCTTATCATGTGTTGCCAATAATTACGGAATAAATATAGAGGAAGAGGCTTTAAAGAAATTAAGAATCAATCAAGAGCGATTCCCCGTACATGAGTTTCAAAGCGGAGACTATAGCGAGGCTTATGCAAGAGTAAAGGCTAGGGAGGGCAGGGTAGTACCTATTGATGTGTATAATCCTAGCGTGTCAACTGAAGAAGATCCGAGACTTAAAGTAGATTAGTCTTGGTTGCGATTGTACTCTTACCCCGTCCATTTCTGTGAAGCCACAATCTATAATTAATTAAATCGTCTGTCATAATGGCTCAACAAGGTAGTATATTCTACTCTCATTTTCCCCTATTGACAAACAGCAAACATAGGAGTAATATTATTTAAGAAAGAGATTAACCAAACTTTCAAGGAATTGCAGTAGGAGTAGTAAGAAAATTTAAAGCTTACTAACCACTAGCAGTCGCTTAGAAGTTTGGACAACCAAACTATATGAGCGACAAAGTATATCAAACCGTAACAACTTTATCAAACGAGAAGATATTAGACGTTCTCATTGATACGATTATATTCTCCCAAGAGAACACTGGTCATAAGATTGCAAAAAGACTCGGTGTATCCCCACAGTCACTAGATGTTCACATTCAGAAAAGAAAAAGGAGGGATAGAAATGGACAGTAGATGGCCTCAAGGTCGCAACACTTCAGTTTTATTCCTAGTAATTGCTTTAACGATAATAGTAGGTCCCCTTACCTATCTAAATCAAAAATCTAAAAATAATATTGTTGTACCTGCGAATGCTGAGGGGGTGGCTCAAAATAACGCTCCCTCAGTTGTTCCAACTATAACTCCTGCTCCTACAAACGAAGCAACCTCGGGGCAGGAGGAGATTGATGCCTACATTAGGACGATCTTTGGTAAAGATGCGAAAGTGGCCTTAGCTATTCAGAGAGTTGAATGTAACCCTAAAAACAAAACATATCCAAGATGCGTATATCACACTGATCACGAGTATAGCGTGGGTATATTCCAAATAAATCTCTTCAATAAATCACACTGGATTCACGCTAAAAAAGTTCCTGGTAAAACAATGGAAGAGAAGATTGAATGGTTGAAAGACCCATACAATAACACTTTAATAGCTCACAAGATCTTCAGTGATAGTGGATTCCAACCCTGGGCTGGGTACACAGGAGGTCGCTACTTAGATCACATGGGGAAATAATTATGAACCTACACTTACCTGATTGGGCTCAAGAATGGAAAGACGAATACCAAGGCGACTTGCTTGATGAATTATGCAAGAACTGTGGAAGATACCTGTTTGAACACACTGAGGTTAGAGGCAAGAATGACGTATTAATAATTAAATATTGTACAACATGCGGAGAAGTAGAGAGATTAGATGAATAAGTAAAGGAGGTGAATTAAATGAGCTATACAGATTTAGATTATCAACACAAAATAGTAGATAGACATATCGCTAAAGCACAACAATGTCAGGAGTATGGAAAACTTAATGATGCAGATGTGCACATGGCAATAGCAGAGATTCTACTAAAAGGATTAAAAGAAGCAAAACCAAGCTATAAAGAGGAAAGCCTAAACAATCTAGCTCAGGCATTAGCATGAAAGTAATTTCAAATCTTTCAATAGGAAGCGCTTCTTTTACCTTCGAGGTTGAAGAGAAAGCAGACAAGGAAGCACTACTCAAAGCTGTAGCATTAGCTACGCCGAGAGGTTATTGCAATGTCTGTAAGGATTCAGGGCTAACTACCAAGTCACTATCTGCTAGAAGGTCGCAGGGGTTTGTATTCGTACAAGTCAATTGTAAATGTGGCGCACAATCAGCGCTTGGAGAATATAAAGACGGAGGATACTTCTGGAAAGAATACGAAGTATATCAGCCTAATAAAACAAACGGGGATTCGGATAAGGAAGATTATTCAGCTTAGGCCTTGATGCTTGGCTCAACCGCAAGGTCTTGAACCAGGCACTAGGGAATAAACAATAATATGAAAAGAATAAAAATATATAAGGATATTAACCTAAAATACAATGAGGCTGACGGGATGATTGTGTTTGAATTTGAGGGTATAGAAAGGCAAACCAAATATGTATTTGAGGCAGAACGAATTATTGATATGCCAGTTTGGGAGGACTGTGAACTCTTTGGATATTTCGTTGATGGGTATTTTGATAAATTTATAGGACTTACAAGAGCTTTAAGAAGAAATATAAAGAATGGTGAACCTGAATGGTACATAAACGGAGAATATGATACCGATTATAAAAAACCTAGTTATTCCAGTGATATAAAAGTGTTTCCGAAAACAAAAGAAAATGATGAAATATATGAGAGATGGAAAAGCCAACGAGGAATTTACCATGACGAGCTTAGAAAGTTAAATAATATAGTGGAAAGATTAGAGGAATAAATATGAAAAAACTAACTAAGCAAGAACAGAAAGCCGAGGCATGGAAAGCCTACCTAGCAATAGCAGACCCAGCATGGAAAGCCTACGAAGCAGTAAGAGACCCAGCATGGAGAGCCTACGATGCAAGGTGCGAGGAGATAGAGGAACAAGAGGAGGAATAAATATGAAAGACACATTAGGATTAATTTTAATAGGATTTGCGCTACTCTTTGCACTAACAATGTGGATAGGGCTAGCTTTGATTAAAGGAGTAAATAAATATGTTTGATATTAATACACTAATCAACGAAATAGTAGTTAAAAATAACCAGATCAAATCTAGCGGGAGGAATAAAGATCGCTTCCATGTGTCTGATGCCGGTGGATGTTACAGAGCTAGGGTATATAAGAGACTAGGTGTTGAGCCAACTAGAACAATTGAAGCACCTGCCCTTAAGAAGATGATTGCAGGGGACGCTTCCCACGAGAAACTCCAACAGCTATTAAGAAGACATGGCAACCTTGTAGCCAGTGAGGGTACTGTTGAGACAGATCAATTAATAGGTCACTTTGACGCAGTGGTTAAGAATGGGGTCAAGACACTCCTTGAGATCAAAACAAATGAGAAGTGGGGAATGGGCTATATCAAGAAACAAGGCGCTAAGAAAGAACATAAACTGCAAGTATTTACCTATTGGAGCCTACTCCGAAACGATTATAAAGATTTAGATGACTGCACGCTCCTCTATATGAAGAGGGAAGATTGGGAGGGTGTAGCCTTCAACTTTAAGTGGGCTCCTGAAATCGTAGAGCAAGTAGACGGGGAATGGCAACCACTTATAAGCCTATGGGAAAACAAAACACTTCCAGCCTGTAGTTGTAAAGAATTATATGACGGGTCAGGACCTAAGTATTGCCGGTTCGGTACTTCAGATACCGAGTGCTGTAGTGAGCTGATTTATGAAAACTTCCTAAAAAAAGAAGAGATTAATAACCAAGAAATAATTAGCTGACCTGTCCAAGTGGTCGAAAAGATAAATTTGGAACGACTATGAAAGGTTACGGAATAGAGATAAAGAATAATTTACTAGAACCTAAACATGCAAAAGCGATGGGTTCTGCTGTCTGGGAGTTTATGTGGTGCCTAGATAAGCTGACCAGGATTGATGAAGATGGCCTCGGGTATGTGCTCGGAGGAAAACCAATTAAACTTGAAGAATTAAGCAATGAGCTTGGGAAAGCTCAGAAAAATATATCGCTCAATCTCCATAAACTACAGAAGAATGGCTACATCGACCTTAAAAGGACTGGTTATGGCAATATTATTACAATTAACAAAGCTAAGAAATCTAGCCTCAGATATGACGAAAACGTTAAATCAGATATAACGAAAACGTTAAATCGGAATGACGAAAACGATAAATCTAATAAAGACACTACAGTAGACATTACAGTAAGACACGGGGGGGGAACTCCCCCTTATTTTAAATCAACCTCCTACTTGTCTAACCTCTCGTTAGAGGAACTAACCCAACTAAGTGAATCCTACCAAGCTACTAGAAAGCAGGTACAGGAAATGGCCGAAAAGATCGTGCTGTACTGCGATTCTACGGGTAAAAAATACTCAAATTATAGATCAACGCTACAAGTTTGGCTCTTGCGAGACTATGGCAAGCGCGGAAGGGATGGATATATCCGAGTATGAAACCAAGTTTAATAATCAACAGAATTAAAGAGAACAAAAAAGACATGGAATTCTTGCCTACAGGATTTAAGGGCTTAGATGAAAAGCTTGATGGGGGATTTATGAGAAAAGAATTAGTTGTGCTTGGAGCTCCAACGGGCAAGGGGAAAAGTTATGTTGCGGGGCATATCTTTAACCAGATTGCTAGGAAAGGTTTTAAGAGTGCTTATTTTAGCCTAGAGATCTCAAATGAAATGGTTGTATCACGCTTGCTTGCCGAGGAAACAAGAATTAATCCAACTAGGATCATGGCTGGAAATATCCTAGATAACGAGATTCAGAGGCTAGAGGATGCTGAGGTTGGCATGGTTGTGTTCGATGAGTTTATGGAATTCTACGATGACAAGTA
>Ga0163149_10005384_pt1 | contig 13530 bp, 8 predicted proteins | sample OliLakLV19MP5G1_FD_148604 | JGI IMG/M metagenome (GOLD analysis project Ga0163149, IMG submission 148604) | Freshwater microbial mat bacterial communities from Lake Vanda, McMurdo Dry Valleys, Antarctica - Oligotrophic Lake LV.19.MP5.G1 | ecosystem: Environmental > Aquatic > Freshwater > Lake >...
AGCCGGCAGCGCTAAGGCATTTGACGTGCAACTGGGCGAGACAGTGCTGGCAGCCGCGCGCCGCGCTGGCTTGGCGCTACCGTACAGCTGCCTATCGGGCAGTTGCGGCAGTTGCAAGGGGCAGCTTTTGCAGGGCGCGGTTGAATACCCGTACAACCCGCCAAGCGCGCTGTCTGATGCAGAGCGCGCAGCCGGGCAGGCTTTGTTGTGTCAGGCGGTGCCGGTGGGCGATTTGACCATGGCGATCCGCGAAGTGGAGGCGATTGCCGGCATCCCGATTCGCCAATTGGCGGTCAAAGTCGCTGCCAAAAATCGCCTCTGCGACGATGTGATGGAACTCAAGTTATTGCCCGCCAAGCGCGAGGCTTTTAACTATTTGCCCGGCCAATATCTGGATATTTTGCTGCCAGAAGGCAAACGTCGGGCCTTTTCAATTGCCAATGCGCCGCAACATGGCGATACGCTGGATTTGCACATACGGCGCATCGCCGGTGGTGGATTCACCCAGTTTGTGTTTGACGAATTGCGCTTGGGCCAGGTGCTGCGCATCGAGGCGCCGCTCGGCACCTTTGTTCCGCGCGAAGGTGGCGATCGGCCGATCGTGCTGATGGCTGGCGGCACCGGTTTCGCGCCGATCAAAGCGATCGTCGAACATCTGATTGATCGCCATTCCCAGCGCGCTTTGCACATTTACTGGGGCGCGCGGCATGTCAGCGATTTGTATTTGGAATCCCTGTGCCGCAGCTGGCAAACTGCGCATCACAATGTGCGCTACACCCCGGTTTTATCCGAGGCCACCGCTTTGGAGCGCAACCAATACCGGTCCGGTCCGGTCCACGAGGCGGTATTGAAGGACTTCCCCGATCTGTCGCGCTTTGACCTTTATATGAGTGGCCCGCCGCCGATGATCGAAGTGGGTCGACGTAGTTTTGTCGCCGCGGCCCTGCCGGAAGATCGTTTGTATTACGATTCCTTCGATTACGCGCCGGACGTACTCGCCGCGCTGATCCGCGCCCGCGCGCAGGCTGCTGGAGAGTTTTGAGCTGGGATGGCCTGCACGATCGATCCTCCACCAAACGGAGTCATTACCCTGGAAACCTCAGTTGACCGCTTCCCATCACCCATAACGCGATGATTCTTTTCACTTTTCAGCACCTTGATCAGTGCACCTATGGTGTGGGTCCGCTACTTCGCAGATGGCACGGTTATGGCTGCGCATGGCTGCGTTGCAACTCGTTGGAATAGAATAACTATTGCCTCGGTCTGGCGGCGCAGCCGCCAGCCGTTCAAGCCGGCGTGCGGCATGCCGCGCAAGCTTGCCGGCTTTCACCCCATAACCGCACACTCTACCCCGTCCAACTGAGGTTTCTAGGATTACCGATGCGCTATTTCGTCTCACTCACCGCTGCTGCCCTGGCCTTAACGCCCATGAGCGCCGACGCCATGCGTTGTGGAAACAATTTGGTATTTGAAGGCATGACCCGTCATGAAGTGCGCAAGCGTTGCGGCGCGCCGGACGATAGCAGCCGCCGTTTCGAGACCATTTATCGCCGAAATAATCTCAACGAGGCAGTGGCCATTGAAATAGAAATCGATGAATGGATTTACGATTTGGGCTCGAATACCTTGGATCGGCGCTTAATCTTTATCAACGGTCGAATGCACAAAGAGGAAATCGTCGATTGATCTTGGCGCGAAACATCGACGCTGGGCAGACGCTTGCGCAGTTCCGCGGCCAGACGCGTTTGACCGATGAAGCGCAGGTCGAACCCACCACGGCGCAAACTATGCGGTGAGGCTCAAGGCCCGTTCAGCGCTACGCTAACGCAGCGCTTCGGCAACCAAGCGCACGATGTCCATCGCGCCCATTGCTCCCGAATGGCGCGTCACTTCTTGGCCGCCGTGGAATAGCGCCAAGGTTGGGATACTCTGAATGCCAAACTCGGCGCCAATATCCTGTTGCGCCTGGATATCAATTTTAGCCACGCGCACCTGCGGTTCTAGGCGCGCCGTTGCGGCAATCAGTTGCGGCGCCATCGACACACAAGGCCCACACCAGGGCGCCCAAAAGTCCACCAAAACCGGCTGCTCGCTGTGCTCAATCAGCCGCTTGAGGCCGGCGCTATCGACCGCCACGGGATGTCCCTGAAACAACGCGGCCTTGCAGCGTCCGCACACCGGCTGCGCTTGGAGCCGCGCTATCGGCACCCGATTTTTCGCCTGACAGCTTGGGCAAATGATTTGCAGAGAGTCGGTCATCAAAGGCCCCAAGAGATGGCTAGGTCCCGATGATTTGGGGCCAGAGTTGTTAGGTGCAAGAGTCGCTCAATGCGCCTCATCCCAATTGGCGCCGATGCCGACATCGACGATCAGCGGCACGGCCAATTGCGCAGCGTCGGACATGCGTTGGGCGATGCCGTCGCGATAATGGGATAGACGATCTTCGCGAATTTCGAAAACTAATTCATCGTGTACTTGCATCAACATGCGGATTTCATCCGGGTGTGGCGCTAACCAGTGGTCTAGTTCGATCATTGCGCGCTTGATGATGTCGGCGGCGGTGCCTTGCATTGGCGCGTTAATCGCGGCACGCTCTGCGCCTTGGCGCGTTGCGTAACTTTTGGCGCGAATGTCCGGCAAATACAGGCGGCGGCCAAACACGGTTTCTACATAACCGTCTTCGCGCGCTTTGTGGCGGGTGGATTCCATATAACGACGCACGCCTGGATATCGTGAGAAATACAAATCGACATAATCTTGCGCTTGACCGCGGCCGATACTCAGTTGTTTGCCTAAGCCGAATGCGCTCATGCCATAAATTAATCCGAAATTAATGGCTTTAGCGGCGCGTCGTTCATTGCTGCTGACTTCATCTGGCGTTTTGCCAAATACTTCGGCGGCGGTCGCGCGATGAATATCTTGTCCTAGTTGGAAGGCGCGCGTCAAACCGGCATCGGCGGACAAATGCGCCATGATGCGTAATTCGATCTGCGAATAATCGGCGGCCAATAACAACCAGCCCTGCGGCGCGACAAAGGCTTGTCTGATCCGCCGGCCTTCCGGCGTGCGAATTGGGATGTTTTGTAGATTGGGATCAGACGATGACAATCGACCCGTCGCCGCAACCGCTTGGTGAAAACTGCTGTGCACCCGGCCGCTGTGTGGATTGATCAATTCGGGCAGTTTATCGGTGTAGGTGCCTTTCAGCTTGGCCAGCGAGCGGTAATCGAGAATCTTGCGTGGCATTTCATCGGTTTCTGCAAGTTCTTCCAAAGCGTCTTCATTGGTTGAGGGCAGCCCGCCCGGTGTGCGTTGTTTAATGGGTAGACCACGTTCTTCAAACAGAACCTGTGCCAGTTGTTTGGGCGAATCTAGGCTAAACGGATGCCCAGCCAAGGCGTGCACCTCTTTCTGCAATTTAAGCATCGCGTGGCCCAGTTCGCTGCTCTGCGTGCGCAACAAGGCCGCGTCAATCAGCACACCGGACCGTTCCATGCGCGCCAGCACCGGCGCCAGCGGCATTTCGATGTCGCGAAACACCCGTTCTAACGCGGGCACCGCTTGCAGTTTCGGCCACAGCGCTTGATGCAAACGCAGCGTGATATCGGCGTCTTCGGCGGCGTAAGCGGCGGCTTCGTCTAAACCGACTTGCGAGAAACTGATTTGCCGCGCGCCTTTGCCGGCGACATCTTCGTAATGAATGGTTTTAACACCTAAGTATTTTTTCGCCAGCGCATCCATATTGTGCAAGCTGGCGGTGGAGTTCCACACATAGGATTCCAGCATCGTATCGAAGGCAAAACCGGCGATGTTTATGTCATAACGCGCCAATACATTTAGATCGTATTTGCCGTGCTGCGCAATTTTTGCGCGCTTGGGATCTTCCAGCAGCGGTTTTAGCGCCGCCAATACCAGAGCTAGCGGCAATTGTTTGGGTGTACCTGGATAATCGTGGCCGACCGGAACGTACGCGGCGTGGCCGGGCTCAATCGCAAAGGACACGCCGACCAAGTGCGCCCGTTGCGCATCGATACTGGTGGTTTCGGTATCAAAAGCAAATAACGGCGCAGCGCTCAGCGCGGCAATCCAGCGATCGAATTCCTCCTTCGTAGTCACCAGTTCATGGCGAATCTGCGCCGGCGCGGGCGGCAAGGCCGCGATGTCTTCAGCGCTGGGTGGCGGCGGCGGCGGCGGCGCGCCACCCAATTCGGCCAGCGCTTGTTTGAAGCCGTAGCGCGCAAACAGCAGTTTTAAGTCTTCAACCTGTGGACCGATGAGTTTCAGTGCGTCAAGTGTAACCGGCAGAACGCAATCGGTTTTGACGGTAACCAGTTGCCGATTTAATGGCAGCCGCGGCGCGGTAGCGCGCAGATTTTCACCCAATTTGCCGGTGAATTCGCCAGCATGGGCAATCACATTTTCCAGCGTACCGTATTGCGCCAGCCATTTGGCGGCGGTTTTTGGGCCGCATTTGTCCACACCGGGCACGTTATCAACCGCATCACCCATCAAGGCCAGAAAGTCGATGATGCGTTCGGGAGGCACGCCAAACTTCAATTCAACCCCGGCACGATCCAAACGCTCGCCGCTCATCGTATTGAGCCAAACGATGCCCGGTTCCACCAACTGCGTCAGATCTTTATCGCCGGTCGAGATCACCACGTTCATGCCGGCGGCTAAACCTTGTTTGGCCAGCGTACCGATCACGTCATCGGCCTCCACCCCCGGCTCGCGCAGAATCGGCACGCCCATCGCCTCGACGATTTTCAGTAGCGGCTCGATCTGCAAACGCAGGTCTTCGGGCATCGCCGGTCGATTGGCCTTGTACTGGGTGTCCAAATGGTCGCGGAAGGTCGGTCCAGACGCATCGAATACAAAGGCGAGGTATTCGGGTTTCTCGCTCAACACTTTGCGGATCATATTGACCACGCCAAACAGCGCACCAGTCGGCTCACCAGCGGAATTGCTCAGCGGCGGTAGGGCATGAAAGGCTCGGTACAAAAAGCTGGAGCCGTCGATCAAATAGAGCGTAGACATGGCAAGGGCGCGCTGGGAGCAGGCGCTAAGACTAACGCGAGCACTGCACGCTTGCCCGGCGATTAACTTTCCCAATCCTTCAGGTTGTAGGCGTCCAGAATTTGCTTGAGCTTGCCGGATTTACGCAGCTCCGCGATGCCTTGGTCGAACATATCCGCGTAGGTGCGACCACGGGGATGGGCCGGTGTGCAGGCGATATACACCGGCTCCACTTCACCGGCTTGGCCGAGCGAAATGATGCGTGCCGGGTCCATTTGCGCTTGTTCAACGGCATAGGCCAGCACGCTTTGGTCTTCCACAAATGCGACGATGCGCTTGCCAATCAGGCGCGCCATCAAACGCACGATGCCACGGCCAACAGCGGGCACCACTTCAATACGTGCGGTGTCGCCCGCATGCTGCTCAATGTAGGCGTCGAGTTCGTCGCCGTAGCTATATTCCTCAATCACGCCAATGCGCACGTCAGCAAGGCTGGCCGGCCCGGTATAGCGCCAAGTGGTTTCAGCTAGGCCCCAGAACAGGTTTCCCGATGGGCCCCAGCCGCCAGCCGGGAATTCGAAGCCTTCGGCGTCCGATTTGTACGCGCCGACCACACAATCGGCTGATCCGGCGCGCACCAGTTCCAGTGCATTGGCCCACGGCAGGGTGCGGTATTCGATGGTGTGGCCGTTTGCTTTGGCGATGGCTTGCGCCATTTCCACCATGTACCCCGCCGGACGCATGTCTGATCCACCACTGTAGGGTAGCCAGGGATCGGCGCGGATTCGGATTTCATCGGCAAAAACCGCGCTACTCAGCAGCAGGCCCACGGTAAGCATGACGCTATTCACCCATCGATCTGACATGGCACCACCCTTGTCTACCGCCGAATGTGCGTTTGAGCATACCCCGAGACGCGCGCTGCGGGCGCGTTTGTCTTTGACGAGCGAGGCGTGACTTTCGGCCGTCTTGCACCGGTTACAAGTGCCGCGATAGTATTTCTATACAAAACGTTCTGTATAGAAATGCGATGACCAGACCACCAAAAGCACGCTGTAGAGTGCTTGACGCCGCTGAACGGATTGTCAAAGACCGCGGCGCCGCCAATTTGACTTATGAAGAACTGGTGCAGGAAAGCGGCGTTTCGCGCGGCGGTATTACCTACCATTTTGCGACCAAGGATGATTTGCTGCGTGCGCTGATTGAGCGCGATTTGGCCCAGGGTCGCGATGAGGAAGCGCGGCAGCGCAGCGAGTTTTCCGACCAACCAGGCGCCGAGTTAATCGCACAGATGCGCATCTGGAGCACGCCAGACAGCCATCGACGGCGCTTTGTAGCGGGCATGTTAAGCGCCGTGGCGCACGATCCCAGCTTGCTTGATCCGATCCGCCGTCACCATGCGGCCGAATGCGCTCTGCGCACTTGGGACGATCGCGAAATTTTGCGGTCGATTTTGCGCCTCGCTGCCGAGGGTCTGTTTTGGAGCGAGTTTTTTGGTTGCAACGCAGTGCCAGCTGAACAGCGCGAGCGCGTGTTGCTGCGCATGGAAGAACTCGCCCGCGAGTGGTCGCAGCCGCTGTGACTTTTTTCCCCATCCACCAACCCTTTTTTTCAACACCACTGCAACCCAAGGCCCTAGCAGCCCTAGCAGCCTGTCGGACTTTCCTCGCGAGTGCGCCGGAAGTCCTTTCGGCGATCATTACCCATACTCGAATTGATTTTGAAGGCTATGGCTTTACTTTCCAGTCTGCGCTATGCCAAAAGGCCGTCCGGCCCTGCGGGTTGCGCGTCGCAACGGCGTCTGCGCCGCGACCCCAACGGAAGAGCCATTGGCTGCGCGCCGCGCCTTGCATCCGCTTAAGCCACACAACGCATCTCACGCTGAAATTCCGACAGGCTGCTAGACATGGACAAACTTTCAAACATGATGCGCAAACTGGCCGCCGTATCGATCACCCTGTTGCTCGCTGCCTGTGGTGGCGGCGGTGACGAGGCACCACCGGCGGCGATGCAAATGCCGCCCACGGAGGTCAATGTTGCGCAGGTGATCAGCAAGGAGGTCACCGAGATGGACGAGTTCAACGGCCGCTTCACCGCCGTGCAATCAGTGGACATTCGCCCACGGGTATCCGGTTACATCACCCGTATCGCGTTTATCGAGGGCGCTGAGGTCAAAAAGGGCGATCTGTTGATCGAGATCGACGATCGCGAGTATCGCGCCGCATTGACGCGCACCGAGTCGGAAGTGAATCGCGCAAAAACCCGCGTCAGCAAAGCCCAGCGCGATGTCGAGCGCGGCCGCAAATTGCTCGAAGCCAAAGCCATGTCGGGTGAAGAATGGGATCAAAAGTCCGCCGAACTGGACCAGGCCAAGGCCGACGTAGCCGCGATGCAGGCTGCCGCGCTGCAAAGTCGGCTGAGTGTGGATTTCAGCCGCGTGGTGGCGCCGATCGACGGTCGCGTCGGTGCAGCGCTGATTACCGTCGGCAATTTGGTCGATCCGAGCGCGGTATTGACCAATATGGTGTCGCTGGATCCCATTTACGTGGTTTTTGAGGGCGATGAGCGCACATTTTTGCGCTATCAGGATTTGATCCGCGCGGGCGATCGGCCCAGCGCGCGCAATGGCGGCAATCCGGTGCGCGTCGGGCTCACCAACGAAAGCGGTTTCCCGCACGAAGGCGTGCTCGATTTTGTCGATAACCAGCTTGATCCGGCCAGCGGCACGATTCGCGTGCGCGCCAAACTCAGCAACGCCGATCGTCGTTTTACGCCGGGCTTGTTTGCGCGCGTGCAATTGGTCGGCAGTGCGGTGCATCCGGCGCTGTTGATTCACGATCAAGCGGTGTTAACTGATCAAGATCGCAAGTATGTGTATGTGGTCGGTGAGGGTAATACGGCGCTGCGCAAAGAGGTGCTGCTGGGCGCCAGTGTGGATGGTCTGCGCATCGTCACATCCGGCCTGGAAAGTACCGATCGCGTGGTGGTCAACGGCATGCGCAAGATTTTCTTCCCGGGTGCGCCGCTGGCACCGGTCGCGGTGCCGATGAATGCACCCAACACCATCGTGCAAGCGCCCAGCGCTCCAGCCGCTGATCCGACGCAAGGCTAATTCCTATGGCTCACGCGGATATCTCGAGAGTTTTTGTCGATCGACCGATCCTGGCGGCGGTGTTATCGCTGCTGGTGTTCATTGCCGGTGCGATCGCGATCCCCAATTTGCCGATCAGCGAGTACCCGGATGTGGTGCCGCCCTCGGTGCAAGTGACTGCCATTTACCCCGGCGCCAACCCAAAAACCATCGCCGACACGGTTGCCGCGCCGATTGAAGAAGCGGTCAACGGCGTGGAAGGCATGATTTACATGAAGTCGACCGCCGGCTCGGACGGCACCATGTTGCTGACGGTGACCTTCAAAGGCGGCACCGATATCGATTTAGCGGCGATGCAAGTGCAAAACCGCGTGGCGCAGGCCATTCCGCGCTTGCCAGAAAGCGTGCGCCAGCTGGGAGTCACCACGGTCAAAAGTTCGCCGAACCTGACCATGGTGGTGCACCTAATTTCGCCAGACAAACGCTACGACGGCTTGTATCTGTCGAATTTCGCCAATCTGCGGGTGCGCGATGAATTGGCGCGTATAGACGGCGTGGGTCAGGCGCTGGCCTTTGGCGCAGGCAATTATTCGATGCGCGTTTGGATCGATCCGGACAAAGCTGCCGCGCGCGCGCTGACCGCCGGTGACATCGTTGGCGCCATTCGCGAGCAAAATCTGGAGGTCTCGGCCGGCACCATTGGTGGTCCGCCGCAGCCCAAGGGCAGCGCGCTGCAGTTTTCCATCAATGCACAAGGCCGCCTGTCGACAGCGGAAGAATTCGGCGCAATCGTGCTGAAGGCCGGCACGGACGGCCAGTTGACCCGCCTTCAAGACGTCGCGCGCGTCGAGCTTGGCTCCAATAGTTATACGATCAATTCGCTATTGGACAACCAGGAAGCCGCGGCGATTGTTATTTTCGAGGCGCCGGGCGCCAATACCGTCGAGTTATCCGACGCGGTGCGCGCCAAGATGGCCGAGTTGAAAAAGACCTTCCCAGCCGGTGTCGATTGGACGGTGGCTTACGATCCCACTGTCTTTGTGCGCGAATCGATTCGCTCGGTGATCACCACTTTGCTGGAAGCCGTCGCGCTGGTGGTGTTGGTGGTCGTGGTGTTTTTGCAAACCTGGCGCGCGTCGATCATTCCGCTACTGGCGGTGCCGGTGTCGATCATCGGCACCTTTGCGGTGCTGTGGATGCTGGGTTTTTCGATCAACGTGCTGACGTTGTTTGGCCTGGTGCTGGCGATTGGCATCGTGGTGGATGACGCGATCGTCGTGGTCGAAAACGTCGAACGCCACATTGAAGAAGGCATGCGGCCACGCGAGGCCGCGCACAAAGCCATGCAAGAAGTGTCCGGACCGATCGTCGCGATTTCCTTGGTATTGGCCAGCGTCTTTGTGCCGCTGGCGTTCATCGGTGGCGTCACCGGTGAGTTCTATCGACAGTTCGCGGTCACCATTGCGGCCTCGGTGTTGATTTCCGCGTTCAACTCGTTGACCTTATCGCCAGCCTTGGCGGCGGTGTTGTTACAACCGCGCGGCGCACGCAAAGATCGGCTGGGCCGCGTGATCGAAAGCCTGTTCGGGCGGTTTTTTAACTGGTTCAACGCTCGCTTCAAGCGCGCCAGTGGCGCTTATTCAGGCCGCATTGGACGTACCATCGCGCGTGCTCCGCGGTTGTTGGCGGTCTACGCGGTGCTAATCGGGGTCACCGTCTATGGCTTCACCCAAGTGCCAGCCGGTTTTATCCCCACGCAGGACAAGCAGTATTTGTTTGCCGCGCTGCAATTGCCGGAAGGAGCGACGCTGGAACGCACTGAAGCGGCCGTGCGGCGCATGGGCGAGATGGCGCTGGCCACGCCGGGCGTTGCCAACGTGGTGCAGTTTCCGGGCCTGAACGCGGTGCATTTTGTGAATACCAGCAATGCGGGCCTGATGTTTGTGGGCATCACGCCACCGGCCACGCGCGCGATCAGCGCGGCGGAAATTGCCGGTATGTTGAACGGCAAGTTCAGCACCATCCAGGATGGTCTGGCCTTTGCGTTGTTGCCACCACCGGTGCTGGGTTTAGGTAACGCCGCCGGCGTAGAGACCTACGTGCAAGATCGCAGCGCCGCCGGCTACGGAGAATTGAATAACCAAGTGCAGGCTTTTTCCGCTGCACTGCAGGGCACGCCGGGCTTTGACCCGTACGCGGTATTTAGTTCCTTCCAGGCCAATGTGCCGCAGTTAGATGCCATTGTTGATCGCAACAAGGCCAAAGAATTGGGCTTGGCGCTGACCGAGATCTACACGGCTTTGCAGGTCTATTTGGGATCAGCCTACGTCAACGACTTCAACCTGTTTGGCCGCACCTATAGCGTTTACGCACAAGCCGATGCCGCCTTCCGTGACGAAGTGGCCGATATCGCCCGCATTAAAGTGCGCAATGCGGCCGGCCAAATGGTGCCAATTGGCAGCGTGGTAGAAATTAAGCCGAGTTTTGGCCCCGATCCAGTCGTGCGTTACAACGGTTATCCGGCGGCTGATCTGCAGGCTGGCATCAATCCGGCGCTGATGTCCTCGCAACAAGCGATCAGCAAAATACAGGCGATGGCCACCCAGCTTTTGCCGCAAGGCATGCAGATCGAATGGACCGGTTTGACCTATCAAGAAGTCACCCAAAGTTCGATGGCCCTATTGGTATTCCCGTTATGCGTGTTGTTGGTCTACATGGTGTTGGCCGCGCTGTACGAGAGCTGGACTTTGCCACTCGCGGTGATTTTGATCGTGCCATTGTGTTTGCTGAGCGCAATCGGCGGTATCTGGCTGCTCAATTTCATCAATGGTGCTTGGTTTGGAATGTCGATAGGCATGGGTTGGATCCCACCACCGCCGATGAGCGTGCCGCCAACGTTTATCGATAACAACATCTTCACGCAGATCGGCTTGGTGGTGTTGATGGGTCTGGCCTGCAAAAACGCGATCCTGATTGTCGAGTTTGCCCGCGATCTTGAAGAAGCCGGCATGGGCATCGTCGATGCCGCCATTGAAGCCTGCCGCCTGCGCTTGCGCCCGATTCTGATGACCAGCTTCGCTTTCATCATGGGCGTATTGCCGTTGGTGTTCGCGTCCGGCGCCGGCGCTGAAGTTCGTCACGTGATGGGCGTTACCGTGTTCGCCGGCATGCTCGGCGTGACCTTCTTCGGCTTGTTTTTTACTCCGGTGTTCTACGTGGTGTTAAGAAAATGGGCAGTGCGCCGCGATGCTCGGCACGCTCTGGTGGAGGTGGCACATGGATAAGATGACCGGGCGCGCAGGTAAGCTCACCCTTGCGGCTTGCATCGCGTTTGCCCTCGCCGCTTGCAATGTCGGGCCCGAGTTTGTGCGGCCCAGTTCGGATCTAGCGCCGCGTTTTGATCAGGCGCAAGGCACGGCTTATCCGCAAACGCCGGTGAGCAGCGTGTGGGCGGCGTTTCAAGAGCCAGAGCTGGATGCGCTGATTGAGCGTGCGTTGGCGGCCAATACCACGCTGGCGCAGGCGCTAGCGCGGTTGGATGAGACGCGTTCTCTGGCCGGCTTGAGTTTCTACAGCTTGTTCCCAACCACCCACACGCTTGCCGACGCCGAGCGCAGTAGTCCGTCCGGCGATGACCCGTTCATTCCATCCGATCAGGGCCGCACCGACACCTATCGGGCGGGTTTTGATCTGACCTGGGAAATCGATCTGTTTGGCTCGCTGCGTCGGCAGAGCGAGGCGATCTATCGAGAGGTGGATCGCTACGCGGCGGCGCTGCAAGCGACGCGCTTATCGATCATTGCCGAAACCGCGCAGGCCTACTTCGCGCTGCGTGGCACGCAGGCGCGCTTGGCACTGCAACAGCGCAATCTGGCAAACCTTGCAGAGAATCTCGATATTCTGCGCAAACAACTGGATGCTGGCCGTGGCACCGAGCTGGATGTCGCACGTTCCAACGCGCTGGGATTATCGGTGGCCGCGCAACTGCCACAGACGCAGGCCGACGTGGTGCGTCAAGAACAACGTTTGGCGGTGCTAACCGCGCTACCGATCGAAAAACTGCGTGCGCAATTGGCGCCTTTCAAGGCGCTACCCGCGTTACCGGCGCTGGTAACGGTCGGCACGCCCGAACAATGGCTGGCGCGTCGGCCCGATGTGCGCGAGGCCGAACATCGATTGGCCGCGGAAGTGTCGCGCATTGGCGTTGAAACGGCGGAGTTTTTTCCCAAGCTGACGCTGTTGGGCAGTTTTGGTGCAACCGCCCAGCGCGCGCCCGATTTGCTCGATGATGCTGCGCAGCGTTGGCAGTTTGGGCCATCGTTGACCTGGAGCCTGCTGGATTTTGGCCGCATTAAACAACGCGTGCTGGCGCAGCGCGCACGCGCCGATGGCGCCATCGCCGCCTACCAGGAAACCATACTGCGTGCCCTGGAGGAAACCGAAAACGCCATGGCGGCGTATCGCGCGAGTAACGAATCAGCCGCGGCGCTCAGCATGGCGGTCAGCGAATCCCGCAAAGCGCTGGACTTGGCGAAGCTACGTTTTGATGCCGGCGCCAGCGATTTTCTAGCCGTGCTCGACGCCGAACGCTCGCTGTTAGACTTCGAAGATCGCCTCGCCGAAACCAGTACACAGCGCGCCACTCACTTGGCCGCACTCTACAAAGCACTGGCTGGAGATTTCGCCCGCTAAACGGCGCCCGCTCTGAAAAACAACGCCGCGACCAACCACCTGCGGCAAAACCCCACAACCTAGGTCTTTCACTGATGTTCAGAGCGTTTCTTTGCTGTGCGATGTTGTTTGCCACCCGCTTGGCAGTGGCTTCCACCTACGATTTGACTTGGCATCTGGCCTTTGATGTGAAATCCAAGTCGGCACTGGGCTCATTGGAATTGGGTAAGGGCAGCGAGCGAGTGCGCACGCTCAACTTTGCTTTTCCGGCTAGCTATTCGGCCGTCAGCGGTGACGGCAAACTAGAACGCAAAGGGCAACGCGTGTTGTGGACACCGCCGGCAGCGGGTGGCTCGATTCGCTGGCGGGTACGTGTGGAGGAGCGTCGCGACAACGGTACTTATCGCAGTTACTTCCCAGGCGAATGGGCGCTGTTTCGCGGCGATCACGTGTTTCCCAGCGTCCGCGTGCGTGCAAAGAAGGGTGCGCAGTCACGCGCCCGACTCAAGTTTACCCTCCCCCAAGGCTGGAATTCGGATACCGCCTATTTAGCTGGGCCGGATGGCAGCTTCCTTGTGGAGGATGCTGATCGGCGCTTCGACCGACCAGTCGGCTGGATGTTGGTCGGCGATTTGGGCAAGCGTCGCGAGGTGATCGCCGGCACGGAAATCGCGCTCAGCGCGCCCAAAGACGAAGGCATGCGCCGCATGGACATGCTGGCCTTTTTGAACTATTCGCTGCCGACGATGAAT
>Ga0163149_10005391_pt1 | contig 13524 bp, 12 predicted proteins | sample OliLakLV19MP5G1_FD_148604 | JGI IMG/M metagenome (GOLD analysis project Ga0163149, IMG submission 148604) | Freshwater microbial mat bacterial communities from Lake Vanda, McMurdo Dry Valleys, Antarctica - Oligotrophic Lake LV.19.MP5.G1 | ecosystem: Environmental > Aquatic > Freshwater > Lake >...
TGGTTCGCAATTTAGGAGTTATCGGAGCGCCGAGCACCGCAGTGCACCGCACCACGACGCCGCAGTTGCCGATGGGATACTCGTTTGTAACTTCTGTGATTTCAGCATCGGGGAGCACTACCGGCGTGTTAGTTTGCACCACGAATCCCAGCACTTTGTGCCAGCGCGGTGACATCGTAAGAATTAGAAGCGGGACGATGGCGCAGGGACTTTTGCAATGGGGCTCGGTGGCGTCAGTTTCTGCGAGTACGATAACCCTCGACACGCAAACACCGCTAAGCGTCGCGATTCCGGCAAACTTAAATATCGGTATTTATCGCCCCTCTTTTATTGCGGTAGACTCCGCAGCCTCGCTAAACGTGAATGTCGCCAACACCACTATCCCCGTTTCTCTCGGCACCGGTAACAAATTAAATTATGAGGCGGGGAATATCGCTTTCGGTTCAATCACCGGAACGCTAACCACGTTTCACGCAGTTTCAAACAAAAGTTATTGGGTGCGCGTAACGAACGCGACGGACCAGCCTTTAATTTACTCGATAGATAACGGCGTCACAAATGACGTTTTGACAATTTCCCAGTCGATGCAGTTCGACATGAGCCTTTTAGGTGGGTATCTAGACTCCGGTAGTGAAATACAAATCGCGCACGAGGGTGTTGCTCCGACAACCGGTAACGCATACGTATTTTTGGCTTATTTTTAGTAATGATGAATAAAACTAACTACAGTAACGGCTGCCCTCCTTGCTCATCTAGCGAAAAGATTGACGAGATCCACGACCGTGTTTGCGACATAGACAAAACGCTACAAGGGTTAGTGAAAGATTTAATCGACGAGGTGCGAGCGTTAAACCGCTCACTGATAAAAGCCGCGTTATACGTAGTGATAGGGCTTGCAATAGTCTGGACTATTGATCATTTTGGGATTGATAAAGCAGGCGATTTTATTAATAAAGTTACAGCAGAGGGGAAAAGCAAATGAGTGGGGAAAGCAGCGGCGGCGGTTGGTTATCGGCTATAGCGCCTTCGCTTATTACTGCGGGAACGACCCTACTTGGAAATTACTTCAACCAGGGTGCGGAAAAAGACCAGGCGGAGGATCTTTCAGAAGCTCGCAAAGAGGAACTAATTCTCCAGTACAAGTTAGCAGCCTTGAAGCAACAGTATAGCGGTGGCGGTGGAGGCGGTGGCGGTGGTGGCGGCCCAGACCGGACGGCACAGCTTTTAAATGCTTATCAAAATTACATAGCTAGTAATCGAGCCGCTAAGGACAGGCAGTCTATGGCGTTTCAGGAACTAGGGCGAGCCGCGACAGCTCCGTTGTTAAAATAATGGCAAAGAAGAAACCACAACAGCAGCAGCAGCAGCCGCAATCTTCCTCCTCTGGGGGGGCGTTACTAACGCCTGTGCTCTCTCAAGGAATGTCGTCGTTGGGCGAATATCTTTACGATAGCGCGGGAAGTGCCATTGGCTCAGCGGCTCCGCAAGTTGCATCGACCGTAGCTCAAACAGCTCCCGTCGCGGCGGAAGGGTTAGGTCTGGGAGCGGCGAGTGCTCCTTACGGATTCCTAACGGATGGGGCGGGGACTGCTATTGGGACGGCGGCTGATGCTACTGCGGCTGGAACTGTTGGCGCGGAAAGTTTTCTTGGTTCGGCGGCTCCGTGGCTTGGAGCGGCGGGGGCTGTTTACGGCGCTTATAACTACGCTAAGGACTTCGGAGAACACACGGCACTTTCTGGTGCCCTAGCTGGAGCGACTACGGGCGCTGGAATCGGAACAATGATTCTTCCTGGTGTGGGAACTCTGGTTGGCGCTGGAATCGGGGGCGCGGTTGGTGCGGCTGGTTCTGCCTTTAAAAAGTCTGGAAAAGACAAGGACCAAAAAGGAAGAGACGCGGTTCGTTCTGGCTTGAAGAAGGCGGGTATCGTTGATGAGAACTATAATATTACGACAGCTCAAGGCGGCCAATTTAATATAGGTAAGGACGGAAAGGATAAGCTTTACAACTTTGATCCTAATTCTACTGCTTACACTACTCAGACTTCCGGGTATGCGATTCCTCTTTCCTATCTTGCTGGTGGCGGAGATCAGAAGCTTGCCGATGATTTTGCGGGTTACTTTACTAACGCGGCTCTTTCGGACGCGACCGATGGCGCTACCGCTAAGGCTAACGTCCGTGGGATTGCCAACAAGTTCGGCGAGGTTAATGCGATTAAGCAGCAGCTTACCCAACTTAGGGATGACGGGAGACTGGATCAGGGAAAGTATGACGCGGCGCTGAATGGCATTGATAGTCTGTTTGATATTAACGCCTATGCGAAATCACAGCCTGGTGGTGGAGGTGGGCAGCGAAATCAATCGCCTAAGAAAGTTGTGGTAGTTCAACCAGAGCCTCAAATGCCAATGGCTCCGGTGTTTACTCCAGCGTCAACTTCTTACACTCCTAGCGTCATGCCAGGGGCGACTTCAGCCACAGCTTTTGGTGGGCGGAATAGCTACTCAGATTTACTTGAAGATATGAAGCGAAGAACGACCGTTGGAAGAACATATTAGGAGAACGTAATAATGGATTATCTGGATACGCACAAAGACAAAGACAAGGATAAGGATAAGGACAAGGACACAAAGAAATGTCCTGCTTGTGGTGGGCTTTATCCTCAAGGTCAGGATTCCGAAAGCGAGAGGAACGGCGGTCCAAAGACTAGCGAAGGTAAGCCGATGCAGTCGGATGCTGAAGGTAACGGGTTCGGTGAGAAGCAGATGCGGAAAAAAGGCTACGCTAAGATGCTTGCTAAGAAAATGAACGAGGACTAATGCGTAACGTAAGCCAACTATTGATTATGGTTCGGACTCTTTCAAAGAATCTGAATTATAATCAAAATGGCACCGAAGGGATTGTCGATGAGCAGTTTATTCAAGCGTTTAATGACGCTCAAGACTACTTACAAGCCGCGCTGAACTCCAAAAATTCGGCAAACGCAATGTTTGAAGCTCAGACGATTATTCCTTTAGTAGCGAACCAGGAAGCGTATACAATTCCTGGGAGACTGTTTTTTAATAAAGAAGTTTCCTCAGTTGAGTTTAGCATTGATAGCCAAGCGACTAATTACATCCCCTTAGACAAGCGAGCCTTGATAAATCGGAACACGTCTTCGGGTAATTGGTATAACGGTTATTATGTTAGAAATGGGCAGATAAATCTAACGCCGGTTCCTGCTACTGCGACAGGTTCTTTACGAATTACTTACGAGAAGAAGTTGGACAACTTGGACAGGAACCGGGGAACTATTCTTGCAGTCACGGGGTTAACTGCGACTGGATTTACTTCATTTACTATCACAACTCCCGACGAAGTTTCTAATCCGAATTTTACTAGTATTGATTATATTTGTGTCTCTGACGTTGATGGCAATCCTAAGTGCCAAAATATTCCTATCGGATCTTACGTTAGTGGAACAGACACGTTAACGCCGAGGGCTGGCTATGTTTTTCAAACAGGAGAAACGATTGCCGCTGGTAATGTTATTACTTTCGGTAGATACACTTCGCCGGTAAGTAAGTTATTCGATGAGTGCGAGCCGTTTTTAATTCACTACGCCAATGAAGCCATCCTTCATTCTGATAGCAGTGAAGATGTTATTAAAGAAAGTTCGATATTGAATCGGATACTTGATGGACTTCTGACAGTGACCGCACAGCAGACTGCGGAACTACAAATGGTTCCCCAACGTCTTTATAGCGAGTGGTGGTAATGGCGAGGAAGGTAATAAAAAAGTATTTCGAGGATTTTAAGGGATTAGATTTACGATCTTCAAACCTTACTCGTCCTGAGAATTTCGCCTCAGTCATGGAGAATTATGAGATTCGCCGTGATTTTGCGATAGAGTCTCGGAAGGGCGTTAAACTATTAGGACAAGTTTACTCTGTGCCCGATGGGGCGGGAGGCCCCCCCTTTGAAGAGGTTTCTTGTCCAAGGAGAGGGATTCATAGCTACATATACAGCTATGTAGATCCGAGAGTGACTACGAGTGGAGGCTCTGTGAAGGAGGAGCTTCTGGGGTTCTCCGACTCTTTGTATAAACTTGTTCCTGGAAAAATGACAGTCGCCTATACATCTGTTGGCGTTGCGAAGTTCTCGTTTATCCCTACGGCGGCTGGTTGGATTGCCGATTTGCAAATTAACGGGGTTTCGGAATCGGGGTTTCCGCTAAACTGCGGGGTTCCAGGGCCTTCTTCGGTGACGCTAGAGGCTGTTCGAGCGGCCATTGCTGCGCGGCCTAACTTTACCGCTACCTTAACTCCATGGGCGAGGGTTAACGGGAACCAGGCTGCTGTAGGAACAATGGGTCTTCCGATTACGGTTTTTGCAGGGCATACGATTACAGTTTCAACTTCGGCTCCAACCAGAGTCGAGCTAAAAAACGTAACTACCGGGCTTCGGATTTGCCGAGACGTAATTGCTCAAACAGCAACTAGTGTAACTTTGAGACAAGCCCATAACGGTGGAACGATTGCCGTTAATAACAATGAGATTATTGGAGTAGGATTGTACCCTGCGCCGATTCTGCCAATCGTTAGTAGCGGAACCTTTAACGATGTGTTGTCAGCCGTTCCCGTTGATTATAATTTCGAGTATTGGGAGAAAGTCCATTGCCCTCACCATTTGGGGGATCAGAAGATTGCTGATAATTCGGACATTAGTTTCGCTTCTCAAAAAAATACAGTTTTCGTTAACAATTCTAACTGTTGTTATATGCTTCCGTTTTTAGGGGAGACTGTTACCGTTAGTTCAGGAATCGCCTTGCCGCCTAGATTGAATGATTTTGCCTTTTCTCTTCGCGTGGCTTCTAATCTTTTAAAGTATGATGGGTTTGAAGTTTACGGGGCGGATCTTCCGCCGGGGAGAATTACCAGTGCCGCAGCGACCGCGGGATCTGGTCTGTCGATTGGTAAATATAAGTATTTAGTTACCTATCAGCAGATTGATGGTCGTGGAAATATTTCAGAAAGCGCCGATTTTCGGGGGCTGTACAGTCAGGTTCTCCGAAAATTTGTTAATCAAGAGACTGTAGTAACAACTACGGCGGGGGACCAGGCGGTAGACATTACCGTGCCAACCATGCAGGCGACTAGTTTGTCTAAAGGGCTCACTCGTAACTACAACCATGGGAAAACGGATATCCTAGGATTCACACAAGTTTACGGGGCTGGTGTGGCTTCGCTGACGGTGGCGAGCGCTAGCGGTGAACACTCTTTAAGGGTGGGGAATCTCGCTAGTTGGACTAATGAGGTTACCGGAAATATTCAAAGAGAATTTATTACAGCTATCAGCAGTACGTCAATCACCTTCACCGCAAGCGAGTTTGGCTCTATAAAGCCGGGGAACTTTGTTAGTAATGGACTTACGGTTAGAATCTATCGAACTAAGGTTGGGGGAAATGTTTATTACTTAGTAAAGGAAGTGGCTCACGCAAGCGGGGTAGATCTTACACAATCCATTACCGACGTTACTCCAGATGCCAGTTTAGTTGAGCAATATATAGATCCAGATCCGTATTATCGCGACAATCCTCCTGTGCTTTCCTGGCTAACGTCACACCAGGGACTACTAGTCGGGACGGGAGATCCTTTTAGTCCTCAATCGGTGTATTGGAGTAATCCCGAAGATCCTTCAGGTTGGAGTGTTGCCAATAATCAGCTTGATGTCGCCACCTTCGATGAGGGCCCAATCACTTGTTGCGCCTCCGACAAGGAGAACATGCTCGCGGTGTTTTCTCCTACTGGCTACTATAATGTCATTGGTAGTCTTGCGGATTTGTCTCTTTCTATTGATAACGTGGCTCAGGGGGACGTTGGCTGCAACAGTCCCCATACTCTCAAGAAGATTCGAGAGTCTTTAATTTATCTTTCGCAGAAAGGATTTCGGGTCATAAGTGGTGGATCGCTAACCAATTTCGAGGATAGGCTTGTTAGCCGCTTCAATAATCAAGTCTATACCCAGGTCACTGGCGGAACGATTAATGCTTATGACGTAAATAAGTATTACTTTCCAAGGGCGATAGCTGTTGTTGATACGGAAAAGCAGCAATATGTTTGTTTTATTCCAAAAGAAACAACCGTCGCGTCTTTTAAGAATGTCGCTATCGGCTCAATAACTGTTTACGATTTCGCAAACGATGTTTGGTTTGATAGAAGTTACTCCCATGCGTTTGCCGCTGGCGGAATGGCGATTTACAAAAATAACTTTATTTTTTGCAATGCTAACCTTCTTGGGAGTCCCGCGTGTTGGCAGAGGAACCTAACCGATACTATTTATGACTTCTGTGATAGCACCTCCGCTATTGTGAAAACATTTCGCCCACAGTGGGACTCGATGGACGAGCCCTCGGTTGATTACGTGGCTTTAGATTTAGCTGTTTATTCATTTACCCGAACGGCGACGAATGGTTTTACTCTTACGGTAAAAACTTATCGCAACTATCAAACATCTGTAGCCGACACCAACTTAATAATGCCGTTTGGCGTCAATGATATCGAACTAGTTAGGAAGCTTGCCAATAACAAAGCAAGAGCTTTGCAGTTAGAGTTTAGTAATGCGGTGCTTTACGAGAATCCGGTCATTACCGGCTATGAATATATAGCAGCTCTCTCCTACGCTAAGGACAGGTTAGTGCGATGACATTACGCTTTGCTTTCCCCGTCTTTGCTGAAGCTAGGAAAACTCTTCTGGCGTGGGCTCCCTTTATGCGGAGAGTGGGTAATCCGGCTTTATATATTGGGGCTGAGTACGTATTCCAGGATTGGGATCCGACCCTATCGGCTGGAACGATGACGTTAGCCGATGTGCAAATTTTCATTGCTCGCTACGTCCAAGTTGGTAAAATGGTGCATATTTCTTTCTATGCAACATTCACGACGGGGGGGGTAGCTACGAATACCGTTTTCTTTACCGTTCCTAAGTCGGCGAGGGCACAATCGCCTGGGGTAGATGGACAGTACGCTATTGTTCAGATTACGCAGGCGGCAGGCCCGGAACTAGGAACTTTAAAAATAGCAGCCGGTTCCGACATTGTGACGGGGTTTCGTCCTGGTGGTGTTAACTGGACGTTAGGGGCGAATAGATTAATCGTAGGAAACTTCTTTTATGAGGCAAACTAATGAGACAGAATAAAATGGGGGAATATAAACCCCGTCACGAAAATGCTTTCAAGAAGCAGAATGAAGCTAATATAGATGCAAGCTTAGAGCCGGAGGGGATGCCTCCAGCGGGTAAGGTTCAGCAGGACGCCCCTTGGCGAAATCATATGACTCGGCAGCAAGGACCAGGTTCCGGTGGCGGCATTATCGAAGTGGCCAGGAATCGAGCCCAGGCTGGATACGAAAGAATGAACCCACAAAGGCCCCCAATGGCGGCTCAGGGGCAAATTCCTCAAGCGTTAACCGATTCAGCTACTCCTATTATTATTCCGGCCATGGCTCCTCAGATGGCTCCTGTTATGGCTCCTCAGATGGCTCCTGTTATGGCTCCTCAAATGGATCCTCAGATGGGTGGGCTTGCTGGCATGGCGCAGGGCATGTTTCCCCAGTCGGCGAATGATGTCCGGCAGCAAATCATGGGCTTGCCGGCAGACCTAGCAGGGATTCAAATGGCTCCGATGTCGATGGTTAGAAGTGCCCGTAGGCGAAGAGGTCCAGCTTTCTAATGGCATTAGGTAAGTGGACTAGGGTTGGTGTTGGCAAGTGGAAAGATCCGGTTTCCGGGAAGACGTGGAACTCGGACGTAGATCCGACTAAGTTCGGTGGCATCCCGCAGTGGAAAGGGAAGCCAAACGCTAGCTATCAAGCAGCTCCAGCAGCGGCAGGAGCAGCAGCTCCAGGAGCGGCTACGACTCCAGCGGCTACTCAAACTCCGGCAGAGGCTCAGACAGCAGCAGAAAATACATCCATTGGTAATCTTCTAGGGCCGAATACCGAAGGAGCTACGGCTCTATCAAATAGGTTTTTCGCTGAGGGCTCTTTGGGGCGCATGGATTACATGGGCGCAGAACAGAGGGGAGTCTCTGATCGCTATAAGAATGTTGCCGATCAATACGCTAGTGGCGCACCGAGCGCCGATGTTCAGGACATCATCGGTCGCTATAAATCTGGGCTCGAAGGTTACAGCTCCCAGGAGCTTACTGGTATGCGAGAACAGGCCATGCGCGGTGTCGACTCTCAATACGCGACAAGTTCCCGTAGGGCGTCAATGGCTCGCGCCGCTAATGGAGTCCGTGGTCCGGCAGCAATGGCTCAACAGTCTCAAATGGACCGGGAGCGAATCAACGCTCAAAGTAATATGGAGCAAGACTTGTTCGTTAAGAACGCCGACGAAAAACAGCGCAGGCTTGGGAATTACACAAACGTAGTCGGGAACGCCGAGAATCTCGCTTATCAACGGCGGAACGAATCACTTGGAAATTATGGGAACTCACTTGCGGCTACTCGGTCGGATGATGTCGCAACTAAAGGCTATAACGATCAGAAGCTTGCCGATGAAAAAGCCGGTTCTTACGGAACCTATTTCGGCGCATTGAACGTAGGGTTACAGAATCAAGGCCAGGCTCAAGATTTCGCTTTAAATAACGAATATCTACAGCTTGCTAAAAAGCAGTACGGGAAGACCCGAGGATCTAAGAACAACAAGGGTTCCTCTACGGCTCCCGCTGGACCTAGCCTTCTCGATCAACAAATTGCACTAATTAGCGGTAAGAAATAGTCATGTCGAATTGGTGGGATGACGTAACAGATTCTTTAGGTTCTCTCTTCGACACCACAGAAGATGAGCCTTTAAGGAAGTCGCATCAAGCGTTACGGAACCCTACCATGGCCTCTACGGGGTATCCTGATTTTGACCGTGGAATGGCAACGGCGCTACAAGCGAATGAGCCGATTATTGAGCGTAGTAGCAAGCTGATGCAGCAGATTTACGAACCCGACCATTTAAGCACACCACAGCTCGCAGGACAGGCGCTAGCGGCGTTTCTTCCGACGTTACTAGGCCGAGCTATTGGCGGAAACCGTGGCGGCGTTACTGGAGCGCAGGCGGGGCTTGCAGCGCAGGCGGGTGTCGCTGGAGCGCAGCAACAAGCGGCGGAGTTTCAGAGAAAGTCAGCTATTGAAGAGTATCAATCCGAGAAGGTTAACTTTGATGCAAACGTCAAACAGGCTCAAGGTTTACAGACAGCAGGAACTCTTCTTAAGAGACAAGATATTCTTGGGGATCGGAACCAGGAACGAGCGCAAGAGAACATGACGTTTGCGGGTGGGATTAGCAGGGAAAACAATGAAGCCTCGGCTAGCCTGAGTAACCATTACGCAATGCTGCGGATGGACAAGCAAGAAGCGAACAGAGCCGCCAGAGATGGGGGCGGTGACCCTACGGTGGGCCTTCTTGGTAAGACGGCGCTAAAGCAGCTTGCAATAAGGGTTTACGGCGACGACCCGAAGGGGGCAGAGGTAATGGCCGCCGTGGATAACTTAGGGCCTGACACTAAGCCATCAGATCTAGAAAAGCTGGCCAGAATAATTAACCAGGAGGCTACCTTTAAAACCCAGATGATAAACGAGGAGCAGCAGGGTCATAAGATATTTCTCCAGTCTGGTCGGGCTTTAGACCTTAAGGCAGATGGAATAGATCAATTCGTCGCGGCCATGAAATCGGGAAGGGTTTTCAACGTGGGTATGGTTACTCGCGCTATTATGAATATGATGGCAATAGAGAAGAACCCATCGGACAAAGAAGCGGCTTCGATGGTTGCGGCGAGCCTTCCTTCGGACCTACGAAAATATGTAAATTATTTCTTTGGTCCAAACGCAGACCAGTTGGGTGATTCTTCAAGCATGGATCCGGCGCTGGAACAAGCCTTGATAGACATTACCCGGTTTCACATGACAAAAATCGAAAGGGATCTTGCTTTTGCGCAAAAAGACATGCGCAATATTTATTATGATGGCCATCTCGCAAAATTCGGAAAGGTGAACGCCGACCGCTATTTCGACAGCCTGGGCAAGTCCTTGTCCGAGAAACTCAACGGAGCAAAGGCAAGATTGGCTGAGGTGAGGAACCTTGGGGACGGACGGGCTGCGAGACAGGCAGAAATAGCCCAGTTGAAGGCCAAGCGAGCCGGAGGGCAACCGTAATGCCACCACTATCCCCAGAGGAAGAGGCCCTACTCCAGAGCCTAGAAGCAGAGGAGGCCCTCGCGGTTGAGGCCGAGTCGAGTTTCGGAAGTCAGTTTGTAGGCGGACTAGCGAAAGTTCCAGGTGCTATCGTTGACGGCATCTCAACCATGGCGGAAGGGGTTGTCGGATTCGGTAACCGTTATGCTAATAACATGACGCGATTTGGTCCAATTAGCGGAATGGGGAAAACCATTTTTGATCAAGCAGCCGAAACCGAACCTTCTTCCATTATTCCGATGGGCGCAGGAGCTATAGCCTCGGGCCTTGAGGTTGGTGGGGGACTACTCGGTGGTCCGGTTGGATACGCAGGAGGAGTAATCGCCGGGGCGGGAGTTCAGGTCGGCGGGGATTGGCTGAATGAAGCTCTTGGGGCTCCTCCGAGTGAGGGCTCGGCAGCTGAGCGGTTCGGTAAATATGTTGGAACGGGGGCTATTCTCGGTGGGGTAGCTCCGGCAGCTCGCCTAGGAAGTAAGGCGGTAGGGGCAGTCGGACGCGGGATCAACAGCTTCGATTCGGTCGCTCAGGAGCGCATGAACAATATCGCTCGGGCAGGCCAACCCGGAGCGGTCACCGCATCTTTCGGCTCGACCAACAACCTCGCCGACCGAATGTTAGTAGATAAAGCAATTACTCCCGGTCCTAGCGGCTTTACTCCTGAAAGCATATTCACAAAAAGCTCCCCTACTCAAAATGGTGCACTTGGTCCGCCGATCCCTGGGTTGTCGATGTTTGAGGAAGCTACGAAGGGGGTGGATGCCTCTAGTCTACATCCAGTTACCCCTCAAGTTAGCGCCGGGATAGGCGAAGCAATTGCAATGCGGGTAACTGTTAAGGAGCGCCTAATCGGGAAAGTCGATGCCGCTGTCGGTCGTCCAACTATTGACCTAAACGCTGTTTTCTCTGCGCCGGACCCCACAACTGGTCGCCCCTATATGGAGACTCTGGGGCAAGCGGTTCAAGATGGGAAAAGGTTCGTCGAAGGGACCGAGAACGCGCAAGCAATGCAGGGCGCAATAAATTCGTTAGCTGATAACCTTACACAGGAAGTTCCTGGGTTCCCAGGTGCCAGAAGCCCAAGACCATTAACCGGGGCAGAGACGCTAACTTATGTTCGTCTTCTTGACGATATTATTAAGGAGATGGACGGCTACAACCTTAAAGCTCTGGACGCTAGCGACTTGGCGAAAGCGGCGGAGATAGCAAGGGTAACTAAAGGACACAAAGCTGTCCGTAGGGCTCTCAACTCTACGCTGAACGAATATGTTGGAGGGGATGTAATTAAGTCCCTTAACGGAGAAATAAGTGCCGGTATCGTTCATAAAACGCTCCTAGACCGAACAAGCTTACGTACTCTGATCGCTGATGATCCCCTGACCCAAGCGAAGTCCGCTGGAGTTTCTGTTGGCCAGACAAGTGTTGGCGGAACCCTAGCGAACATAAAGGAGGCGATTACTCCCTGGAATGAAGCCCGTCTCCGTAGTCAAGCAAATCAAAAGCAAGTCTTGGGGTCTGGCAATCTCGCTATTCAAAGAGCAAAGACCTTAGTTCAGTATCAACGGGAGGGGATTCCTAAGATCCCAAGATCCTGGGCTCTGGCTAAGAAAGATGCAAACATGTTGGGGATAATTGCCTCAGCCGCCTTCAGGCAGGGAATTATAAACTCCCCTGAAGAGTTCCAACAAATGCCCGACGCGGTTCAGGAGTCGATTGCTCAGAACGTAGGCATGAACGATCCCGGCCTGTTTGAAAGAGCGGCGAACGGATTTATGTCTTTGTTCAATGGCCAGTTTACGAATCCGGCAGAGGAGCGAGTTCAAGCGGCTCAAATCACTAGGTCGGCGGGAAACGATGTTAGTACGCGATACAAGCTCTTAGAACCACTGTATAGAAACGGGACTCACGTTCCAACCCCAGAACAGGAAGAGTTTCCGCCGCTAGAAGAAAGCTACGAAACTCCAGCCTTTGATATGAACTCCCTAGACACAATAATGCAAGCAGGCGGTTCCGGGTTAGAACCAGAGAACGAGTCCCTGGTGCCGTCGAACCCGTCAACCTATGACACCATGTTAAGCGTTTTCAATGGTTCGCAAAACTTGATTGATCCCGAAGAGGGGGGATTCTAATAACGAAGATTCTAATAACGAAGGTGTTCGCACGATAAAGGTTTTAGCTCCTCCTCTTACTTAATCGGCTGGAGGAACGCCCAAAGGTACAACTCTGCTCAACTCCAGGCTCGTAGCCACGGATGCCGAGCTTTAAATGAGAGTCCTCTACAGTAGGCAAGTACTCCAGCCGATTAAGTTTTGTTTTTTTTGTTTTTGTTTCTGGCGAACACCTTCGCCCTACCCTTCCGGTTCTTCTCCGGGCTTTTTGTAGTTTTGAATATACTCGTCATCCAGGCTTGCTACAAAAGTTTGTGCCAGCATTTGAGAAATAGTAGTTAAGTCGTTCACGGGAACGCTAACCCAAACTTTCCCCATCTTAATTAGCGCGGTCATGTTATTTGGCTCTTGGGCGTTTTCTAGTTTGACAAGAATAGTTTGTGACATGGCTTTCTTTTTTAAGGACTCTAGTTTTTCGTTGGGGGTGTTTTTGATTTTAAAATAATTTATTAAAGTCCTGCAAATTAAACGTCTCTGTGTCTTGGAAGCACTTATTACATCCGAGGGAGACGTAGTTTTTAATTCTGATAACTGAAAACTCGTCACTAGGGCAGATGTCACATAATCTTGTAGCATTGTATAAGTCTATGTCTGTGTTGGTTGGAATTTTCAAGGCTCCTATCCAGCTACACTTTGTGCATTGAACGAAAAGCTTGTCCATTTGAAACATGGCGTTAAAGCTGTGGTGCTTGCAGAGATTACAGACAAGGTGGCCTTCGGGCATATCGCGCAGGTCTAATCCGTTTTCTCCAAGCTGGTCAGGCAAGTCGGTGGCTATGGGCCTCGCCCTCATATGTTGACCTTGGGAGCGGTTAACTTTACCTAGCTTTGTTTTCTTTAGAATATTCGCCAAGTCACTTCACTCCAAAAATTACTAAGCCTAACGCCCCTAAGATTACGAATAAAATTACTAGGTCCATGATTTAATCCTCTCAGTTTTGCAGTTTTGATTCTCGCGCAGTCGCCAGCTTATACGCAGCAGCAGCGGCAGCCCGATCCAGCGCATACTCCGCATAGGCATTAGCAGAATCCCTGACCATTACATACTTAGCAGTAGCCGCCTCAATAGCTAGCTCATACACCGCATAAGCATCATCTGGGGAATCATCTAGGTAATCATCTTCGTCGTTCATGGGTTC
>Ga0163149_10005392_pt1 | contig 13523 bp, 9 predicted proteins | sample OliLakLV19MP5G1_FD_148604 | JGI IMG/M metagenome (GOLD analysis project Ga0163149, IMG submission 148604) | Freshwater microbial mat bacterial communities from Lake Vanda, McMurdo Dry Valleys, Antarctica - Oligotrophic Lake LV.19.MP5.G1 | ecosystem: Environmental > Aquatic > Freshwater > Lake >...
GCCTTCGGGAGAGCCGTTTGTGAGTTTTGTGGAACTCGCGCAACTGCGACAGCAAGCAGAAACGCGGGCACAGCAAGCAGAAAGTTTGCTGGAACAAGAACGATCGCGATCGCAAGCTTTAGAATTAAGACTGCGAGAAATGGGAATCGACCCAAATCAATTGTAGCAGACCGGGCGAATAGAACACGGCGAATCGAATCGAACACGGCGAATCAAACACGGCGGTTGAACACGGCGAATCGAACACGACGAATCGAACACGGCCAATCGAACACGGCGGTTGAAACCGCGTCTACAAAAACAAAACCCGCCTCCGCGGGTTGAAGAAAAGATGGTTAGAATTATGTTATCTTCTTGAGTCCGCGGAGGCGGACATCGTTTGTGTAGACGCGAATTCTATTCGCCCTCTTATCTTTTATCATTCCCATTCCCATTGCCGCCAGTCGTGAGCAAAACCCGCTTAGCCAAAGGTTCCGGTACTTCTTGTAATCGATCGAACTCCCAATGAAAAAATCCTACACCCATCGTCTGCGATCGCAATTCTACAATTAAATTCTGCATTTCCGCGATCGGCAAATAAACCGAAACAGCATCCCATCCCTTCCAGTCTGCTTTACCTTCATAGCCGAGAATTTGGCCGCGATGTCCGCTGATTAATTGCAACACCTTTGATGTACACTCGTTGGGAGCGCAAATTTCCACTTTGGCGATCGGCTCCAGCAAAGTTGATTCGCACTTCTCCATCCCCGACTGCATCGCCAACCGCGCCGCCTGCTTAAAAGCTTGTTCGGAACTGTCAACAGAATGATAGGAACCGTTCGTCAGAGTCACCGATACATCTACCACGGGAAAACCCAGCGGGCCCCGATCCAAATATTCGCGCACTCCCACTTCAACGCCGGGAATATACTGTTTTGGAACGACTCCGCCGACTATTTTGTCGGTGAAATTGAAACCTTCTCCGCGCGGCTGCGGTGCGATATCGAGGTACACGTCGCCAAACTGTCCATGTCCGCCGCTTTGGTGTTTGTAGCGCCCGTGGATGGATGATGCGGGTTTGCGAATGGTTTCTTTGTACGGGACTTGCGGTAAGTGAGTTACCATCGGCAAATTGTACTTGCGGCGCAACCTGTCTAAGCCTACTTTCAGGTGGATTTCGCCTTGACCCCAAAGTATAACTTCGTGGGTGTCGCCGTGCTGTTCCCAAACTAAAGATGGGTCTTCTTCTAATAGTTTAGCTAAGGCAGAACTCAGCTTAACTTCATCGTTGCGCTTTTCGGGGACGATCGCCAATGCGTACACAGGGGAGACGATTTCGGCTTTTGGTAATAATTCGTCAGAGCCCAGCACATCGCCTGTTCTCAAGCCTTCCAGCCTGCCCACAGCGACGATTTCCCCGGCACTGACGGACTGCAAACTTTGCGTTTGGTGGCCAGTCAAGCGGTACAAACCGTTAACTCGAACCCCGTTCAAAAGTGCTCCGTCTGCGAGGGTTCCCCGCCACATTCTCACTAACGATAACTTACCTCCTTGAGGCGTGTAATAGGTTTTGAGGATTTGAGCCAGAACTTTGTTTTCACTTTGTATAATGCCACGGCGTTCTGCTGTAGTTTCCGGTGTCGGTGCTTCTCTGAGTAAAGCTTCTAGCAGAGGCCGCACGCCGAAATCTTGTTCGGCGATACCGATGAATACGGGCACTATTAAATCAGCGCCTAATTCCATCTTGAAATCGCGGGTAATTTCTTCGACATCGGGATTGATTTCTTCGAGTAATTCTTCGAGTAAATGGTCGTCAAAATTGGCTAATTCTTCGAGCATTTCCTGTCGCGCGGCGCTTTCTTGGGCTTTGAGGTGTTCGGGAAGCGGGACGGGATCTGCGGGTGCGCCTGGGTGATAGTGGTAAGCTTGTTCGGTTACTAAGTCGATGAAACCGATGATTTGTTCGTTTTTGCCGATCGGGTATTGGTGAGGTACAATTGGTCTGCTGGAAACGGATTTGAGCGCGTTGAGCACTTCGGTGAAGTTGCTGCCGCAGGTGGTTTCGTCTGTGCAAGCGCGATCGATCTTATTGATGAAAACTAGGTGCGGAATTTCCCAATCGTCGAGGAATTTAAACAGTGGCGCGAGGGTTAAAGTGCGATCGGCAACGGGTTCGCAAACAATCACGGCTGCATCGACACCGATAAGTGCATTGTAAGTTTCTTGGGCAAATTCGATCGAGCCGGGACAGTCAAGAAATGTGAAGCGGACGTTTTCGTATTCGGCGGTGGCGCTGTTGACTTCGACGCTCATTTTGCGATCGCGCGCTTCCGGCGAACTATCACCTACCGTATTACCATCCTTGACATTTCCCTTGCGAGTAATCGTCCCTGTCACCGACAGCAAACTTTCCAGCAGTGAGGTTTTCCCGCTTAAATAAGGGCCAACAATTGCCACGTTTCGCGTAGCCCTAATGACATTTTCGTTCATATTGCCTCCTACACAAAGTGAAGGGGAAGGGGAAGGAGAAGATGATGATTCAGAAAAAAAAATTGTGTTTGCCGGTTTCTCCGATCTCTTCCCTTTTGAACGTGAAAACTTTTATTTGTAGTTTTTCTTAGTTTAAACTTAAATGGAGACAATCAATCATTAATTACTATGAACTATTAAGTAGTTTTGTAAATTAGTTTGAGTCGTGAAAATGCTAATCCCAGAAACCGGGTTTCTTCCTAGATTTCTCGTACTCAACCGAAAATATTCATAGAAACCCGGTTTCTTCGCCACGCAGCGAGAGAAATTAGTTGTAGGGTGTGTCGCCATCGATCATCCCTAAATGTGACAGACAATCTCATAGCGACGCACCTTTCTTTATTCACCATCCCCGTGCCAACAAAACCAATAATTTTTCAATTTGTTTGTTTAGCCTCATGTCTAAGGTGCGTCGCCCTCAGATTGTCGCTATGAGTTGAGGGATTGTCGATGGCGACACACCCTACAACTGCCCGAAAGTCCGCCAGGGAATTAATTCCCTGGCTCATAGCGAAAGTCCTCTGAAGAGGACTGAATAATTATGATTATTCCCAAAATAATCAAAACCATTTTTTTTCATCCATAACGGGCGCGATGCGCTCAAGAAACGCTCATTCATCAAACCAAAAAATCAAGAATCTATCAGTCCTCTTCAGAGGACTTTCGCTTTGAGGCAGGGGTTTAAACCCCTGCCGGATCTGCGGAATAACCAACTATTCGACTGCTGGACACCTAATTTCTGGACTCACGAGTAGCCAGAAACCGGGTTTTTCACCACAATACCTCGATCGCACCAACAGACTCACTAAAAAACCCGGTTTCTCCAAGTCTTAACCTCCACCCAACCCAAAAATCTGCTACAATCACCAACAACACATCACCCACCCAGCCAATGATCCGAAAAATCTGGCAAACAATCCTCAACCTGTGGCGGAAAATTTTCCCGCAACCCAAACCACCAGCACCGCCACCGCCAACTCCGATTCGCTCTTTTGGGGAATACGAACAGAAATTCATGGAGTTGTTAGAGGGAGTTGAACAAGGCTGGAGTCGCGGCACAATTCAAGGCTTTTTAATCGCCAGCAATATCAAAGATGCTGAGTTGGCAAATTGGCTGCAAGAATTTGGAGAAAGGTTGCTGGTATTCCCGGAAACGAATTTAGAATTGGGTAGGCGCATGGTGCGGCTGGGTGCGGCAAATTGCGGGAGAATCAGTGAGGTTGCTGGCAATATCGGCAGGCAATTGTTGGCTGGGGAGAGTTTTAATCGGACTGCTGCGGATGATTTATCTATAAGTGATAATGTTCCTGAATTGTTGGGAAGGGAGAGTTTGAATTATCCTACAGATAATTTATTTGCGGCTAACCAAGGGCAATCAACTTCGCATTCAGAATCTATAGGAAGAGAAATAAGTAAAGAGGCAGAAGAATTATATAACCAAGGAGTAGAAGGTTATGATGCAGGAGATTTAGAAGGGGCGATCGCAGCCTTCGAGACAGCCTTAGAAATTGACCCCAAATTCCACTTGGCTTGGTACAATCTGGGGGTTACCCTAAAAGATTTGGGCCGCAACAGTGAGGCGATCGCAGCCTACGAGAAAGCCTTAGAAATTGACCCTAAAGACCACTATTCCTGGAACGGGCTGGGCAGTACCCTAGGAGATTTGGGCCGCTACAGTGAGGCGATCGCAGCCTTCAATCAAGCCTTAGAAATTGACCCCAAATTCCACGATGCTTGGAACAATCTGGGCGCTGCCCTAATAGATTTGGGCAGCTACAATGAGGCGATCGCAGCCTACGAGACAGCCTTAGAAATTAACCCCAAATACCACTTGGCCTGGAATGGGCTGGGCAATGCGCTAGCTGATTTGGGCCGCAGCAGTGAGGCGATCACAGCCTTCGAGACAGCCTTAGAAATTGACCCCAAATACCTCAATGCCCTAAACGGGCTGGGCGCTACCCTAAATGAGTTGGGCCGCAACAGTGAGGCGATCGCAGCCTACGAGAAAGCCTTAGAAATTGACCCCAAATACCACCTTGCCTGGTACAACCTGGGCGTTACCCTATATGATTTGGGCCGCTACAGTGAGGCGATCGCAGCCTACGAGAAAGCCTTAGAAATTGACCCCAAATCCCACGCTACCTGGAACGGGCTAGGCCTTACCCTATATGATTTGGGCCGCAAAAGTGAGGCGATCGCAGCCTTCGAGACAGCCTTAGAAATCGACCCCAAATTCCACTTTGCCTGGAATGGGCTGGGCAATGCGCTAGCTGATTTGGGCCGCAACAGAGAGGCGATCGCAGCCTACGATCAAGCCTTAAAATGTACAGGCGATCAATTCTGGCCAGCTTGGGAAAATCGAGGTTTGGCATTTTTCTACTCCGGGCGCTACACTGAAGCCATTCAAAACTGGGACGAAGGCTTACAGAAATATCAACCCAGCAACCGCGACTATCGCGAAGCTTGCGGCAAATTGCACCAGCAAAAAGGCATGGCACACTACGAACACGGCAAAGAAACAGCCACATATTTTGAATCTTTCCACAAAGCCAAAGCCAGCTACGAACAAGCCCGCGAATTCTTGAAATCGCCCCTGATTCCAGAAGCTTATTTAGAAGTAATGCAAGGCTTAATTACCGTCTGCCGCAGCTTGAGAGATCCCAAAACCAGCGAGTACCTTACCGAAGCTACTACCGCCTTAGAAAACTTACTTTTAGATCAAACTCACCCCGAAGACAAACAGCGACTCCAGCGCAAATTTGCCGGACTTTACCAGTTAGAAGTCGATACCCTCGTCAAGTCTGGCAAAAAGATAAATGCACTAGAAAAAGCCGAAGCCAGGAAAAACTTTTGCCTGCAATGGATGCGCGCAGGTTCGCCAAACCGCACCGATAGCCCGACTTATTACCAAATCCGAGACTTGCTGGCAAACAACACCGCCACAGCAATAATTTACTGGCATATCAGCCCAGTTTCCCTGACAGCTTTTATCATTACCCCAGACAACTTTCAAACAATCACCACACCAGTCACCGATTTATTCCCAAATTCCCAAAATCCGAGTTTAGAAAACTGGCTAAAAGACTGGAAAACCAACTATCAAAATTACAGCAAACTTAGCAAAGAAGAAAGCAAAGAATCCCATCCCTGGCGGCAATCAATGACAGCGCAATTGCAAAAACTCGCTGACATCCTCAAAATCCCCGAAATTTGCACGCACCTCACCAATATCCAACACTTAATCTTAATTCCCCACCGCGACTTGCACCTCCTCCCCCTAGATGCCCTGTTTCAGCCTCCCTTCTCTGCGGAGGGGGTAGGCACGGGGGCACTACCCCTACAAAACCCTGGTAGGGGCAATCCCCCCGTGGTTGCCCCCTCTGGTAGGGGCAATCCCCCCGTGGTTGCCCCCATAATCCGCACAATTAGCCGCCTCCCCAGCGCTCAAATTGCCATCCTTCAGCAACAGCAAAACCCCACGGAAACCCTGCCAAATTCACTGCTGATGGTAGAGCATTCCCAAGGCAAAAGTGCCTTAAAATACACAGAAATAGAAGCAGCCGCCATCGGTCAATTTTACGCGACTCAGCGCCCCGCCAATATCTCTACAAAAACCGCAATAATTCAAGCACTAAAAGCCAACACAGGCATATTTCATTATACAGGTCACGCCTACCACAACACCAAAAAATCCGAAGATTCTGCGTTAATCTTAGCCGGCGGCGAAGAATTGACATTGAGCGACATATTGCAGTTAAATTTTGTCAACTATTACCTAATCTGCCTCAGCGCTTGCGAAACCGGCTACACCAAAACAGGCGAGTTAATCGATGAATTCGTGGGGATAGCAAGCGGCTTTTTACCAGAAACCAATTATATTATCAGCACGCTGTGGCGAGTGGACGAACGTTCGAGCGCTTTGTTAATGATCTATTTTTACCAGTTGTTGCAGCAGGGAATCCAGCCGCCCGCAGCCCTGCAACAAGCCAAAGATTGGCTGAGACAACTCACCAATGCTAAGCTAGGCGAGTGGTACGCGACAGAGTTGTTGCCGCTGCTGGAAAAAGCTAATTTTAAGCATAAATACCACTTTGAAAGGGAAGCTTCGCGACTGCAAAAAAAATTAGCTACAATAGATGAGAGACCTTACGAGCATCCCTATCATTGGGCTGCTTTCACCATCACCGGTAACGGTTAAACTAATATGACTTCTCAAGAACTTAAGTTATCAGGATTTAACGAATTTGCGCCCAAAGCTTTTTTGATTTCCCTTGCTAAATTTGAAGGAACTCTTGCACCGGAGTTGATAGCAGAAGTGAATGAATTAGGCGCGGCTTTAGTCGGCGGCGACGTGAAACAAACATCTAAACTTATTGAGGTGGCTAAGAAAGATGCTGCTTTTTACGAAGTTTTCAAGCAGGCTCATAAGGATTTGCGGCAAATTGACAAGACGAATGAAAAGAATAAGCATCTTGCAGAATTAGATGAAAATACTCCTTCGCGTCAGACTACTGATGATTTTAACAATTTTTTAGCTCCTCCGCTGACTGATGCGAATCCTCAGAGTGTGGCTAAAAAGCTTTTTTCTGGTGTTCGGGATTTGGTTGAACGGGTTTATGGATTGAGATTTTAATTCAATACGCTTGATTTAATCCTAATGTCATTGCGAGCGTCCCCGCGAAGCAATCGCAAAGACTATGATGCCGCTAAATTGATTAATATGCGTGCAAAGTCATTAGATTGTTAACCCAAGTTGACTCATTGCCCAAGAAACCGGGTTTTCATAATGTCTAGGAGTTGGAATCAAGTATTTTCGCAAAAAACCCGGTTTCTGACTACCCCTGCCTTAATCAACAAGTGTCATAGTCTAGGCGATTGCTTCGCGGGGACGCTCGCAATGACAAAAAAACGGTTAATTGAGTCGTATTGTTGTATAGTTAAGGTTTCCGAGATTGACCATCAGGAAAAGATTTTATGCTGAAATTAGTTGACCCTACCCTGAATTTATTTACCTACACTCTCAAACAAGGGTTGGGTGTCGAAGAATCGGAAACTCGCAAAATTTATCGCAGATTTTTAGCTGGTTTACCTAAACAACTCCACAAAAAGCTAGGGGTTTCCTTTAATGCTGAAAAGAAACAAAAATTTCTGGCTGTAGATAAGGTAAAAGAAGCAGATTTAACATTTACAGGAGACCTGCATAATCATCGAGTCGAGGGCCGCTATCGCCGCTGGAATGATACTGATAATTACCAACTTTTATTTGATGGCTATGTTGATGACAAGTATGAAACAGGCCAAGTTATTGAACTAATTAAAGATTTGCAGTATTTGACTCCAGAATTGCCGAAGTTGGAAAATATCGGGCAAACTTGGATGCTTTCGGGTTCGCTGGAATCGGGAACTGATGCGGAAGCAGAAGAACTTGCAAAAAAGGCTTACAAGAATCTATTTAAAAAAGATGGTGTTCCTCAAGGAATTGGTGAGTTTTTAGGTGGGAAAGTCGCTGAGTTTTGGGGCGATAAGATTGAGGATAACTTGCAACTGTTGGTAATTTTATATCCCGATGATGCTGCTTTTCTGGAATGCACCGATTTTTATACAAATTGGCTAGATTTGCTGTGCTTCCGCCATAAAATTATCTGGGCCTATGAGAACAGTCTACTGCTAAAAGAGCGTTTGGTAAAAAATTACAACCAAATTGTGGCGATGAGAAATACTTCTCGGCTGACTCTCCCGAAATTGCTGGAGGCGATGGGGAAATTGTCTCAGTTTGCGATCGACCTTAATTACCTGGAGCTGCAATATAGTACAATCAATGTGAATCTGGAGAAGTATGAGGATAAGCTGGCCGAGATGCAAGCCAAGGCTAGGCCTACTGACGATTTGCAGTTTTTACAAGTTTTTTGCGATGATGCTAAAACCAAGTATCCGAAGCAGATTAAAAAAGATATTGACAATTTCCGTCCGTGTTTGGAAATTTTGCAGAGTTTGACTGATACAATTAGAGGGACGGTGGAGATTCGGAAGGCTGAGAGCGATCGCACTTTTCAAAATATTGTCGGTATTGTCGGAGTCGGGCTGTCTACTGGCGGTACAGTAGCCTCTGCGAGTGCGAATTACAAAACAGAAATCGAAGCAAATCCCGCTATCAATGCTGCAATCAATACGCTATTCCCATTTTTTGAACCGGGTTCGGGATTGAGGATAATTATGGGATTTACGATTATCTCAGGAGTGGCGGCTAGCTTGCTGACTGCGATAATTATAGTTTTGTGGCCGCGCATTTTCCGCCGTTAGTTTTACAAAAAAATATCCCAAAATCCTGTAGGGGCGGGTTCACCAACAATCCTTAATTCCCATCCATAATATTTATAAACCCGCCCCATCCCCGCCATTATATGAACATTTGACAATAAATTCATTGTACAGTTGTATTGTTGGTGGGGGAGGGCGGGTTTATGAGATTGTTGTTTTTTATCAGGAATTGTTGGCGAACCCGCCCCTACAAATTTACCTGGTAAAGAGCAGGCTTTGCACAATAGCGCCCATATTTGCTAAAATTTTAACAAGTAAAGCACTCCCAACCAACAGTTATGACTGCTATCCAAGAGCAAGCCATTAAACCCGCACCCTTTGACGATTTAATCGCCGATTTCAATAAAATTAGAAGTCTCTACACGGTAGAAGAACCCCTAGAAACTTTTAAGTTAATTATCGAGCAAGAAGTAATGGTCAGTTTAATTTTAGAAGCTCATTCTAAAGTTAGAGAACTATTTCCTAGCGAAAGATTAGCCTTAGAAGTCAAAACCGATCCAGAAATTGCCAATTGGCGATCGCTCTGGATGACGATTTACACTAAACTAGAAGTTCATGAAGCTTTTGAAAAATTGATGATTCTTGATGATACTTGGTGGCTGGAAAAGATAACTACTGTTGCCAATAGTAAATTGCATATTAGTTTGGGATTTGAGTCAAATGAGATTTGATTGGTCTGAGTATTTGAATTTAGCCGAAGAATTGGCGGCAATCTCTGGCGATTCAGACAATAATGAGGCAAAATTGCGATCGGCAATAAGTCGAGCATATTATGCAGTATTCTGTCTAGCTAGAAATTACTTGCGCGATGTTGAACAAGACTCTAGACTTTCTCGCAAAACTCCTGATATTAATGAACATCAATATGTGGCTAAAGAATTCATTTTTCATAAGTCTAAAGCTAAAAAAATGATCAAAATAGGGGAGAATTTAAGCAGATTAAGGCTGTTCAGGAATAAGGCTGATTATGAAGATAGGGTGTTTACATTATCAAGCGATGTTAAAATTGCTTTGAAAATGGCTCAAAATATTATGACATCTCTGAGTGAATTGAATCGGGAAACTGAGTGATAATAATAGTAAGCATTAGTGTCAACTTAAGCCTGGAACCCTCTGTATATCTCGTTTACCGCCGAGGTCAGATCCCCCTAAATCCCCCTTAAGAAGGGGGACTTTGATCAGACTCTTGTCCCCCCCTTCTTAAGGGGGGCTAGGGGGGATCTGGCCTTAATCGCCAGACAGAAGACTGTAATGAAGTCCCAATCTAATTAATGTCTCAGCAACCGCAAACCGCTCAATGTTACCAAAACTGTAGACCCTTCATGACCGATGACACCGATCGGCATTGTGATATTTCCTAAAAAATTAGCAGCCAACAATAGTATAATGCAGCTTAGCGCAAACACAATGTTTTGTTTGACAACATTTTGAGCGCGGCGGCCCAAACTAATCGCATGGGCTAATTGTTCTAACTTATCTGCCATCAATACTATATCAGCCGTTTCTAAGGCAACATCGCTGCCGGAAATACCCATCGCAATTCCTACGGAAGCTTGCGCGAGGGCGGGTGCATCGTTGATGCCGTCTCCTACCATTGCGACGGTTTGATACTGGGTTTGCAGCTTCTTAATTATGTGCACTTTGTCTTCTGGCAAAAGTTCGGCGTACACTTCATTGATGCCTAATTGTCGGGCGATGTATTGAGCGGTTTGTTCGTTGTCGCCTGTCAGCATTATGATATGTTCTACGCCTAAATTTTGCAAGCGTTTTACTGTGGCTGCTGCTTCCGGGCGGACTGTATCTGCGACTGCAATGATTCCTAAAAGTTCATCGCCTTTTGCTACCCAAACAACTGTTTTTCCCTCTGCTTGCAACTGATGACTTACTTCAGTCAATTCGGCAGTTGCTGCGACAAAATCGGCTTTACCAATGGTAATCATTTCATTGTTAACTGTGCCGACAATTCCTTGACCAATTTTTGCTTGTACGTCCGTAGCACTTGACAACGGTAACTTTTGCTGCTGGGCGGCTTGGACAATTGCTTGGGCGATCGCGTGTTCGGAATGAGCTTCCAGAGCCGCAGCCAATTGCAGAACTTCTGTTTCAGTATATCCGGTTGCTGGTACAATTTGGATAACTTCAGGTTTTCCTGTGGTGAGGGTTCCAGTTTTGTCAAAGGCGATCGCCCGAACTTTACCAATTATCTCCAATTGCGCGCCACTTTTAAACAAAATTCCCTGTTTTGCCCCGTTAGCCATACCCGAAAGCAGCGCCGGCATAATCGAAGCCATCAGCGCGCAGGGGGATGCGACTACTAGGAAAATCAGCGCCCGATAGATTGTATCTTCCCAATTCCAGCCTAAAACAAACGGCGGCAAAATTGCCAGCAACAAGCCTAAACCGACAATTAATTTAGCATAACCGCGCTCGAACTTTTCCACAAACTGCTGAGAAGGAGGCGCTTCTGTTTGCGCTTGTTGTACCAGCCGAATCACTCGCTGAATCAAACTGCTTTCTGGACTTTTGTGCACTTCCAATTGTAGCGCGCCGAAACCATTAATTGTCCCGGCATATACTTCATCGCCGATAGTTTTTTCCACGGGCATAGATTCACCAGTAATCGAGGCTTGATTCAGGGTGCTAAAACCTTCGATAATTATCGCATCTGTGGGAATAATTTCTCCGGGCTTGACTAAAATACGATCGCCAATTGCCAATTTGTCGATCGCCACCAACCGTTCCCCATCGTACATTAGCACCCTCGCAGTATCCGCAGTCAAACTCATCAAACTGCGAATACTCCGTTCAGTCCGCTGCATCGCATAACCTTCCAGCGCGCCGCTAATTGCAAAGATTAAAATTAAAACAGCACCGTCTACAATTAAATGATATTCGCGCCGCCACAGCCCCAAACCAGCCGCACCCAAAGCAGCCACAATCATCAACAAATCCACATCTAATTCATGTTCTTCAAACAGCGTAGTCAAGCCTTCGCGGGTGCTGGAATAGCCGCCGATCACGTAAGCAGCGGGCAAAATTAACACCGCTAAGCCCAGCCAACCGAGTTGTAGGGCGATCGAGCCCAAAATTACTAGAATTCCGCACAGGGCGGCGGTTACAGCATCTGGATGTTCTTCTGCTAACTGGGAGATGCGAGAAATTGAGATGGAATTCGGAGTCATTGGGAAAATTTGATTTGATAGAATGACTCCTGTAGCCTAAACCTTGACATTAATGTCAATGTCAAGAGTAAAACCAAAATAAATTACAAAACTCAATAACTACGCAAACAAACCGAACCCCGGCGGTTAGAAACCGTAGAGTTTGCGGGCACACAAATAAACGGAGGCCCAGGCGGTTAGAAACCGCGGCTACACAAACAAAGTCCGCCTCCGCGGACTGGGATACATGATTCTTTCAACCTGCGAAGGCAGGTTTCGTGTGTGTAGACGCGGTTTCCAACCGCCGAGTCTTAATCACCCAGCCTCTTCTCTCAACCAATGCAAAAATACCTAACAATCAAACAACTTACACAAGCTGTCAAAGGCACAATTACCCCTCGGATGGTGCGACACTATCACACCTTGGGGCTACTTTCTCCGGCCGTGCGATCGACTTCTAACTATAGATTGTATACCCGCAGCGACGTGCAAAGACTCCAAAGAATCGTCGCACTCAAGCAGCAAGGCTTTCAGCTTTCCCACATCCGCAAACTCTTGGAAACTGACGCGGATGCTTCCCCTGACGCGCTGATGGGCGCGCTACAACAGCAATATTTGTCTGTCACGCAACAGATTGTTCGCCTCCGACAAACGGCTTTAGCACTGGAAGGATTGCTGGGACGGGATCTTTCGTGTCAAGCGGTGCAAGCGGGCGCACTCGCGCAAATGAGGCTGTTACAGGCGGAAAATGAGGGGGGATTGGAAGAGTTGGAACAAGTTTGGGATAGTTGGGATGCGGTGGCGCACTCTCACCCGGAGGCGTTTGGGGAGTCGTTGCAGCATTTGTTGCCGGATTTGTCCGATCGCTCGGAAATTGAGGTAGACTTGCTTTCTAAACTGGTGTTAGCGTCCGGTGATTGTTCGCTGCTGCCGTTTGTGAAGTTGAGCGAAACGGCGATTAAATCGGCGCGGGAAGCTTTGAAAAATCAGTGTCAAATTGTGGCTGATGTGCCGCCTGTTTTTGCCGCTTTGGATAACACAAGATTGGCGCATTTAGGAACAAGTATCACAACTTTAATTGATGACCCGCACATCAATGCTGCGGCGGAAGCGGAACAGGAATTCTGGCATGAGCGCGAGTGGTTTGAAAAATTGTTGAAATTGGAAAAAGGATGTATATTGGTAGTAGGATATGCGCCTTCTGTGCTGATGGCGGTTTGCGAGGCGATCGCAAATGGGCAACTGCAACCGGCTTTGGTGATCGGAATGCCGATCGGCTTCAGTCATTCTCCGGTGGCGAAACGGCGGTTAGTGCGATCGGGCGTTCCTTATATTACGACGGTGGGGACTTTTGGCGGTGGCTTATTGGCGGCGGTTGCATTGAATGCTTTGGTTGAGTCTTTGATTGAAAAGCCGAATTGCCACTGTCATCTCAAGTGAAGATGGGATTTAGATCATTACTCACAAGTTAAGCTAAAAACACTATTGTCAATGAGTAATTTTACTCATTTTTTACCTGTTTACCCAATTAAAATA